>Ga0105046_10018680_pt1 | contig 10548 bp, 9 predicted proteins | sample MAT03_FD_78385 | JGI IMG/M metagenome (GOLD analysis project Ga0105046, IMG submission 78385) | Freshwater microbial communities from Lake Fryxell liftoff mats and glacier meltwater in Antarctica - MAT-03 (megahit assembly) | ecosystem: Environmental > Aquatic > Freshwater > Ice > Liftoff...
GAGACTCACATGGCAAAGTCACCGGACTCTCCGAGTCCGGTGCATCGATACTCCCAACTTGAGGGTATTTACGAGCCCTGGGACACCCGTTTAATCGTCGTTCCTTACTCGCAACCGCGGTCTGCGGCATACGCGGAGACACCGGACTCGGAGAGTCCGGCGACCATTACAAAGTGGGTCTCGAATTCCCCCTACATCAGCGACTCTAACAACCGCACATACATCAGCGCAAACCGGATCACGATGTAGCCAATGAAAGCGGCGACGGCCAGCCAGATGCTCCAGGCAAACGCCATGGTGAGAGCACTTAAGCTGCGGCGGGCCTGGTCTTCGAACTCGGGGCTCAGGCGTTCCAGAGTTTCGGGGATGGTGCCGGTCGTTTCGCCGACATGGACGATCTGGATGAAGTCCTCGGGAAAGAGCTGCGTGTGGGCTAGGGCCTCGCTCAACTCCTCACCATTCATGACATCGTTGATGATGCGGGGACCTGCGGCTTGAAAGGCCCCGTTGTCGGTCGCGGCGATACTCGCTTCGAGGCTCTCCTGCACCGGGAGACCGGCCTCTTGCGTGAGGGCAAACGCCCAGGAGAATCGGGCGATGGCGAACGACCTCAAGCAGGTCCCGATCACTGGAAATCCGAGCAGCGAGCGATGCAGCACAGCCCGCAGTGAAATCGATCGCCGGGCGAGTTGATAGCCAACGAATAGCGCGACCGCCGCCATCACCCAACTCGAAATCCAGATCAACGAACCCGAAACCCCCTTCAGCCCCAGCCCGATAATGTCGAACGCCTGCTTCTCGGCATCGCCCGGCTTCCCGGACAGGTCGCCGATGTTGAACTCTCCCAGCAACCAGATCAGGAACGCCACAATCAGGACTGCAGCCACCAATTGCACCAGCGGCATGATCATCTGGCCGCGAAAGTCCTTTTGCAGCCGCAGGTTGTTCTCGTAGTGTTCGGAGAGCGAGAGCAGCACTTCGGGGAGCGAGCCGGTTCGCTCGGCCACATCGACCATGTGGACGAAGAGATCCGGCCACAGCCCTTCATGACTGCGGCAGGCGGAAGTGATGTCGGTCCCGCTTCGAATCTGGGTCGCGATATCTTGCATCACGAATTGCAGCTTCGAATCGCCCGACTTGTTGACGGCAATGTCGAACGCCTTGGCGACGGGGATCCCCGCCTTCAAGGAGGTGGAGAGCGAGCGGCAGGCGAGAGCGACATGCTTCGTCGGGAGTCGTGGACTAAACATGGGACGCCGGGCGAAGGGGGAGGGGCGGAGAGTGTGATGACGGAGAACGGGAGGACTTCACGAAGGAATCAGCGGGCCGAAAGTCGAACGGACGCTTGGGTCCGTTCTGTTTGTTTCGTCCGGACCTAGGGGTCCAGACTACGACGCCGCGGGCCAATTCGTGTCGTGCCCCAGCTTATCAGGATGTACGTTGTAATGAAGACGGATGATGGCGGAATCACCGAACACGGGTGCCGTTGCAATCGCTACGCCGTTAGACCGGCGATCGCGGGCATCGAATAGTAGTGGCACAGAGCGACCCCGGTGGCATCGGCGACATCGTTCGGCTCTAGCAGTTTCGCCATCCGCAGCTCGCGCTGCACGGCGAGCTGGACTTGTTCTTTGCTCGCCGCCCCGCTGCCAGTCAGGAGCTTCTTAATCTGCCGCGCCGAATAGTGCATGATCGTCAGCTGGGCTTCGGCAGCTGCGAAGAGGATGGCCCCACGGGCGTGGGCCATGAGGATGGCAGTCTTGGGGTGCTTGGGAGTCGAGAAGATTTGCTCGATGGCCATGGCATCGGGATGGAACTCGGCGATGACCTCACGAAGTCCGGTGCCGATTTCGAGAACGCGTTCGGCGAGGGTCAGGGCGGGGGTGGAGCTGATCACTCCCCCTTCGCGCAGGACGGGGCCGCGCGGGGTGCGTTCCAGAACCGCATAGCCGGTCCGGTTGAGCCCCGGGTCGATCCCCAGCACGATCTGAGCGGCCTCGCCGTTCAAGACGTTTCCTTGCCGCATGGCCATCCTTGGCCGCCTCCGTGGAAGCCCGTGGGTTGCAACCCTTGGGCTGGGGGGGATCACTCCGACCGATCCGGTTCCAGCACGCCGATGTACGGCAGGTGCCGGAACTCCCCATTGAAGTCGAGACCATACCCGACAACGAACGCGTCGGGAATGTCGAAACAATGGTAATCCGGGGCGAAGTTCACCTGCGACCGGGCCCGCTTCCACAGCAGGGCCACCGATCGCACGCTGGCGGGCTGCTTCTGGCGGATCACATCCAGCAGAGCCGACATCGTGCGTCCCGTATCAAAAATATCATCGACCAGCAGGACATCCCGCCCCCGCAGGTCTGGCAAGAATTCCGTATTCAGGATCAATTTCTCGGGAGTCGTGGCGGTTCCGCGATAGCTGCTGGCTTGCACCATCCCCAATTGATGCGGCAATTCAATCCGCCGCATCAAATCACACACCAGCATCACGCTGCCGGTCAGCACTCCCAGTATCGTCAGCGGCCGACCGGCATAATCCGCCGCGATCCGCTGCCCCAAAGTGGTCACAGCTGCATCGATTTCGGCGGTGGAGAGGAGTGGGCGGATCATGGGGCGGCTTGGTGTCGGTGAGTTGGACGACGAGAGAGCGTTTTAGGGAGCAATGGAAAAATAGTCTACTCGTAGCAGAATTCGAGAGAAATCTTGCGGCAGAGCCAATGGAAAGATTCAAGATAAACGACCACCCGTTCCTGGATGGCTGTACAAGGACGCGAGCATCTTGGATCATGTCAAAGATCTGATTCACCGCCTTTGGGGGCCACCAAATGAACTTCGTTGCTATCGACTTTGAGACAGCGAACCAGAAGCACAATAGCGCCTGTGCCATCGGCATCACATCAGTGAAGGACGGTATGGTCGGGGGAACGATTCACCGGTTGATTCGTCCCCCTGAACTGGAATTCTCGTATTGGAACACTCGGGTTCACGGGATCACTGAAGACCATGTGGTCGACTGCCCCACTCTTGGTGAACTCTGGCCAGAAATTTCCTCACTCATCGAAGGCAATCTGGTGGTTGCACACAATGCCTCATTCGACATAAGTGTTCTTCGTCACTCGCTTCATGCTGCTGGCCTGTCCGTCCCTCGCTTCAGTTATCTTTGCAGCTTGGCACTATCCAGAACGCTTTGGCCGGAGATGGCGTCTCACTCACTCGGCTTTCTGGCTGTTACGCATGCAATCCCGCTGGATCATCACAACGCTGGAAGTGACTCTTTCGCTGCTGCTCAATTGGTCCTTATGGGAGGCAGACAAAGGGAACGCTCTTGCGCTCGAGAGTTGGCAGCGTGTTGCGGGTTGAGTGTTGGGGAAGTCTTCTCGAATGATTGTTGGACGCCAGCTTCACGGTCTTCAGGACGCCGATCAGAGAAGACTTTCGAGCTTCAGCTGCCTGACAAATATGATATCTCGACACATGAGTTCTACGTCAAGCAGATTGCGTTTACTGGTGCCATGACGACACTGACCCGCAATGATGCGATGAAGGTTGTTGAGCTGTTGGGAGGGCTTCCCAAGAATTCAGTCACGAAGGGGACCGACTATCTCGTTGTCGGTGTTCCGGACGTACGAAGTCTGGCTGAAGGCACCAGTGAATCGTCGAAGCTGAAGGGTGCCAAGACTCTCCGGGAAAAGGGCGGCAAAGTGAAGATTATTACCGATTCCGATTTCATGGAATTGATCTCCACGTTCTCAAAGGATTAAGGAACATCATGGACACGACTGGTGAAGTTCGGCCTCGGAACAGCTTGTTCGACTCCCCACTGCCACGCACTCCGATTGAGTGGGTTGCTCGCAGCTACGAAAGTTCGGAGCAGTGGAAGAGGCAGGCTCGTGAAGTGTTCCTCTCGGTCAACGGCGAAAGCAACGTCGCTCGGAATCGGGTTGCGGCACTGGTTCGAGATTACTTCATAGGACTACCAGCGGAGCCAGAAGCAGTTCGGCGATGGAAGAAGGGCTGCGATGAGATTGAAACGATCATCATGCAACCCCCGAAGGTATCAGCCTCAAATGCAGCTTACTTTGATTGGCTGCATATCGCGGATTTCTTGCTTCTTGCGTGTGCCTCGCAGAATGATGACCTTCCTGAGAACCAGACGAGAGACAGTGAATATCGGGCGGTGCTGGAGTCGTTCAGGATTCGAAACATCGTTTTCCATGTCCGGAAGGTGTTGACTTCCGCACTTGGGGTTACAGACCAGGAAGTTCTTTCATTACTTGAACCTGTTCACCCATCGATTGCTTTGGCTCACGTCAAAGAGGCTCGCCGATTGGAACGGTCTGGCTTTCCCAACAATCAACCTTTCGAACTTGCCCCACCTTCGCATGTGCCTCTCTTTGTGTCGATCTACTTTCCTAGGAACTGAGAGCTACGAGCTTAAAAGAAAGGAGCCGAGGAGAATCTCTTCAAAGGATCGGGCCGCGGGCGTCGAGGGGTTGTTCCCGACCATCACCGAGTCCGTGAAAGTGAGTTGAAAGTTCCCGTAGTTCGGCCTGCAAGTGCCAAGGCAAGTTGGTGAGCGGTGGTTTTGCCCGCTTTCGGAACGCGAGTTGTAGAGCGACACCGCCTGCGTGTTTGACTATACGCCCCGACCTGCGAGAATCGCGAAACTGAACTTCGGCCACCGCCCGAGATTGTCGCTACTCACGAGGCTCTCTATGCATCGCTTTTCGATCGCTGTTGTGTTGGCTCTCCTCTTGGCCAGTGGGCAGCCTGCCTTCGCAGCTGACTTTGCGACTCAGGTGATGGAGGCAACGTTCAAGCTCTATCACCCCGATTCTACGGCGACTTGTTTTCTAATGCAGCGTGAGACACCGGATGCGAGTTTGTATCTCGTCACAGCGGCGCATGTGTTAGAGCGGACCAAGGGAGAGACCGCGACACTCGTCTTACGAGCGGCTCAGCCGGACGGGTCGTATGAGCGGCGCGATCACCCGATTCCGGTGCGAACCGGAGAGACCCCACGCTGGGTGAAGCATGCCACGCAAGATGTCGCGGTGCTGCGGCTGATCGATCCGCTGCCGGTCCCGGTATCCTCCCTGTCGGAAGCGATCCTCGCCAATGCCGAGCGGCTCAAAGCCTCGGGAGTACACGTGTGTAGCCCGCTGTATGTCCTCACTTATCCGCAGCGTTTCGAGGCCAACGGGGCCGGGCTTCCGATCGCTCGACAGGCAATCTTCGCCAGCCCGCCGACGATTCCCGTCGCAAATCACCCGACGTTCTTCGCCGACTTCACAACATTCGCCGGAGACAGCGGCGGCCCGGCCTTTGTCGCGACAGCTGAGGATCGCCCGCTGCTGGTCGGCATCGTTCTCGCCCAGTCTCATCAGGAAGAGAAGACCACGGGCGAGTACGAGGAGAAGCTCATCCGCCGCCCGCTGGGAATCGGAACAGTGCTGCACGCCCACTACATCCGCGAGACACTCGAAGCCGCCAGCATGCCACAAGTGAATGAAGTGAAGTAGGCCAGAGCGAATGAACTCGTGAGCGGCAAGGCGCTCGCCGCTCACCGCTCACAAAGAGTGGTGTCTGGACGATTGGCGAGTCTGCGTGGAAGCGATAAGTTGCTCGTGTCGACGATCTGACCCCGCTGCTCCGCCGCTTCTGTTGGTTGCCCTCATGCTGAATGAAATCGAAACCGTCCTCAAAACTGCAATCGCCGGAGGAGCAACCACCTCGGACCAGATGGCAGCTGCGATGGGCGTCATCATGGATGGGAAGGCCGATCCGGTCGAGATCGCCGCACTGCTTACCGGCTTGGCAGTCCGGGGCGAGAGTTCGCAAGAACTCGCCGGAGCCGCAGCAGCCATGCGGGCGAGGGCCACCCGAATCCCCGCGACCACGCGAGGTCTGCTCGATACCTGTGGCACCGGCGGCGACCAGTTACACACATTTAACATCAGCACAGCTGCGGCGATTGTGGCCGCTGCTGCGGGAGTTCCCGTGGCCAAGCACGGGAACCGCCAGGCGAGCAGCAAGAGCGGGTCGGCAGATGTCTTAGAGGCTTTAGGTGTCGACATCACCCTGGCCCCCGAGGCGGTGGCGCAGTGCATCGATGCCATCGGGATCGGGTTCTGCTTCGCCCGACTGGTCCATCAAGCGATGCAGCATGTCGCCCCGGTGCGGCAGAAACTGGGAATCCGCACGATCTTCAACTTGCTCGGCCCCCTCACCAACCCTGCCGGTGCCGAGTATCAGTTGCTCGGAACGAATCGAGTGGCCACCGCACGCAAGCTGGCCGAAGCGAAAGCTCAACTCGGGGGAACGCGGACTCTGGTGGTCTGCGGGGCGGACCAGCTGGACGAGGTCTCTTTGTGGGGGACGACGACCGTGTTCGATGTGGCGGGGCCTCGCATCGAAGAGCATCACTGGACCACCCGTGAAATGGGGCTTCCCGAGTGTACGCCGAGTGATCTCGTGGTTGGCTCGCCGGCGGAGAGCGCCGCGGTGATTCGCGAGGTCTTGGCGGGGCGACCGGGACCCGCCCGGAACATCGTGCTGGCCAACGCCGGTGCCGCGCTGCTGACAGCTGGGCGATCATCGGACCTGCGCGAGGCCGTGCAACTAGCGGGTCAGGCGATCGACTCGGGCGCGGCGCATGGAAAGTTGGAAGCGCTGATCGACTTTTCGCAGAGTCGAGCCCAGGGATAGAGCACTCTCGGCAACGTGCCTCTCAAACCCCTCACAACAAGGCTGTGATCGGTTTGCCGTGATCGCTGGCGAGGGCGATCGCTCCGAACTCGGTGCGAAACTCGTGCTGAGGGTCGATGCTCAAAGCTGTCAGGAGTGTGGCGAACAGGTCGGGAACGGTGACCGCTCCCTCGGCAATCTGCAGACCGGTCTCGTTCGTCTGGCCGACAACGATGCCCCCTTGTAGGCCGCCGCCGCCCAGGACCACGGGGGTCACGTTCGGGAAGTGATCACGACCGGTATTGCCGTTGATCTGTGGGGTACGTCCGAACTCTCCCATCCAGACGACCACCGTGTCGTCCCACATACCACTGGCTTTCAGATCGTCCAGCAGCGCTGACCACGGTCCGTCGATCTCCGAGCAAAGGCGAGCGACGCTATTGAAGTTGTCGTCGTGCGTGTCCCACCCGTCGTGAGTGACTTCCACGAACTTGACCCCCGACTCCAGCAGCCGCCGGGCGAGCAAGCAGCGTTGACCGAAATCGCTCTCGCCATATCGCGCGCGGTCAGACTCGGACGCTTTGGCCACATCGAGAGCTTTCACAAACGGAGTGGTCAGCATCCGCTCCACTTTTTGCAGGGACGCTCGCCGCCGCTCCAGCCCAGTGTCCAGGTGCTCTCGATCAAACGTCGAACTAAATCCGTCCAGCAATCGCAATGATCCGCGTTGCTTCCGCAGACCAGTGATGAGTTCGACGGCCTCAGCTGGGTTCTCGACAGCGAACGGGGCGTGGTCGGGGCCCATGTACGCTGGACCGAGTCCACGGGCACCGATCGAGACGAAGAGTGGAAAGTCGGATCGAGGGTTCTCGTGTGAAACAATCGCCCCCAACGTCGGTCGCGGGAACGCCTGCACGAACGGATATCCGGTATGCAGGAAGTGCTGGCCTCGGTCGTGATCGCCTTCGGGGGAGGAGAGGCTGCGAATGATGCTGAGCCCGTCCATGCGCTTCGCGATCTCGGGCAGGTTCGAAGCGATCTCGATGCCGGGCACAGCGGTCTTGATGGAGGTTGTGGGCCCGCCAGTCGTCGTCCCCGGCTTGGGGTCGAAGGTTTCCATTTGACTAGGACCGCCGCCCATCCAGAGGACGACACAGCGCTTGGTGGTCTTCGCGGTCTGTCCGGAAAAGAGATGCTGTGCATCGTGCTGAAGGGCCAATGCGAATAGCCCGCCGAGAGACCCGCGAACGAATTGGCGACGAGTGGCGTTGAGTTGCATGATGGAATTCCCGACCGAAAGGTGTGGGGTGGAGCCATAGAAACACGGCGAGCAGTGTGACGAGAGACGACGTCAATGATTGAATGCGAACTCACTGGAGTGCAGCAGCACGAAGCAGACCTCTCGTGCGTTGCGGCCCTGGCAGAATACTCGCTCTTCGGAGGTCGGTTCTCGCCCCAGGATGCGGAGGAACAGGTCTTCGGTTTTGCTGGTGGGTGGGTCGACGGTCTCGACCAACCGGGACATCAAACCTTGCACTGTTTCGCGATACTCCCACGAAGAGCTGAAGTCTCCGTCGAGAGCGTCTCCGTAGAACGTGCGAACGAACTCCATCCGCTCCTCCGGTTTCGATTCCCGGCCCATGGCAACGCTCATCGAGGCATGCCACTGCTCGGGGGTCAGTGGCTTGATGGACCGCACGGCGAAGAGTCGGAGCCGCTCCGCGTCTCCGTGCGTCGCAATCGATTGAACTTGGTAAGCCCGAGAATTGCAGATCAATCGAAACATGTGCCGGATGTCGAACTGGCTGCGACCCGCCTCATCGGCGAGCCACTCCAAAACAGCGGGGAGTGAGGCGTGGTTGTCGCGACTGACATCATCGACAGGGTGGATGATTCCCCGTCCCAGTAAGTGGTACCAAATGCGGTTGGCGAAGTTCCGGGCGAAGGGACGGCTGCGCGTCATGAAGAGCCCGAACTCGGCCCGCCATTGCGTCGTCTGCGGTTCCGCCCCAGTCAGAAAGCGAGGTCGGTCGGCGGGCTCGACTTCTCGCACAACGTCGACCAGCCGTACATTCCCCGACGAGACCTCCTGTCGTTCCATTCCCTCGAAGAAGCGGTTCATCCGTTTGAAGTCGTCTTGGGTCCAGCGGTCGAACGGGTGGTCGTGGCAACGAGCGCAATCCAGACGCACTCCCAGGAACGCCCGCGACACTTTGACAACCGGCTCTTCCGGATAGCGCAATAAAAAGTTGACCGGACCATCGAACGCCGACTGTCCCGTCGACGAAACCAGTTGCTGGGCAATCCGATCATATGGTGTCCGCGATCGAAGCTGCTCTTCTAGCCATTGGGTCAGCATGTCGCGATCGATGGAATCATCGGCATATCCGTAGAGCTGGGTCGTCCAGAGATCGGCCCAGGCACGAGAGAACTCCTCTCCCGCGAGCAGTCGATCAATCGTTGCCGCCCGATCAGGTTGTGCGAGGAAGTCTTGGCGTTCCTCCAGCGTCGGAATGCGTCCGAATAAATCGAGCGTCAACCTCCGGAGAAACAGCTCATCGGAGCAGAGCGGAGCAGGCTCGACTGAATGCTCCTGCCAGGCCGATCTCACCAGCTGATCGATCATACTCGGAGGAACATCAGCGGCTTGTGCGGTCACCGCCATGTATCCCAGTGTCAGGAACAGCAGCAGGCGAATCATGTCAAAATCTCCGCAATGGCGATGTGTGAAGAGTCTATCGACGACTGGATGGAGGTTGCGTCCGAGTGGAATCTCTCGGTGACTGTGGGATCAGTTCCAGAACTCCTCTTGGCCCAGTCCCTGCGAAGCCCAGCCGCGCCACTCACCCGCTGCGTAAGCCAGGGCGAGCGTTCCAGAACCGCGTCTTGCAAGTCCGCCCGCTTCGGAACGAACCGCCCCGTCACCTCGTTTGGCGTGACACATGTTCACACCGCTCGCCCTGATTCACGCTGCGGGTTACTTGAACCAGTTGAAGACGAATCCTGTCTCCGCATCAAAAGTCGGTCTTCGAAAGCTCCTTCTCCACCTCGACCGCTTCGGCGAGCACTTCCTCGATGACACCACTGGCTTCCTCTCTTAGGACCAGCCCTTCCGGAGTCTCTTCGAAATTCTCACTGAACCAGAGTTGCAGCCCGTCCACCTCGGGGCGTTCTGCTGATTGCTCAATGAGTTGAGCCAGCTGAAGCTTCCCGAGCAGCGACTGCATCGCGACTTTCGTTTCGGGATGAGTCAGCTGGGCCGCGAACTCATCGACGACGCGCCCCCGACGACGCATGTCGCGGAACCGGCGGAAGATGTCCTCAATCTGCCCCTTCAGATCCTCCGTCGACTCGACGGTGATCTCATATTTTCCAGCTTCATTCTTCGTCGCAAACTGTGCGACCCATTCGCGAGACGCAGCTTCGGCGGAGACCGGCAGATATTCGATCTCGTGAGCGACAAACATCAAGGCGAGATCCGTCTTCAACTTGGTTTTGAGTCTGACATGCAGCGGGTCTTGTTCCTCGATCTGGTCGGCGAACTGGTGCAGGGGCGTCGCCAGTTTCGCCCGACTCTCCCACACCACGGAGTACCTTCGCATGTACTCCTGGATCTCTTTGAACTGATCGTTCTCGGGATCCAACTTGAGACCAGCCGCTGTATCGCCGGTGGCCTCTTCCAGCTGATCGAACATTCCATCGAGCTCTTCGTCCCTCAATGAGGTTTCTTCGGATACAAAGTCGAAGACGGTGTATTGGGCGAACTCGGGTTTGGACAAGGTGGCTGTGAACTGGTCATGCAATTCATCTCCCCGGACCAAGTCCTGAGCCCAGGCACTCAGCTCCTTCTCGAATCGTCCC
>Ga0105046_10018681_pt1 | contig 10546 bp, 10 predicted proteins | sample MAT03_FD_78385 | JGI IMG/M metagenome (GOLD analysis project Ga0105046, IMG submission 78385) | Freshwater microbial communities from Lake Fryxell liftoff mats and glacier meltwater in Antarctica - MAT-03 (megahit assembly) | ecosystem: Environmental > Aquatic > Freshwater > Ice > Liftoff...
CGGCGGCTGCCGGTACCAAGACGCACCCACGCCCACTCGAACAAGCCGCGTACCTCAGCGATATCGTCTTCGTGGGCCATCACACGCACTTTGCCCAATCCGTGGGCTATCAACCACCCGCGCAATGTCGCCACCGAAACCGCTCGTGTGCGCACAAGTGCATCGGCAATGTCGAGGCCCAGTGGATTCCAACGCAAAAGCTTCGTGAGTGCCGCCACGCGGGGAAAAGCATCTTGCGCCGACGTCACCAACGGTGGCACCACCGCAAAGATTTCCACTCCTGACAATAAGCAGCGCCGCGCCGTGATCAACCACACGACGTTCGACAGATTTAGTTCATCCAAGAAGCGCGCCATCGCGCGATCGTTTTCGTGGTTATCAAGAACTATAAGAACCGGCCCAAGCTGGGCAAGCGCGCGCCGCAAACCGCGCGATCCAGCAGCAGGATCGGAACCCAGTTTGCGCGCAAACATTTGGAACAAAGTGGTGGTGTCCCATCCGCCCACTCGAAGCCAAACCAGGCCGCCCGTAAAATGCGAGCGCAAACGATGACCGATGGCGCACGCCAACAATGATTTGCCGCTGCCACCTCCTCCTATTAACGCCAGCCGCTCGATGCGGCCATCGGTAAGGCGATGTTGCAGGGCGCGCAGTTCGGTGGCGCGCCCCTTAAGAGTTTTGGGCGCGGGAGGAAAGGCAATGGTTGTCAATCCCCGGGAGTCCTATGCCAGTGAGGTTGATTCTTCCGTTTGATTGGGAATCTGTTTGCGGGCGGATTCGGCCACGAGTTCTTTCATGCGGACTTCCATTTCGCCAGCCAGCGCAACTAAGGCTTCGTGGTCAAGGAGCTTCCTCACTTTAGGAAACAAATTCTCTTCCTCTTCTTCGTGGTGGTGTTCGGCCTGCTCGGCCAAGACGTGCAGTTTCGCGCTGAACTTCTCAGCGTCAGCACGCAAGCCAACAAGATCCGCAAGCACCCGCTTGAGTGACAAGTGCTCTTCCAACGATTCCAAAAGAATATCTTCGGTGCGTTTGGCCTTCACGGCCGGATAAAATATTTCCTCCTCGACGGTGATGTGCGCCGCCAAGGCGTCTGCCATCTGGTTGAATTTTTTTCTATCGATCACTTTGGCCTCCTTCAGTTCGTCTAACTGAGACTCAAGTTCTCGATGATGACTTTTTAGAAAATTTATGGCGTCCATGTGAAGGCTCCAGGGTTTTAGGTCGTTCTGCTTCTTGTGATTATTGCCCGAACGTATCGCACTGTTTTAGATCACCGCTGGCAATGCCTCGCTTCAACCACAGGGCGCGCTGAGCGGATGAGCCGTGCGACCACGTCTCTGGTGTAACGCGGCCTTGCCCCTGCTTTTGTAGCCGATCGTCGCCAATGGCGGCGGCAGCAGCCAGCGCCTCTTCGATGTCTCCCACCTCAAGGATATTGCGCTTCTGGGCGTCGTGCGCCCAAACGCCTGCGTAGCAATCCGCCTGTAGCTCAAGCTTTACCGAAAGCCCGTCTGATCCGTCTTGCGCATTTGCAGAAGCGTTCTGAACCTTTTTGCTTGTGCCCATCAGATTTTGGATGTGATGCCCCATCTCGTGCGCAATCACGTAGGCCTGCGCGAAATCACCCGGAGCGCCAAAGCGCGAACGCAACTCTTCGTAGAACGAAAGGTCAAGGTACACTTTGCTGTCGCGGGGACAATAAAACGGACCCATCTGGCTTTCGCCCATGCCACATCCCGATTCTGTGGCCCCCCGAAACACGACCATGCCGGCTTTGCTAAATCGCCCAGGAAACGTGCGCGCCCACATGGCCTGTGCGTCGTCGAATACGAACGAAACGAAACGCACGGATTCGTCTTCTTTGGGCGAGCTGACTGGCTCTTGCGACGTGAGTGAAGTTCCGCCGCCGGTTCCACCGAACATATATATGCCGCCGGCGATCGCGCCGAACAACAGAATGCCCTTCCAGCCAAACCGCGCGAAGAACGGGAACAGCCCGAAGATGCCCATGCCGGCCGACGCACGCGATGGGCCTTGGCTACGACGATCGTCAACGTCTGCACTTGTGTGGTCTTTATCCCAAAGCATAATTTACCATGCCAGCCTCCTGCAAAACATAGGCCGCGCGATCAGCCCGGGGGCATGATCGGCGCGACGTAGCCTTGAAGTAACGCCCCGTTACAACCAAGTAGCAAATGAAGAAGGGCCACTGAGCCGCGTGGGCCTAAAAGCGGCATAGAATTTGAATCCAGCCCCACGGGTGCAACCGTCCGAGAACCGAAACCATGCCTTCGTTTAAGTGCGCGGGGCACGTCAACACAACTTGAAGAACATAGACGTTGAGATTCCGCGCGCCGCGCTCGTAGACTCGCTTCCATGGTGCCCGACACATCACTCACGATTCGTGAGCGAGCGGTGGCCGCGTGGCGTACACGTGCTGGCTACCGCGCCCATCCGACTACAAACGCAAGAATCACGCGGCCCTTCGGTAGTCATGATGGAGGCCGCCGAGCAGGGGAATCGCGACAATGTTGCCGGTGCAGTTGTCGTTCACGCCCTTGGCCACGCGGTCGAACACGCTTCCAAACTTCTCATCCTGGTCGCGGATCAGAAACCTCGGCGCTACTCCGTCCATCGTTGCGTTGCGCAGTTGCTGCGCAGTCCACTCTTGCGTGCGACTGCGGGTGGCGAACGCTGCGAGCAGCCTCCGCTCTTAAGACTGAAGCCAGCTGACGAGGTTCCCTAGAAGCTTCTTCATGCTTCACTTTCGAGCATCCAGGGGTAGCCGAGCAAGGCAAATGTGGCGTCAAAAAACACCATGATCTCGCGCGGATACGGAAGGTAGCCAGCACGAGCGTTACGGCCTGGTTAAACCCACAACGTCTCCGCCCACGTCTTCAATCGCATCGTAAAGCAGTTGCCCCATGTACTTGAAGTTGTGGGCCCATCCCCCTGGTTCAACGTGTTGTAGTTGGTAGTTGAACGCGGCTTTCACCAGCGCAGGGGTAAACGGTTTGTAGCTATTGGTTGAAGCCGTCTCGTTGCCGTCGCAGGTGCCATTGCCGTTGGTGTCGATGAAGAAGAAGGGGTGGCTGCCCGCGTAGCAGATCTTGGGATTGGCTGTGGCTTGCATCGCCGCCAACAACCGCGCCGCCATGCCATCAAGTTCGGCCTTCAGTGTTTCAGTGGCGCTGTTGTCACCATCGTAGTCGGCCAAGTGCACCATGCGAATGTTTTCGGCATTGCCCAAGGCATCCGCATGGCAGGTGCGGCAGCGGGTCTCGAACACATCGTCGATCAAGAAGCTGTGTTTGCTGGCCACCGGATCGTGGCACGACGTGCATTGCACCCCGCCCATGTGTGTAAGCGGCCCCGCATACGTTTTTCCTGCGTATTCGTAGCCAACCTTGGTGGCGTTGCCCAATTTAACGCCCGCCGCCGGTGCATAGTGAACGTTCGAGAACCGCAAGTTGTTGCTGGCCAGCACGCCATCCACCGTGGCCTTCGCCGCTCGCCCGCTGTGGCAATTGCTGCACAAGTTGTCGTTGCCCGGCTCGTTGCGCACGATGCCACTGGGGAAGGTGGTGTTTGCCACCGCCAGCACGTTGAAGGTGCTGCCAAAGGTCGTGTGGCAGGTGGCGCATTCAAGCCCATTGGCGGTTTCTTCTACCCGCAGCCCTACGCCATATTGCGCGTAAAAACGGAAACCCTCACTGCCGCCGTGGCAGCGCGAGCAACTTGCCGTGACTTCTTCGCCCGAATCCCAGCGTCGCGCTGCCTGGCTTGCACCGTTGAAGTGGCCGCTGTCTTGGCGCACCGCTTTGGTCATATCAACCTTCACCGCCACGGCTTCGTTCAACGCCGTGATGCTGTCGAACATAAGCTGAATCAAGTACTTTGCGTTGTGCGCGAACGCTCCTGGATCTTTGGTTGCCAATTGGTAGTTGTAAGCAGCCTTTACCAAGCGCGCCGTCCACTTTTTGTAGCCGTTCGCGAACGTCACCTCAGTGGCCCCGCACAAGCCATCGTTGTTGGTGTCGTTGAAGAAATAGGGGTAGGTGGCGCCTTGATAGCAAACGGGAGCGTTCTTCTCTTTTCCGTATTGCGCAATCGCCTCCCACAACTTGTCGCGCACGCCGAATAGCTCAATCGCTAAACCTTCTTCCACGTTGCCATCGCCGTCGTAGTCGCGGTTTTGCGAAGAGAACATGCGAATTTGCTGAGCCCCAGCCAAATTGGTGGCTTTCGGATGGCAACTTACGCATTCGTTGAACTTGATCTCGGTGGAGTGCGGATCATGGCAGCCCGTGCAGGTGTCGTAGCCCGGCACGTGGCGAAAGCGAACATCGTAGCTTTGCCCCGCGTATTGGTAACCGCCCTTGGCGCGCCCCGCGTACAAGGTGGCTGCCGCTGGGTAGTAGTGAATGTTTAGGAATCCCAGCATGTCGCTCACCGTGTCTTCGGTGGCGGGTGCCGCCGCGGTGATGGCCTTGTCTACATCGACGCCCGAGGCGCGCCCCTGGTGGCAGGTCATGCAGCGCGCTTCCGCGCCCAAGCCTTCCACCTTCACCCCCGAAGGGAATGTTACCGACGTGAGCGCTGTGGCCGCGTCGTTGTGGCAGGTTACACAACGAACCACTGATTGAATGGGCGCAGGTGCGTTCACCACGCCTGGAACACCGTCGCCACCTAGATAGTCGATAAAACCCTCTGAGCTGTGGCAACGTGCGCAGGTGGTGGGAACGGCGCCTTCCGCGTTCCAGTGGTTAAACGCTACCGCCGTCGCATCTGCATGCGGTGATTTCTCCCACTTTTCGTAATACGGCACCTTCGAAAAATCAGGCTGCGTGGGTGGCAGCATCGCATCGCCTCCTGCATCGGCAGGCAACGCGTCTGTGGCTGTTAGCAACACCACCACCGGATGCTTACCCACGGCCCCACTGGGCACGCCTGTTACGCTAATGATCGCTTCCCCCGGCAAGACACCTGTAACCAGACCTGTGGCCGAAACTGTGGCCACAGCGCCTACGCTGCTGGCGAAGGTATAGCCCGTATCAGTGGCATTTTCGGTTGTGGCCGAAAGCTGCAAGGTTTGCCCTTGCAACACTTGGTGGCTGCCTGCGGTGATCACCGTTGGCACCTTTTCCTTTTCAAGTTCGGCACACGCCGCGGTAAGCGCCACAAACATCAACGCCACCCATACACCCCTTCGTTCATGTTTCTTCATGATCATTTCCCTCGCCCTTGCGTTGCGATTCACGGTTGCGCTCCTTGTTGTATCCACGCAAGCACAGAGGCAACGGCGGCAGAGCCTGGCGCCCACGTGGCGCCGCCTCCATGGTTGCGGCCTATGCCCTTGGTAATCAGCCGGCTGTTGGCGGCGTCGTTGCGGTTGATATAGGGCAGCGTGGCTGCCAGATCGGTGCTTTCGTTGCCCGAGAACAGCAAGGTGGTGTTGGCCGCTTGGCCGCCGCTGCGGTGGCAATCGCGACAGGTCGACAAAAGCAAAGGATGAACCTGGCTGAAGGTCGGCACTGGCGTGGCGGCGCCGTCAGGGATTTCAGTTCCGCCAGCGTCATCGGCAGGCAAGCCCGTGTCGGGCACCAGTGACGCGTCGGGAATGGGGGGCGTCTCACCGCGGGAAAAATCCGCGCAGCCGGCCATCATGCTGGTTGTGCCCAACAGCGCGCAGAGCAATCTAAAATTCATAGGCCACCATCAAGCGAAAGAAGTCGTCGCGAACCTCGTTGACCTTTTCCAGGTTCCAGAACTGATACGCCCCCACACTTAAGCCCTGGTGGCGCCAAACCACGCCCACGTTGTGGGCCGAGCCATCGTCTGAGGTAAAACGCGTGTTGTCTTGCAACAAGCCACGCCGGTTGTTGAAGGTGCGCAAGCCCTGGCGGTATTGCACAAACACGCTGTCGCAAATGTAAAATCGTGCCTGGGCGTAGCTGGCGAAGTGGTAGTAGTCGTTGCCTGCGCCGCCGCCTGAAACATCGGCACGCAGGACGCCAAGGCCGAAGGTCATGCGCTCAAGCACCGGTACGCCATGCCAGCGCCACATATTGAAATCAAGCGCCTGCATCACCAAAGTGCGGCCGAAACCCAGGCCGTTGACCATCAATGAGTAATAGCCGGATAGCGGCCGCCACGACAAATTCAGCCGCGTGCCGTACGATGGCCGTACGTCGTCGTTGGGCGAAAAATGGGTTTGTAAGTTCAGTACCTCACCGTCACGAAGCGCGTAGCCGCGCACGGCGTAAACGTCGGCCATCACAGCCACATCTTGAACTTGGGTGTTCAATCGGGCGCCAAAGCCGTTCTGCGCCCAGAACACCGGTAACACCCGCTGATCGAAGCCTTGAAGGCCGCCATAACTTTGGTGAAACAAGGGCTCGGCGCCGAATGGCACGATCAGCTTGCCTACTTTCAGCCTTACTTGCACAGGGGCTTGCCGTGGGGTCACGCGCAGGTGGGCCTCCCAGAAGGTCAGCGCCACCAATTCAACCGTGAAGGTCACGGGGTCATCGGTTTCGTCGCGCGATAAGAACAAAAAGTGGTGATAGTTTTCAAACTGCGTTTCACCTGAAGCAAAGGGATGATTCGAAAGGCCGCGGCGCTCGAACGCCATATCGAAGCGGCCGTTAAGCCGCAGGCCCAAGGGCAAATTCAGACCACCGGGGTAAGCCGCTGCGTGAGGGTGCGCAGCCGGTGGAGGTGGTGGTGGTGCGGGCAACGATTGCGCTGGCAAGATGGCTGGCCGTGGCGCATCGACCTGATTGCCCGCGTTGTCTTGCACGGTGGGTGGGTCAGGCGGAAACGGCCCGTGGGCGCCAGCGTTGATCCAGGCCGCGATCACCTTGTAGGCATCGCTTTTGCTTTCAAACACCGCCATATGGGCTTGGCCGGTGGCCTTGATAAGCAGAGGGCTGGTGCTGGCATTGCCTGCAATCACCACGAGGCTGGTGGAGGCGTAGTCGTGGCTTACGTCGCCATTCAGCGCGAAGCGCGAGCGCGAAGAAGTCATGCCCTTGGCGTTGTGGCAGGTCTGGCAGCGCGCTGTGAGCACGCCGTGTACGGCCTCGCTAAACGCGGGAAGGTTTGGGGCAATTGCCGTTGGTGAAGCCGCCGTTGTTTGGGGCGGCTCTTCGTTTGTTGGTGCCGCAAGCGGGGTTTCGGTTTCGGGTTCGGCCGGTGCGGGAACTGGTGCGGGGGCAGGCCGAGTCGCTGAGCGGCGATTTGCTTGTGGGGGTGAAGCCTCCGGCGCTGCTGCCCCCGGGGCGTTCGCTGCCGCGTTTTCAAGTGGTGCGCCTGCGGCGATCCACGCAATCAAGCGACGAATTTCGGCCGAGCCAATGGCCGCCACTGTGCCGCCGCCGTGGTTGTGCCCCGTGGCTTCCAGCACCAAGGCGCTGCGTTCGGGGGAAGCTGTGTTCACTTGGCGAAGTGTCTTCGCGTGGTCGATCGCAAGGCCTTGGCCGATTACAAAAGCGGTGGTGCCTGCCGGACCGGCTTTTTGATGGCAGCCACCACACGTTTTTGTAAGCCAAGGGTGGATCTGCCGCCGGAATGACGGTGGCGCTGGTTTTTGCGGGGCTGCTGTGTTGGGCGCTGCGGTGCCGCTCGCAGTTGGTGTCTCTGGCGCTTCAACTTGCGGTGTCTCGTCTTGATCTTCCTGCACCGGCGTGGCCGGGGGGGAAGGCGCTTTGTCTAAGCCCAGCTTGTCGAGGATCTCCCGGCGTTTTTGCTCAGCACGGTTTGGCTGTGCGTGGGCGAAACTTGGCAACAGCACTGCCACCAATAGGAAAGGTATTATCCTATGGTGCATGGCAGGCCTCGCAAGCAGTATCGGCAACCGCCGTGGCGGCCTTGCCGTTGTGGCATTGTGCGCAGAAGCGGCCCTTGTTCATTTGTTCATGCGTGAAGCCCAGGCGCGCTTGCGGAAACATCGAAGGGTGGCAGGTGTAACATTGATATTGGTTGTGGCCACGGTGTGAGAACACAGCGTGGGGCAAAGGGCCCGCGGCCTCAGCGTTCACGCGCGGAATGCGCACGCGATCAGGCACCGCATAGGCCAGCAACGATCCCAGCACCACGCTCAACAGCACGATCAGTGGCAGTGCCACGCGCTTCATACCGCCCCCTTTTCCTTCAAGGTGCGCCACACAGCGGTCAAAAACAGGAACCCGCCGGCTATCACCAAAGGCACTCCCACCGACGCCGCGAACACGAAGGTGAGTGGCGTCCAGTGCAGTTTCGCGCCCAATTGTATCGCCAGCCCCACCATCGTTAGCGCAAGGCCGCGGCGCACCCGTATTTCGTTGTTGATGCTCATGTTGGCTTATTCGGGGGCCTGGGCTTGCCAGAAGTTGCCTGTTTGCACGCTGGGCATGTCGTGCGCCACGTTGTGGCAGGTTAAACACGAGTCCTGATTGCTGAGCAGCTTATCCATCACACCCGCATGTGGTTGCGCTTCAATAAAGCGGCGGGCGTCGGCATGGCAATGCAAACAGTTGGAATTGGGGTAAGGCTGATAAAGCTCAAACTTTTCGGGAATGGTGCCCAGATAGTGAACATACACATGGCGAAGCCCATTGAGCTTGGCCTTGATGTCGCCATACATGGCGTAGTCCTTGTGGCATGAATAACAAGCGGTATCCCTGTCGATGAGGCGGTTTTGGTAATGGGCAGCGGCCAGCGCGCGGGGGTTGTTGGCGAACAAGCTCTTGCCGTGGTTCTGCATCTCGTGACAGTTCAAGCAGAACCGCGTACGGCTCGATTCACTGAACCCTACCGCCACACTACCGGCCGAAGTGACCACCGGTAACACCACAGCACCTGCTAACAGCGCAAGCTTCCCCCAATGCGCCTGCAACAGCGAAGGCACGCCTCTGTACAAAAACACCGCCAACGCCAAACACAACGCCAACGCCACAATAACGATCGTTTGAGCCATAAGTTCTTCGGTAAATCCCCAACCGCGATTCCACAGTTAACCGCGTGGGTTCGGATGGTATCTGTTTTGTTCGTGCACTCAAGTGCAAATCGTTTTTGTGGCTAAAACGAAACGTTAAGCATCGATTGATTTGCAAAGGCTGCACTTATGCGAGAATTTTGCAGCACGCACGCAATTCGTTTGCGTTGATCAAAGAATGCAGCGACTCTTCGTATACGGCAGCCTTATGCGTGCAGAGCCCAACAACGCGCACAACTAGGACTAGGCGAAGCACGTTTTGTGGGCTCGTTGCGGACCAGCGCTGGGTATCAGCTGCTTAATCTTGGACCTTTTCCAGGCAGCGGGTGCACTTAATGTCGATGACGAAAGTTCTGCGAAGAAGTTCGCGCCACGGGATGTACGATGACTTGCGGGCAAGCTTGGGGGAGGCGACCGCGGCTGCGTCTTTGGGTTCCTGAGGCGCCGCGGGTGGCGAAGGTGGCATTTTGCCGCCGCGGGCACGATGAGACGCCGCAAGGCACTGGCGACGACAGGACGCCAAAGTAGCGGGTCACGTGCCGTCTGGGCGGGGGCACAATTGCGGCAAGCCGCGCAATGAGGGCTTGGGCATCTAGCACGATGGCGGTGGTGCCATCGGACCAAGGGCGTAGTTGGAGCCCCCATCGGAGTACTGTTCCCGTGGCATCAGCTGCTTCGTGCGGACTGTGGCATCGACGCAAAGTGCTCCCGCAGTAACGGCGACCTGTGCCTCATCGCTCTTATTAAAGACCGCGGCGACCTCAGTCAGCGTTCATAGATTTTCTCGATTGTTTTGCTGCAACTAATCTAATTGTTCTATCTGTTGCCTACCTGCAGCCTAAGACCCGAGGTGCAACATGACGATAGTAGAAGCGAACAAGACGAGTTCGACGGAGTCTGAACGAAGCAAGCCTTGGGTCGTGGTCCTGGCGGGGGGCCAGGGCACCAGGCTGAATCAGGTGACGACCGCTATTCACGGCACGCCCGTTCCGAAACAATTCGCTGTCCTGAATGGCGTTCACTCGATGTTGCAAACGACTGTGCGGCGAGCACTGTGGCTGACAACGCCTGACCGCGTGTTGGTCGTGGTGAACGCAAAGGACGCGGACTTAACTAAAGAACAGTTGCGAGATCACCCTCAGGTTAGGATGGTTTTGGAGCCGTTCAGCGGGGGAACAGCGCTGGGCGTTCTGCTGCCGGTCCTGATGGTGGCGCGCGAGCATCCAGATGACGATTTGGTCGTCATGCCTTCTGACCACCATTTCGGAAGACCCATTTGCTTCGTCGAGGCCATCCAGACAGTGTTGGCCAATACGGAACGATACGACGATTTGGTGCTGATGGTTGCCGAGGCAAAAAGACCGGGTTCGGATTTAGGCTGGGTGGTCCCCGTCGGACCCGCGCGCGGCGAACTCGGATTGCGAGGGGTTAGTGAGTTCGTCGAGAAACCTGCGGTTGCGGTAGCCGAGCAGCTGATGCGCACCGGTGGGCTCGTGAGCACCATGATCACGTTAGGTACAACGCGGGGTTTTGAAGCGGCATTCGTAGCGCTTATGCCCAGGGTAA
>Ga0105046_10018682_pt1 | contig 10546 bp, 9 predicted proteins | sample MAT03_FD_78385 | JGI IMG/M metagenome (GOLD analysis project Ga0105046, IMG submission 78385) | Freshwater microbial communities from Lake Fryxell liftoff mats and glacier meltwater in Antarctica - MAT-03 (megahit assembly) | ecosystem: Environmental > Aquatic > Freshwater > Ice > Liftoff...
CGGGTGCCGACGCGGTGAAGGTCGGCATCGGCCCGGGCAGCATCTGCACCACACGCATCGTGGCGGGTGTGGGCGTGCCGCAGATCATGGCCATCGACAACGTGGCCAAGGCGTTGCGCGGCAGCGGCGTGCCGCTGATCGCCGATGGTGGCATCCGCTACAGAGGCGACATCGCCAAGGCCATCGCCGCGGGTGCCAGCACCGTGATGATGGGCGGCATGTTCGCTGGAACAGAAGAAGCGCCGGGCGAAACCATCCTGTACCAGGGCCGCACGTATAAAAGCTACCGCGGTATGGGCAGCATGGGTGCCATGCAGCAGGGCAGCGCCGACCGCTACTTCCAAAGCATCGACCAAGACAGCGCGCAGAACCCCAACACCGCCAAACTGGTGCCGGAAGGCATCGAAGGCCAGGTGCCGTACAAGGGCTCGGTGGTCGCCATCGTCTTCCAGATGGCCGGCGGTTTGCGCGCCTCGATGCACTACTGCGGCTGCGCCAGCATCGAAGAGATGCAGGAACGCGCCGAGTTCGTCGAGATCACCACAGCCGGCATCCGCGAGAGCCACGTCCACGACGTGCAGATCACGAAGGAAGCACCGAACTACCGCATGGAATGAGCGGCGCTGTGCAGAGTCCTGTGTTCGGACCGGAGCCCACCCCCACCCCCTCGGCCCCACGCGCAGCGGGCATGGGTTTCATCATGATGGCGGTGCTGATCGACATGCTGTCGATCGGCATCATCGTGCCGGTGCTGCCGGCGCTGATCGGCAGCTTCACCGGCTCGCAGGCCGACCAGGCTTTCTGGCTGGGCGTTGTCAGCCTTGCCTTCGGCATCGCGAACTTCTTCGGCGCGCCGATTCTGGGTGCGCTGTCTGACCGTTATGGCCGCCGACCGGTGCTGCTCCTGGGCTTCTGCGGCCTGGCGCTGAACTTCTTCGCGACGGCCTTGTCCACGGCGCTGTGGATGTTGATTGCCGTGCGCCTGGTGGGCGGTGCCATGCAGGCCAACGCGGCGGTGGCCAACGCCTATGTGGCCGACATCAGCGCACCCGAAGAGCGTGCCAAGCGCTTTGGCATGCTGGGTGCCATGTTCGGCCTGGGTTTCATCATCGGCCCGGCGATGGGCGGCTTGTTGGGGGCCATCAACCTGCAATTGCCGTTTTACGTGGCCGGCGTGCTGGCGCTGCTGAACCTGCTGTACGGCTACTTCGTACTGCCTGAATCGCTGCCGGTGGATCAGCGACGCGAGTTTTCCTGGAAGTCGGCGAATCCGCTGAATTCGCTGCGCACGCTGACGCAGTTGAAGGGCGTGGGCATGCTGGTGGGCGTGGTCGCCTGCACGGGCTTGGCGCAGGGCGTTCTGTACAACAGCTGGGTGCTTTACACCACCTTCAAGTTTGGCTGGACGACGCAGGACAACGGCTGGTCGCTCGCCGCTATCGGCGTGATGTCGATGTTCGTGCAGGGCTTCTTACTGGGCAAGTTGTTGAAGCGCATGCCACCGCAGCGCCTCGCGGTGATTGGCTTGATCTCGTCGACCTTGGCCTATTTCCTTTGGGGTGCGGCCAGCGCCGGCTGGATGATGTACGCGGTGATTTTCTGCAATCTGCTGGGCTTCACCGTCACGGCCTCGATCCAGAGCATCGTGTCAGGCGCTGCCGATTCTCGCAGCCAAGGGCAGACCATGGGTGCGGTGAGTTCCCTGAACAGCCTGACGGCTGTCATCGGACCGGTCATCAGTGCGTCTACCTTGACGATGGTTTCGCACCTGCCGGCTGGGCATTGGGGCATTGGTGCGCCGATGTACTGCGGTGCATTGCTGCAGGGCCTGGGTCCGTTGCTGGCCTGGTTGCACTTTCGCAGTGAAGGGCGCTTGCGCAAGGCTGCCGATCCGGCAGTGGCCCAGCCTGGACCCTGATTCGCACAGATTTCCCGCATCCTTCAGATCCCCACCTGCGGCATTCGACCGCTGCATTCAAGCGACCCGCCATGCACGACAAGATCCTGATCCTTGACTTCGGTTCGCAAGTCACGCAGCTCATCGCCCGCCGCGTGCGCGAGTCCCAGGTTTATTGCGAGATCCACCCGAACGACGTGTCGGACGATTTCATCCGCAGCTTCGGCGCGAAAGGAATCATCCTCAGCGGCAGCCACGCCAGCACCTACGAAGACCACGAACTGCGCGCGCCGCAAGCGGTGTGGGACGCGGGTGTGCCGGTGCTGGGCATCTGCTACGGCATGTTCACCATGGCCGTGCAGTTGGGCGGGCAGGTCGAAGCCGCCGACCACCGCGAGTTCGGTTACGCCGAGGTGCGCGCACATGGCCACACCGCACTGCTGAAGGACATCGCCGACTTCACCACCACGCAAGGCCAGGGCATGCTGAAGGTGTGGATGAGCCACGGTGACAAGGTCACCATGCTGCCGCCCGGCTTCAAGCTGATGGCCAGCACGCCCAGCTGCCCCATCGCGGGCATGGCGGACGAGGCCAAGGGCTATTACGCCGTCCAGTTTCACCCCGAGGTGACCCACACCCTGCAAGGCCAGGCCATGCTGACGCGCTTCGTGCGCGACATCGTCGGCTGCCAGGGCGACTGGATCATGGGCAACTACATCGACGAAGCCGTGGCGCGCATCCGCGAGCAGGTGGGCGACGAAGAAGTCATCCTGGGCTTGTCGGGCGGCGTCGATTCGTCGGTGGCGGCGGCCTTGATCCACCGCGCCATTGGCGACCAACTGACTTGCGTGTTCGTCGACCATGGCCTGCTGCGCCTGAACGAAGGCGACATGGTGATGGACATGTTTGCAGGCAAGTTGCATGCGAGGGTGATCCGCGTCAACGCAGCCGATTTGTTCCTGGGTGAACTGGTCGGCGTGACCGACCCCGAACAGAAGCGCAAGACCATCGGCCGCTTGTTTGTGGACGTGTTCAAGGCCGAGGCTGCCAAGCTCAAAGCGGATGATGGCGGCCATCAAGGTGCCACCTTCCTGGCCCAGGGCACCATCTACCCCGACGTGGTGGAGAGTGGTGGCACCAAGACCAAGAAGGCCACCACCATCAAGAGCCACCACAACGTTGGCGGCCTGCCGGAACAACTCGGCCTGAAGCTGCTGGAGCCCCTGCGCGAGCTGTTCAAGGACGAGGTGCGCGAACTGGGCGTGGCCCTGGGCCTGCCGCCCGAGATGGTGTACCGGCACCCCTTCCCGGGCCCGGGCCTGGGTGTGCGCATCCTGGGCGACATCCGCCGCGAATTCGTCAGCCTGCTGCAGCGTGCCGATGCCATCTTCATCGAAGAACTGCGCGCCACGATCGACCCGGCCACGGGCAAGAGCTGGTACGACCTCACCAGCCAGGCCTTCACCGTATTCCTGCCCGTTAAGAGCGTGGGCGTGATGGGCGACGGCCGCACTTATGACTACGTGGTCGCGCTGCGTGCCGTGCAGACCAGCGACTTCATGACCGCCGACTGGGCCGAACTGCCGTACAGCCTGTTGAAGAAGGTGTCGAGCCGCATCATCAACGAGGTGCGCGGCATCAACCGGGTCACGTACGACGTCAGCAGCAAGCCGCCTGCGACGATTGAGTGGGAGTGAGGTCCTGCCAGCAGCGCCGATCTACGGCCTGCACGATCGGGTATCGGCGCGCTTCAGATATTGGCACGTTCAAATGACCCGAGCCAGTTGGCAGGCCCGCGTGGCCGCATTCGTGGTTCGCCATCGCGTGAGGTCGGCCCTGTCCGACATGCGCAACATCGCGTCGGTACGGGCGGTGTTCGATCGCCCCTTGTCGGTTGCTCAGGGCGTGCGCTACACGCCAGCAACTTTGGGGGGCGTGCCGGGTGAATGGGTCGAGTCGCTGAGTGCCACGGCGTGTCATGCGACGGCCTCGACGGCAAGCAATGCAACGGCATCCACCGCGCTGCTGTACCTGCATGGCGGCGGCTTTGTGGGCTGTTCGCCGAGTACCCATCGGCCCCTGACTGCGGCGCTTGCGCTATGCGGGTTGCGGGTTTTTGTGCCCGACTACCGGCTGGCGCCCGAGCATCCGTTTCCAGCTGCGCCGCAAGATGCGCTGGCGGTGTATCGGGCCTTGCGCGCCGAATCGCCCGCAGGCCGCATTGTTGTGGCGGGCGACAGCGCCGGGGGCAACCTGGCCTTGGGCTTGATGCTGACGCTGCGCGACGCAGGTGAAGTCCTGCCGTCGGCCGCCGCCTTGTTTTCGCCGGCGCTGGACCTGACCGGCAGCAGCCCGTCGATCACGTTGAACGCCGGGCGCGATCCGATGTTCGACCCCGCGCAACTGCGCCATCTGACCGAGGCTTACCTGGCCGGTGCCGACCCGGCCCAGCCCTTGGCTTCGCCCTTGTTTGGCGACATGACCGGCCTTCCGCCATTGTTGGTGCACGTGGGTGAATCCGAGGTGCTGCGCGACGATTCGATCCGGCTGACGCAGCAGGCGCGCGAGGTCGGTGTTCGGGTTGACCTGCAAGTGTTCCCGGATGTAGCCCATGTCTGGCAAATGGTCCGGCAACTGCCGGAGTCCAAGCGTTCGGTGCGTGCGGCCGCCGCGTTCTTGCTTTCGGCCGAAGCGATTCGCGCGCCTGAAGAGTTGGACGTGCTGATCGTCGGCGCGGGTCTGTCCGGCATCGGCGCTGCGGTGCACTTGCAGCGCGATTGCCCGACCAAGACCTTCGCTTTGCTCGAGGCCCGAAGCGCCATCGGCGGAACCTGGGATTTGTTCCGATACCCCGGTATCCGTTCCGATTCCGACATGTACACGCTGGGTTACGCCTTCAAGCCCTGGCGCGCCGCCAAGGCCATTGCGGATGGGCCTTCCATTCGCGAGTACATCCGCGAGACGGCCGTCGAACACGGCATCGGCGCGCACGTCCGCACGCAGCACCGGGTCATCGGTGCGAATTGGCTGGCGGCCGATGCCCGGTGGCTGGTGGAAGTGGAACGCGGCCCGCAGCGCCAGCGCATTCAGATGAAGCCGCGCAGCCTGCTGTTCTGCAGTGGCTACTACAGCTATGCCCAGGGCCACCGCCCAAGCTTCCCGGGTGAGGCGCAGTTCGCGGGCACGGTGGTGCACCCGCAGTTCTGGCCCGAGGGGCTGGACTGCGCGGGCAAGCGGGTGGTTGTCATTGGCAGCGGTGCCACGGCCGTGACCCTGGTGCCTGAAATGGCGCGCACGGCGGCTCACGTGACGATGCTGCAGCGGTCACCTTCCTACGTGGTGGCGCGGCCCTCTACCGACGCCATTGCCGAAGCGCTGAAACGCTGGCTGCCGGCAGGGCTGGCTTACCGGCTGGTGCGAACCAAGAATGTCCTGCTTGGCCTGTACTTCTACCGGGTGATGCGCAAGTACCCGCGGCGGGCCAAGGCGCGCCTGGTGGGCATGGTGCGCGATGCCTTGGGGCCGCAGTTCGACGTCGAGAAACATTTCACACCGCACTACAAGCCCTGGGACCAGCGGCTGTGTCTGGTGCCTGACGGCGATCTGTTCAAGAGCCTGCGCGATGGTCGGGCCTCGGTCGTCACCGACCAGATCGAGACCTTCACGCCACAGGGCATTCAGCTGCGTTCCGGCGAAGTTCTAATTGCTGATGTGATCGTCACCGCAACCGGCCTGCAGCTGAACATGCTGGGCGATGTGAAACTGAGCCTGGACGGCGCGCCGGTGGATCCGGCCAGCTTGCTGGTCTACAAAGGCATGATGTTCAGCGGCCTGCCCAACCTGGCCAATGTCTTCGGCTACACCAATGCCAGCTGGACCTTGAAGGCCGACCTGAGTGCGCGCTATTTCTGCCGACTGTTGCGCCACATGGATCGCCATGGCCAGCGCGCTTTCACGCCGATGCGTGGTGCCGATATCGAGGCTGAACCCTTCCTCGACTTCACCTCGGGCTATGTGCAAAGAGCGGCGCAGATGCTGCCCAAACAAGGCGACCGCAAGCCCTGGCGGCTGAACCAGAACTACCTGCTCGACCTGCTGGCGCTGCGGTTTGGCAAGGTCGCCGATGGCGTGATGATGTTCAAACGCTAAAAGCGTTGGGCCCTGAAAGGCTGCAGATTGATAGCCGACCTGCGCCCGTCGGCCCAGTCCGCCACCAGTTCGGCCGTGGCGGCCGATTGCGTCAGTCCCAGATGGCCGTGTCCGAAGGCGTACAGCACGCGGTCATCGCCGGTGGCAGCACCCAGCACCGGCAGGCTGTCGGGCAGGGAAGGGCGAAAGCCCATCCAGCGTGTGCCGCCCTCGGTTTTCAGTCCTGGCAAAAGGCGTTGGGCTTTGTCCAACAGAGTCTGGGCGCGGGCGAAATTTGGTGGCGCGCGCAGCCCGCCCAGTTCCACCGCACCACCCACGCGCACGCCGCCGACGATGGGGCTGACGACAAAACCGTGGCCGCTGAAGGTCAACTGGCGGCGCAAGTCGAAGGCACCGGGTGGCAGTGTGGTGTTGTAGCCGCGTTCGGTTTCCAGCGGAACGCGGTCGCCCAGCGTTTGCGCCAGGTGGTGTGACCACGCACCCGCTGCCACGACCACGCGGCGGGCCTGCAGCGTTTGCCCGCCTTGCAGGGCCACCGTCAGCCCCGTTGATTCGGGCACCAAGGGTCTCGCGTGCGCACGCGCCAGTCGACCACCGGCTTTCAGGAAAGCGGCCGCCACCTGATGGCAAAGCAGCGCCGGGTTGTCGATGCGCTGCCAGCCCGGCACCAGTGTGGACGCCACGAATTGCGTTGACAGGCCTGGCTGCGACTGCGCCATGGCCGCCGGCGTTCATCGTCAGCCCGAACCCCAGGTGTAGGGGTCGGTGGTGTCGAAGACCACCGTCGCGTCCAGCGTGACATGGGCGCGGCCGTGGATGAACGGCAGCACGCGGGTCGGGGTGTCGTCCGCGGGTTCGGATGCGGCTTGGGCTTTCGCTTGGGCTTCGTAATGGCCTGTGAACGCACTGCCGATCACGCTTTCCTGGTGCCAGCGCTGGCCTGGAGCCAGCACGCCGTCGGCTGCCAGGCAGGCCAGCTTGGCACTGGTGCCGGTGCCGCAGGGTGAACGGTCATAAGCCCCGCCCGGACAGAGCACGAAGCTGCGACCGCTGAGCGCCGGATCGCGACCCGGCTCACGCGGTGGCGACTGTGCAGGCCCCAGCAATTCGATGTGGTCGATCTCGGCACCGTCGGCACCGGTGATGCCTTGTGCGCGCAAGACCTGCCGCAGCGCCGTGCAGCAGGCCCACACCGGGCACTTCGACCGCCACGTGCGCAGCGTGCCGATAGGCCGGTACGTTCGCCACCGTGACGCTGCCATCGGCATGCAGTGTGGCCCGCACCGTACCCACCGGCGTTTCGATGCCATGTGTGCCCGGCAGCAAGCCACCCAAGTGCGCCAACGTGGCCACCAGGCCAATGGTGCCGTGGCCGCACATGCCCAGGTAACCCACGTTGTTGAAGAAGATCACGCCGCAAGAATTGGCTGGATCTTGCGGCGTGCACAGCAGCGCGCCGACCAGCACGTCGTTGCCGCGCGGCTCGTTCACCAGCGCGCGGCGCCATGCGTCGTGTTGTCCGCGCAGGCGCTGCAGGCGTTCGGCCATGCTGCCTTGGCCCAGGTCGGGGCCGCCGCTCACCAGCAGCCGCGTGGGTTCGCCAGCGGTGTGGGAATCGAGGAAGCGGGCAGCACCCGGAGCTTGATTCGAAAGTGGAATTTTGGTGTCGTCCATGGCGCTGGGTTGGGCTGTTGGCAGGGGCCTTGAAATGTGCGATTGAGAGACCTCGTCAGGAGCTCAAACCATACCCACACCGCCCGCCCGAAAACTCTCTCTTGCCTGCTGCGGAGGTCGACCATGAGCGCCCGCGTCAACTGGCAGGGTGTGTTCCCCGCCGTCACCACGCAGTTCCGCGACGACTTCTCGCTGGACCTTGATGCCACGGCCCGGGTGATCGAGGGCTTGGTGCGCGACGGCGTGTCGGGCCTGGTGGTGTGCGGCACGGTGGGCGAGAACACCTCGCTGTCGCGCAGCGAAAAGCTGCAGGTGATCGAGGCCGCGAAGTCGGTGTCCGCTGGGCGTGTGCCCGTCATCTGCGGCGTGGCTGAATTCTCCACGGCGTTTGCCATCGAAACCGTGCGCGAGGCGGCGCGCATTGGCGTCGACGGCCACCGACGTGCCTTTGATGGTCTACAACAACCCGCCGATCTACAGCAGCGATATCACTTCCGACATCCTGGAACAACTGGCCGACTGCGACACCATCGTCCTTCAAGGACAGTTCGGGCGACACGCGGCGGTTCATCGATACCCGCAACCGGGTGGGTGATCGCTTCGTGCTGTTCGCCGGTCTCGACGACGTGGTGGTGGAAAGTGTCGCCGTGGGCGCGGTGGGATGGGTGTCGGGCATGTCGAACGCATTCCCGCGCGAAGGCGAAACCTTGTTCCGCCTGGCCCGTGCCGGGCGCTTCGCCGAACTGATGCCGCTGTACGAATGGTTCATGCCGCTGCTGCATCTCGACGCAAGGACCGATCTGGTCCAGTGCATCAAACTGTGCGAGAGCTTGATGGGTCGCGGCAGTGCCTTGACGCGGCCGCCGCGGCTGCCGCTGCCCGAGGCAGATTGCCTGTTCGTCGAGCAGGTCATGGCGCAGGCCTTGAAGAGCAGGCCGAGCTTGCTGGATGTGGGCTTGGTGTCGGCAACGGGCTGATTCCATTCGCACCGCAGCACCAGCGCTGCATCCGCGAGCACGGTCAGGACATGCCCGAGGTGCGCGACTGGGTCTGGGGTGCCTGAACCGCGGCCAAGCCGGCGATGAACAGGTCTTCCACGACGCGCGCCATGTCTTCGTATCGCAACGCGCCCTCGGGCTTCATCCAGGTGAACAGCCAGTTGATCATGCCGAACAGCAACATGGTCAGCGGCTTGCTCATCGCGGCCTCGGCCAAGTCTGGTCGCAAGGCCTGCACGGCAGCCGCGACGCCGCGCACCACTTCGCGTTCTTTATCCAGCACGCGCAATCGGTCTTCGGGCTGCAGGAACTTCACGTCTTCGGTGAGTACCCGGTGCGCATGTTGTTCGCCGGCGCACTCGAAAACGATGCGCCGGATCAACTCACGCAACTGCGCATCGGCCGGTAACTGCTGCGCATTCACCGCGTGAACCATGTCGAGCAACTTCGACACGTGGGTGTCGGTGATGCTGGCCAACAGGGCGTACTTGTCAGGGCAGTAGTGGTGCAGCGTGGCCTTGGACAAACCACAAGCCTGCGCGACCTGCACCATGGACGTGGCCGGGAAACCGCGTTGCGCGAACAGTTGCGCGGCCCCCGCCAGGATGGCGACACGCTGTTCTTCGTAGCCGACTGCGCGACCGCGTCCCATGGCAAAGGGCGGGGCCGACGTCAGCGTTCGTCGAAGCTGAGCACCACGTGCTCGCTCAGTGCTCGGGCTTGGCAGGTCAAGACGAATCCGGCCGCGACTTCGGCCTTGTTCAGCGCGAAGTTGCGGTCCATCTGCACCCGGCCTTCCAGCACCCGGGCCCGGCAGGTGCGACACACGCCTGCTGTGCAGGAATAGGGCACTTCAAGGCCGGCGCTGCAAGCGCATTCGAGCACGCTGGTTTGGTGGGCCTGGAACGGGATCTCGCGTTGCAGGCCATCGCGAATGAGAGTGATACGGACTCTCGTGGCCGTCTGCGCGGCTCCGTCTGCTGGCCGTGTTTCGGTGGCCTTCGCCGCCCCGGCAACGCCGGATCGTTCGACGTGGATGCGCTCTGGCGCAAGCCCCGCGCTGAAGCAGCGCGGCCTCGGCTTCGTCGTTCATCTGGAAAGGGCCGCAGATGTAGGCTTGCGATACCGACGGCGCGTGCACCAGCGTTTGCACAAAGGCCGCCACCTTTTTGCGGTTCATCACCCCGCGCTGGATGTTGCTGTCGGTTTGTTCTTCCGAAAACACATGGCGCACGGCCAGGCGTGTGAGGTAGCGGTCTTTCAGGTCTTCCAGTTCCGACTTGAACATCGTCGAACGCAACTGCCGGTTGCCATACAAGAGCGTGAAGCGGCAATTGGGCTCGCGCGCCAGCACGGTCTTCATGATGGACAAGACGGGTGTGATGCCGCAGCCGCCGGCAATGCCCAGGTGGTGCTGGGCGGCATTCGGCCGCAGTGCGCCGAGAAAGCGGCCCTGCGGTGCCATCACCTGCACGCTATCGCCCGCGCGCAGGCTGCGGTTCACCCAGTTCGAAAACACGCCGCCAGCCACCTTGCGCACGGGCAGAGTGTGAAAACTGAAGTCCATGGTTGGGCAAGTTTCGTAGTGTCTTCTGGTGGCTCGACGTGACGCTGGTGCCTAGATCGGGTCGTGTAGCGCCAAAAGGCTTCAACGGCCGCGCGCATGCGGCGGGCCGATTCGGGGTGCCACCCGCAAGGCGCAGCACCCGGTCGGCCGCGTGCTGCTGGTGGTATCGCGCCTCTTTGACGGCCTTGGCGGCGATGCCTGCGAGTTCGGCATCGCTGGAGCTGCGCAGCGCCATCCAGAGGTGCTTGCAAAAGGTGGCCA
>Ga0105046_10018684_pt1 | contig 10545 bp, 10 predicted proteins | sample MAT03_FD_78385 | JGI IMG/M metagenome (GOLD analysis project Ga0105046, IMG submission 78385) | Freshwater microbial communities from Lake Fryxell liftoff mats and glacier meltwater in Antarctica - MAT-03 (megahit assembly) | ecosystem: Environmental > Aquatic > Freshwater > Ice > Liftoff...
GCTTTCGCCCAAGCCGACTGGCCCACGAAACCCGTACGCATCGTCGTGCCCTTCGCTGCCGGCGGCACCACCGACATCACGGCCCGCGTGATCGCGGACGAACTCACCAAGGCCGTCAAGCAAAGCTTCGTCGTCGACAACAAGGGCGGCGCCGGCGGCAACGTGGGCGCGGCCGAAGTGGCACGCTCCGCGCCCGATGGGTACACCTTCCTGATGGGCACACCCGGCACACAGGCGATCAACCAGTTCCTGTATCCGAAGATGCCCTACGACACGGCCAAGGACTTTGCGCCGGTGTCGTTCATCGTGCGCGTGCCCAACGTGCTGGTCGTCAACCCCGGTGTCAACGCCAAGTCGCTGAAGGAACTGATCGCGCTGGCCAAGAGCAAACCCGGGGCCCTGTCCTATGGCTCGCCAGGCAACGGTACCACCGGTCACCTGTCGACCGAGTTGTTCAAGGGCCGGGCCGGCGTTTTTGTCACGCACATCCCCTACCGTGGCAGCGGCCCGATGCTGCTCGACCTCATGTCCGGACAGATCCAGATGGCGATCGACAACCTGCCCTCGGCCATGCCCCACATCAAGGCTGGAAAACTCGTCGCCCTGGGCGTGACCGGCGACAAGGCCAACAGCCAGTTGCCCGACGTACCACCGGTGGCCTCCGTGCTGCCAGGGTATGCGGCTGAATCCTGGTTCGTGTTGATGGCACCGGCCGGCACGCCTCCAGCCATCGTCAACCGGGTCTCGGCCGAAGTTGACAAGATCCTGAAGAAGCCGGAGGTGGTCGAACGCTTCAAGGGCATGGGGGCGGAGCCGGTTGGCGGCACACCTGAGCAACTGGGCCAGTTCATTGCAGCCGAGACCGGCAAGTGGTCCCAGGTGGTCAAGGCATCGGGCGCCAAGATCGATTGACCAGGTCGACCCGAACCAGTTCCTGGCTGGTGGCCGCGCCGGTTGCGCCGCACCGACCATTTACTGCCATGTTCGGCGGCACCCTGGCGCTGAACATCAGCGCCGGCGACCTGGCCAACACCATGAGGCGCCTGGGGAATCGGGGTGGCGCGGCATGTTGACCGCCCCTTTCAGTGGTGGTGACCGTGCTCCCCGTGCACATGGCCGTGCGCGATCTCCACCGCAGTGGCGACGCGCACGTCGGTCACCGACAGGATGAAACGCAAGGCCTTGCCCGCCATCGGATGGTTACCGTCCAGCAGTACCGTGTCGCCCTTGATCTTGAGCACGTGAAACGCCTGCTCGCGGCCGGATTCATCCCGACCCTGCAGCGTGCCGCCGACCTTGACGCCAGGCGGAAACTGGGTCTTGGGAATCGTCTGCAGCAGCTTTTCGTCGCGCAGCCCGAAGGCGTCTTCCGGTTGCAGCGCGACCACGGTCTGGTAGCCTTTTTTCTGACCCTCGAGCGCCTGCTCGATCTTGGCAAAGGTGTTGCCGTAGCCACCATGCAGGTAGACCATCGGCTCGGGGCCGGCGTCCAGCGTCTTGTGCGCTGCATCGGTCACCTTGCAACGCAAGGTGACCGCAGTGTCTTTTTCGATTTTCATGGGGTTGTTTGTACCACCGAAGCGATCCGCCGCGTTGACCGCGATACGTCAAGCCACCGGTGCCGGCCACCGCCCCAGTACAGTACTGCACGGGCCAGTCAGCCGCCACGCAGGAAATCCGCCACCAGCGCCAGTTGGTCCGGCGCGTTGAGTGGCGGTGCATGGCCGCAACCGGCGATGGTCTCGATGCGCGCACGCGGCCCGCGCTGCGCCATCTGCGCGGCAGCATCGGCGAGCAGCAGGTCAGAGCTCTCGCCACGCAGGCACAACACGGCAATGTCCAGACTGTCGTATTCCTTCCAGCGCAGGTAGTCGTCGGGATGGCAGACGAACTGCTGAACCATGGCCGGGTCATAGTGCGGCGTGACCCGGCCATCGGGCAGGCGCCGGGCAGAGGTCTCGGTCAGATGACGCCACTGTGCGTCGCTCAGGAAACCGTAGGGCTGGTAGACGGTGCGGAAATACTGCTCCAGCTCGGTGACGGTGGCAAATGCCGATGGGTTGCCGGCATAACTGCGAATTCGGCTGATCGCCGCCTGCGCCAGCTCGGGTCCGGTGTCGTTGAGCACCAGCCGGGTGATGCGACCCCGCAGCGCACCGGCGGCAGCCAGCAAGCCGATCGAGCCGCCCATCGACGTGCCGACCCAGTCGAATTGCGCCACACCGATCTGGTCTACCAGCGCCGTGGCCAGTTGCACGTAAAACGCCAGGCAATACTCGTCGTCGGGTTTTGGACTCCACTGGCTCAGGCCGCGGCCGATGGTGTCCGGGCAGATCACCCGGTAACCGTCGGCCGGTGTGCTGAGGTGTTCGGCCAGCCCGTCCATGTCGCGCCCGGTGCGGGCCAGGCCGTGCCAGGCGATCACCGTGCGCGGGTGCCGCGCGCCCCACTCGGTGTAGTGAATCTCGCGTCCGGCACAGCGCAGGTAACGCGATTGGGGACCGAAGCCAGCCCTGCTGTCGCGGGCGTTCACGACGGCACTCTCACGCTGGTCCTGCGCGCGCTGCGCAGGCGCAAGCGCCCCACCACGCCGGTCGGGAAGTAATACACGGACAACACGAACAGAACGCCCAGCCACAACAACCAGCGTTGCGGCGACAGCAGCGCCGACAACCAGGGCCAGCCTGTGGTCACCTCGCTGCCCAGCCGCAGCAGGTCCTGCAGATAACTTTGCGCCACCATGAACAAGGTCGCGCCGACCACCGCGCCATACATCGTTCCCATGCCGCCGATGACAACGATCAGCAGCACGTCCATCATGATCTCGAACGACAACGAGGTGTCCGGGCCGTTATAACGCAACCAGAGCGCCAGCATCGCGCCGGCGACACAGGCGAACAGCGCCGACAGGATGCTGGAGATGGTGCGGTAGACCACCACCCGGTAACCGATCGCCTCGGCGCGGAACTCGTTCTCGCGGATCGCCTGCAGCACCCGGCCGAATGGCGAATTGACGATGCGCAGCAGTGTCAGCAGCAACACCACGGCCAGCACGAACAGCAGGTAGTACGTGACCAGGCGCCCGTCGAGCATGACGCCCAGGAACGCCTCGTCCATGAGCTCGAAGCTGGGCGACAAGATCTCGGGCACCTTGAACGTCAGGCCGTCTTCGCCGCCGGTGAACTCGGACAGTTGCGAGGCCAGCGTCAGGAAGGCCGAGGCCACCGCCAGCGTGATCATGGCGAAAAAGATGGCGCGTACCCGTAGCGAGAACAGCCCGATCACCAGTGCCAGCAGGAACGACAACACCAGTGCGCAGCCCAGCCCCACCGCCAGGGCCTCCCAGGTCGGGCCCATGCGGGTGGTGGCAATCGCGATGCCATAGGCGCCGATGCCGAAGAACATGGTGTGCGCAAAGCTCACGATGCCGGTGTAACCCAGCAGCAGGTCGAAGCTGGCCACCAGCACGATGAAGATCAGCACCTTGGCCGCCACGTTGAGCGCCTTCACCCCCGGGAACAGGAAAGGCGCAAACGCCAGGCCCAGCAGCAATACCAGCAGCAGCATCACCAACGTGCGGCTGCGCGGCAGGTCGTTGGATAGGAGACGGGTCAGCATGTCAGTACCGCCCGGCCGTTCCGAAGGGACTGACGGCCCCCTCGGGGGGCAGCGAACGCAGTGAGCGTGGGGGCAGCTTCATTTTGGAGTACCTCGATCAGCGGTTGGCCACCGGATAGACCCCTTGCGGTCGCCACAGCAGGATGGCGGCCATCAGCGCGATGTTGGAGAACAAGGCCACCTTGGGCGCCAGGTAACCGGTGTAGTTGGCCATCAGGCCGACCAGCAAGGCGCCGATCAGCGCGCCAGCAGTGGAGCCCAGGCCGCCGATGATGATGACGATGAAGATCAGCACGTTGACTTGCGCTCCCATCTGCGGTGTGACCGTCTGCTGGTACAGGCCCCACATCACGCCGCCAAGGCCGGCCAATGCGCTGCCCATGACGAACACGCCGATGAACAGGCGACGGATCCGGTAACCGAGCGACTCGACCATCTCGCGGTCCTGCACGCCGGCGCGGATCAGCAGGCCGATCTTGGTCTTGTTCAGCGTCCAGACCAGCGCGCCGAACACCACCAGGCCGACGATGACTGCCATGATCCGGTACTTCTCGATCGCCGCGTCGCCGATCAGGATGGAGCCGCGCATCGCCTCGGGCAGCGGCAGCGCAATCTGCTGCGGACCCCAGACCACCTTGATCAGTTCCTCGCCGATGATCATGCCGCCCATCGTTATCAGGATCTGCTTGAGGTGTTGCCCGTATACCGGCCTGACGATGAAACGCTCGAACGCCAGCCCGACGGCGCCGGCGACCGCCATCGCAACCAGCATGGCCGGGAACACCGCCACCAGGTTGCGCCACAGTTCGTGCGACATCGTCCAGTCCGACATCGAACCCAGCACGGTCGTGGCCACGAACGCCCCGAGCGCGATGAACAGGCCATGGCCGAAATTGAGCACATCCATCAGGCCGAACACCAGCGTCAATCCGGAGGCGATGACGAAGATGATCAGGCCCATCGCCAGCCCGGCCACCGTGAGCGTGAGCCAGGTCGAACCCGAACCGATCAGCGGCAATACCAGCAGCGAAAGCAGTGGCACCAGGGCCACCGGTTTCCAGTCGAAATCCAGGTGGTTCATAGGGCCAGCCCCAACAGGGATTTCTGCAGCGCGGCATCCCGGGTCAGGTCCTGCATGCTGCCGCTGTGCACGACCACGCCGTTGTCCATCACCGCCACCGTGTCGCCGATCTTTTGTGCGAAGTTGAAGTTCTGCTCCACCAGCAGGATGGTCACGCCGGTCGCCTTGAGTTCGGCAAAGGCGCTGATCATGTTGTTGATGATCGATGGCGCCAACCCCTTGCTGGGCTCGTCGACGATCAGCAGTTCGCGCGGCTCGACGATGGAGCGTGCCACCGCCAGCATCTGCTTCTGCCCGCCAGACAACTTGCCCGCCGGATGGTTCCAGAACTTCTGCACCGCGGGAAACAGGCCGAAGATCCAGTCCAGCCGCTGCGTGTCCATCTGCTTTTCGCTGGCCGCACCGCGCGCGGCCAGCAACATGTTCTCGCGCACGGTGAGGTCGGCAAAGATGCCCATGTTCTCGGGCACGTAGGCGATGTTGCGTTCGGCGATCTCGGGTGTCGACAGCCTGGTGATGTCCTGTCCGGCGAACGTCAGCGCGCCTTGGGAGGCACGCCACAGGCCCATGATGGTGCGCAGCGTCGTCGTCTTGCCCGCGCCGTTGCGACCCAGCAGCAGCGTCACCTGGCCCTTGGGAACGGACAGATCCACGCCGTGCAGGATGTGATAGGCGCCAATATGCGTGTGTACGCCGGTGAGCGTCAGCAATGGCTGCGTCATGTCCGTCCTCCGTTGCCTGCCGACTTCTTGCCACCGGCGGCCAGTGAAGGCTCGTTGTCCGCGTCTTCCGGGTTCACACCCAGGTAGGCCTGTTGCACCACGGGCGAGGCGATCACCTCGGCCGGATTCCCATCAGCCACCAACGCGCCGTTGTGCAGCACGATGATGCGGTCGGCGAGTTCACGCACCACGTCCATCTTGTGCTCCACCAGCAGGATGGTCTTGGTCGGGTCGTTCTTCAACGCCCGGATCAGGTTCAGGATCACCGGCGCCTCGTCGACACTCATGCCGGCCGTCGGTTCGTCGAACATGAACACCCGCGACTCGAGCGCCATCAGCAAGGCCACCTCCAGCTTGCGCTGGTCGCCGTGCGGCAGGCTGGCAACGATGGCGTCCTGCTGGTCCTGCATCGCCACCGTACCCAGGATCTCATTGGTGCGTTGCGACAATGCGCCATGGTCGCTCCAGATGCTCCACAGGTTCAGCCCCCGCCGGTGCCTGCCGCGGCGCGTGGCCTGCACCGCGAGCCGGACGTTCTCGAACACCGTCAGGTTGGGAAACAGGTTGGTCAGCTGGAACGCCCTGCCCAGGCCGGCGCGGGTGCGCGCCGACACGCCCAGCGCCGAGATGTCCTGGCCGTCGAGTCGCACCGATCCGCTGCTGGCCTTGAGCTGGCCCGAGATCAAATTGAAATACGTCGTCTTGCCCGCACCATTGGGGCCCACGATGGCGGTCAGTGTCCCAGGCGCAAATGCGCAGCTGACAGCGTTCACCGCCACGTGTCCGCCGAAGCGGATCGTCAAATCTTGGGTTTGCAGCATGGTCTGTCGGCCCGACCCTTGATCGGGGAAGCGGCGCAGCGAGCGCGTCGAGGGCAAGCCACGCACCGCGCGGGAACCGGAACGCGCCGTCGGACTGTGAGGTTTGCGAGCACTGCGCAACGCCGCCATCGGCGTGCGACCGCGTGCCCGGGTACCCGATCCGATCAGCGCTTGTTGCGTATCGGAATCTCCATGTCACTGGCCTTGATCTCGCGCACCAGTTCCGGCACGCCCCACGCGAACGCCGGGTCAGCCTTGATCCTGAAATGGTACATCGACTGCAAGGCCTGATGGTCTTCCTTGCGGAAGGTCATGGTGCCCTTGGGCGTCTCGAAACTCATGCCCTCCATGGTGCTGATCAGCTTGTTGGTGTTGGTGTCGCCGTTGGTCTTCTTGAGTGCGGTCACCACCGCCATCGCGGCAGAAAACCCGCCGGCGGTGAAGAAGTCGGGCGGCGACTTGAACTGGCTGTAATGCTGCGCCACCATGGCCTCGTTGGCCGGGTTCTTCGGAATGCCGAAGTAGTAGTACAAGGCGCCCTCCATGCCTGGAAACTGCTTGTAGGCGACCATCGCTGGCAGGATGTTGCCACCGGTGGCCAGCTTGATGCCGAATCGCTTTTCCAGGTCCAGGTCGGCGATCTTGCCAAACGGCGCCGGCGCACCAGACCAGGCCACCGAGATGTATTTCTTGCCCGGCTGGTCCTTGAGCTTGTCGATGATGCGCTGCAGGCCGGCCGTGAAGTCAGTGGTACCCACCGGCAGGTACTCCTCGTGCACGATCTTGGCCTTCCTGGTGAACTCCTTGGTCGCCTTCACACCATCGCGCCCGAAGGCGTTGTCATTGGCCAGGATGGCAATCACGTTGTCGGGCGAGTCCAGGGCCACGGCGTTGGACGCCGCATCCTGCGAACTGTTGCGTCCGGTACGAAAGATGTACCTGTTCCACTTGTCGCCGGTGATCGAATCGGCCACCGCCGGTTCGACCAACAGGATCTTCTTGTATTCCTCGGCTACCGGCAACATCGCCAGCGCCACCGGCGAGGCCGTCGGACCGACTGCGATATCGACCTTGTCGTCCGCATACGCCGCCGCCAACAGGCTCTTGCCGACGTCCGGTTTGCCCTGGTCGTCCTTCTCGATCACGACCAGTTTCTTGCCAGCCACCATCATGGTGCCGCCGGTGGCGTAGTTCAGGCCCATGGTGAAACCGACGATGGTCTGCTTGGCATACGCTTCCAGCGGTCCGGTCTTGCTGGCAATCAGGGCAATGCGGATCTCTTTGTCTTGCGCCTGTGCCCTCAAGGGCGTCATGGTGGTCAAGACGCAGGCGGCGATGCCAGCTAGCGCGACCAGGGTGCGACGATGCATGGTTTGTCTCCAGTAGGTTATCGGGAAGAAAAAAGGCAACCCACGTCAACAGCATGCTTCATGCCAGTTTGCAAGCCGTTGATCTACCTAGAGAATTTCAAGCAGAAACCAGGAATTGGCTAAATATCAGCCATCCAGAATGTCTAATATTCAGACATTGATTATTTATCAGACAATCTCTGGTACAGCGTGGCGCGCGAGATCCCCAGCATGCGGGCAGCGGCCAGCTTGTTGCCGCCGCTGGCCTGCATCGCGGTCATGACAGCCCGTCGCTCAACCTCGGCCACCTGTTGCGCCAATGGTCGCAGCAGGTCCGGGGGTGGCACCGTACCCAGCGACGGCAACGGAAGCGTCGAGCCCGCAAGCCGCACCCCTGCGGGCACTACGCATGGATCGATCCCCGACTGAAGCAACACCTGCTGCAGCAATGCGGCATCGATGCGCTGGTTGTCGCTGCGCATCGCCGATTGTTCAAGCATGTTGCGCAACTCGCGGATATTGCCGCGCCACTGCAGTGCACACAGCATGTCGAGCGCATCGGCGGTGATGTCCGGCAACGCGGAGCCATTGCGCAGCGCGATATCGTCGTTGAGCGCTTCGACCAGCGCCGCAATATCGCTGCGCCGCTCGCGCAGCGGCGGCACCCGGATCGGCAACACGTTGAGCCGGTAATACAAGTCCTCGCGGAACCGTCCGTCGCGCATCCAGGCGGCCAGATCGCGCGAGGTCGCCGCAATCACGCGCACATCGAACGGCACCAACGTGTTCGATCCCAGTGGTTCGATCTCGCCCTCCTGCAACGCGCGCAGCAGCTTGGCCTGCACGGCCAGCGGCATGTCGCCGATCTCGTCAAGAAACAGAGTGCCGCCATCGGCCAGCTTGAACTTGCCGTCGCGGCCCTTGCGGTCGGCTCCGGTGAAGGCGCCGGGTGCCACACCGAAGAACTCGGCCTCCAGCAAGGTGTCGGGTACGGCCGCAATATTCACGCTGACCAGCGGCCCTGCCGCGCGGCTCGACGCGGCATGGATGGCATGAGCCAGCAGTTCCTTGCCGGTGCCGGTCTCACCGAGCAACAACACCGGGCTGTTGGACTGCGCTGCACGCCGGGCCTGGCGTTTAACCTCGACCGCCGGCGCGCTGGTGCCGACAAAGCTGGTGAAGGTGTACTTGGAGGGACGCACGCCTCTGCTGCGAGCCTGACCCAACCGCTGGGCGGCGAGTTCGCGCCGCGCATCATCCAGATCGCGCTGCATCAACGCAAACTTGCTGATCAAGGGCTGCAGCGTCGTCTCGGGATGGTCGAACAACACGATGCCGATGGCGCCGATCACGGCCTCGTTGTCGTCTCGCAGCGGAATACGGCTCACGACAAAGGTACCGGCCCGGTTGGTCAACAGGTCGATCAGGTAGGCTTCGCCGGTTTCCAGCACCCGGCGCATCTGGGTGTTGGGAATCACATCTTCGACCATGTGGCCCAGGAATTGGTCGAGCGACGAGAAACCCAGGTCGGGCAGGAAACGCTGGTAACCCTCGTTGACCCAGACGATACGCCCGCTGCGATCGACCAGGAACATGCCCTGGCTGATGCTCGAGAACAGGTGAAACATCGAGCGCGCCGCCAACGCGAGGATGCCCTGCGCGTCCAGCGGCAGGCCGTTTGTCTCGCCAGGCGCCAGATCCGACGAAGATGGCGGCAGGACGTCAGCGGTCTGGTCGGGCATGCGGAGATGGTAACGCCCGCCCAAAAGCAAACAGCCGGACGAGCCGGCTGTTGACAGTTCCAGCGCCGCCACTGCACAGCAATGGCAAGGCGCGCAGAGCCATTACTTGGGCATGATGACGCTGTCGATGACGTGGATCACGCCGTTATCGGCAACGATGTCGGTTGCGGTGACCTTGGCCTTGTCAACCATCACGCCGCCGGTGGTGGATACCGTGATGCTGGAGCCTTGCACGGTCTTGACCATGCCGGCCTTGACGTCGGCAGCCATCACCTTGCCGGGCACGACGTGGTAGGTCAACACGGCGGTCAGCTTGGCCTTGTCCTTGAGCAGCGCGTCCAGATCGGCTTTGGGAACCTTGGCGAACGCAGCGTCTGTCGGCGCAAATACGGTGAACGGGCCCTTGCCCTTGAGCGTGTCGATCAAACCGGCGGCCTTCAGCGCAGTCGCCAGGGTGGTGAAGTTACCAGCGGCGACGGCGGTGTCGACGATGTCCTTGGCCTGCACCGAGAAAGCGGCGCCAAGTGCGATGACGGTAGCAATGAGGGACTTCTTCATACGAATCTCCAGAAAAGAATGCTGATTCATCAGCAAGCACCAAAAATGTGGCGCAGGCGAAATGTAGACCAATCAGTATTAACTTTGAACTATAGGGTCATTGTTTATCCATATGTGTCATTTTGTAGCTCCGTAGGGTCATTTGGAACAGTTCTCGTCCCGTGTCATTGTTTCGGCGCGCTCGGCTCATCCGGTTTAAAGCGCCCTGAACCATGACCGGAGACCGACGATGATCCATCACCTCTATGCCTACCAAGGCATCCGTCAGTCTGCATCTGCATGTGGACGACGCCGACACTGTGGTGCAAAAGGCATCGGACGCCGGCGCCACGCTGGAGATGGCCTGTACCGACCAGTTCCATGGCGAACGCACCGGTGTCCTGATCGACCCTTTCGGCCACCGCTGGATGATCGGGCATGAGATCGAGCAGCTCGCGCCCGACGAGATGCAGCGACGCTATACCACCATGATGCAGCCGGCTTGAAGACGCGCGATCAGGTTGCCTTGCGCCGCTTGGCTATGGCGGACGAAGACGAGGCCGAGAAGCGCCGCAGGATCCGCGGCAGCAACAGCACCGCCAGCACGAGCGCCAGCAAGGTGGCCGACATCGGGCGCTCGACGAATATTAGCCAACTACCCTCGCCCATCGACAA
>Ga0105046_10018685_pt1 | contig 10545 bp, 10 predicted proteins | sample MAT03_FD_78385 | JGI IMG/M metagenome (GOLD analysis project Ga0105046, IMG submission 78385) | Freshwater microbial communities from Lake Fryxell liftoff mats and glacier meltwater in Antarctica - MAT-03 (megahit assembly) | ecosystem: Environmental > Aquatic > Freshwater > Ice > Liftoff...
ACTGTTAATCGTAAACTTCTTTCCTATGACCTAGCGCTAATACAAGGACGATTAAACGGTTATCTTCGATACGACAAATGACCCGATAATCTCTGACTCTATAACGCCAAAGGCCACTCTTATCTCCAACTAGCGCCTCGCCAAAACGGCGAGGATCTTCCTTTGTGGCGATGCGCTTTTTGAGATAGGTGACGATCTCCTGGCTCGCGTTAACACCAAGTTTTTTTGCGTCTTTAAAGGCGCGCTCGTCCCACTCAATTAGCCAAGCCAAGGGCTTTCTCCGCTTTCTTCATAGATATGCGCTTTCCTGGTTTCTCTATGCGCTCGATCGCAATAAAAACGTCTTCCATCTCATCTAGATATCTGAGAAGCGCCTCTTGGGCATAAAAAGTCTTGGTTCGACCAGTGCGCTTGGCCAGGGAGTTTAAACGCTCGCCTAAGTCACCAGTTAATCGGATCGCTAAAGTGGTTTTCATATTAGGGCGTGTACCTGAAAAGTTAAGCCACTATCCTGCAGCAGACTTGTTTGTAATACCTGTCTTACAAGCATAACAACAATCAAAGAAGTTATCTATAACCAAAAAACGCCGCTAAAAAACGCCGCTAAACTGCTCAACCTATCGATCCGTAAACTCCCTAAACTCCATCTTCAATGCATCGCTAACTGCTTTATTCGTGATGAATCCGTCCTTTGTATTTAGGGCACCGCGCAATTCGGCGTTGTTTTTTAGCGCTGCTGCAATGCCCATATCAGCAAGCTTAATAATGTAAGGTAGCGTGGTGTTCGTAAGTGCCATTGTGGAGGTGCGTGGCGTTTGCGCAGGCATGTTGCATACGCCGTAATGAATTACACCCTCATCAAGAAATACCGGTGCGTCTAAGTTAGTAGGTTTGCTTGTTTGAGAACACCCGCCTTGGTCGATCGAGATATCTACAAAAACAGCACCTTTTTTCATACCGCGAATCATGTCGCGAGAAATTATCTTTGGCGCAGCAGCACCGGGCACCAACACTGCACCGATTAAGATATCTGCGTTTGCTATCTCGCGCGGCAAACTAGCTGAATTAGACGGCAAGGCGCGCACTGCACGCCCAAACTTTAAGCGCGCTTTTTCAAGTTTGTCAGCGCTGATGTCTAAAATAGTAACGTGTGCGCCAGCGCCTACAGCAACCTCACAGGCAGCCATACCTGAAATGCCCGCGCCTATAATGACCACTTCTGCTGGGGCCGTTTCGTTTGTCCCGCCTAGTAAAATCCCGCGCCCGCCGTTTTGCGATAGCAGAAAATTAGCGCCATTTAGCACCGCTAACTTACCAGCCACTTCACTCATCGGCTCAAGCAGTGGCAACCTGCCAGCGCTGGTTTGAACGAGCTCATAGGCAATGGCGGTAACTTTAGCTTTAACTAAATGCTCAGCCACCGCAGGTAAGCTTGCTAGATGCAGATAATCAAACAGAGCTAGCCCCGCTCTAAAAAAAGGAAATTCACTTTCGTGTGGCTCTTTAACTTTAACTATCAGCTCAGCCTTGTTCCACACCTCAGCTAAGGTACCAACAATTTTCGCCCCTGCTTTTTCATACAAGGCGTTTTCGAAGAACGAGCCCGCGCCTGCGTCCGTTTCAATCAGCACGGTGTGCCCGCGTGCAACCAGTTGCACAGCCCCTTCCGGTGTTAAAGCGATTCTTTTTTCAAGCGTTTTTCTCTCTCGCGGCACACCGATTATCATTTGATTTAAGCTCCGAAATTCAATTTTCGATATTTGTCTCAACGCGGTAGAATTTTAATACCGAGCGTGCAAAGCTTAAAGCCTATCGCTAGGAATAGACAATGCAGAATCGAATTTTAGACGGCAAATGGTTAGCTCAACGCGAGAAAACTCTACTTGCGTTTGAGATTGCTGAATTTAAGCGGCAGACCAGCATTGTCCCGTGTTTGGCTACGATTCTAGTGGGTGAAAACAAAGCTTCCCAAACATACGTCGCTAGCAAGCATCGCTCAGCGCATGAGGTAGGTTTTCAAACAATCGATTCAAAGCTGCCCGCTACCGCAACGCACGATGATATCGCCCGTGAAATTTTACGCTACAACAACGATCCTTTAGTGCACGGCATCCTTTTGCAACTGCCGTTACCAAACGGTTTGGCTGCGGAGCCGCTGCTAGATTTGCTACTCCCAACCAAAGATGCCGACGGACTGCATCCCTTAAACCAAGGGTTACTAAACCGCGGCTCTACAGTTGTTAAGGCTGTTGCTAAGCCGTGTACCCCCCTTGGCGCGATGCGGTTGATTGATTTTGCTTTTGTGGCGGAGTCAGATTTATCTGATATTCCGGCGCGCGATCTTACTGGACTAAACGCAGTTGTGCTTGGGCGCTCCATTTTGGTTGGAAAACCTATGGCTACGTTACTACTTGAGCGAAACGCCACTGTAACCATCGCTCATTCACGCACCAAAAATATCGCTGAACTTTGCCAGACCGCAGATATTTTAGTAGCTGCCGTAGGGCGAGCGCGCATGGTGCAGGGAAGTTGGATTAAGCCTGGAGCAATAGTGATTGATGTTGGAATAAATCGTGACGAGGCGGGAAAAATTTGCGGCGATGTTGATTTTGAAAGTGCGCTAAAAATTGCAGCAGCGATATCGCCGGTACCAGGTGGTGCAGGATTAATGACGGTTGCGATGTTACTGCGCAACACTTTCGAACTGGCAAAGATAAGTGCAAAGGAAAGAAAATAAATAATGACAAACGCAAATCAACGCACCGTTTTATTCGACGCTCACGTTAGACTCGGAGCAAAGATTGTACCGTTTGCCGGCTGGGAAATGCCCGTGCAGTATAGCCCCGTTCAGAATAGTGCTGCTTTTGGCGGTGGCGTTATTGCAGAGCACATAGCAACACGCACAGCTGCCGGCCTGTTTGACGTGTCTCACATGGGGGAACTTTGGGTAACTGGCCCTGAAGCTTTAAAATTAATAGATTCATTAACGTGTAATCGCGTGACAGCCATCGCCGATGGGCGCGCCCAGTATAATGCGATTATTAATCCTGCAGGCGGCGTAGTCGATGATATTATCGTTTATCGTTTCGGACCGGAACGTTTTTTAATCTGCGTTAACGCTTCTAACGCTAGTAAAGATTTCGACTGGATAAAAAGCCATAATATTTTTAATGCGCAAGTCGTGAACGCCAGTGCCGAGTATGGCCAGATAGCACTGCAAGGCCCCCGCGCATTAGAGATTTTATCTGCGTTAACTAATAAAATCCCGCAGCGCAGTTTTGCATTTACCGAAGACACGATTGACGACTGCGGTGCGGTGATAATCGCGCGCACCGGATATACGGGCGAAGATGGTGTTGAAATTTTTACCCAGGCTGCAAAAACCGAAGCAGTTTGGGAGCGGTTACTCGAAACCGGAAAATCACACGGGCTAGTTCCCTGCGGTCTCGGTGCGCGCGATTCTCTTAGGCTTGAGGCGTGTTTACCTTTGCATGGACACGAACTTTCAGATGATATTTCAGCATACGAATCAGGCCTTGGCTGGATAATTAAGTTAGATAAGGGTGAGTTTACTGGAAAGGCAGCATTAGAGAAATCAGCACTCGCTAATCAGAAAAAGTTAGTTGGATTTTTTGTTACTGATGCCGGCATTGCGCGTCACGGAGACTTAGTTTTTGATGCCCAGGGTGAAAAAATCGGAGTAGTAACTAGCGGCACTAAAACGCCCACTATAAATAAAGCGCTTGGGCTAGCTTTAGTTGATACGAAATTTGCGCAGCTTAGCTCGAAAGTATTTATTGATGTGCGCGGGCGTAAATTGCAAGCTCAAGTGGAAGCGACACCTTTTTATCGGCGCGCCAATTAAAAATTAACATCAAATTAATATCAATAATGGAGCTTTATAAACATGGAATTTCCAATCGATTGCAAATACACAAAAGATCATGAATGGGTGCGGATTGAAGGGGATATTTGCGTTGTAGGTATTACTGAGTTTGCGCAAAGCGAGCTTGGAGAACTAGTTTTTGTAGACCTACCTGCAGTGGGCAAAGCTGTGAAAACTGGCGGCACACTTTGCGTGGTCGAATCTACTAAAGCTGCCTCTGATGTGTACGCGCCTTTAAATGGCTCGGTATCGGAAGTAAACGCTGCGTTAAAGGAAACACCAAGCTTGGTAAATACGCAGCCTTATAGCGGCGGCTGGATGATAAAATTATCCGGAGTATCGCAGGCTGAAACTGCGCAGCTTTTAAGCGTCGAGAGCTATAAAGAGTTATTGAAGGGCCGAATTTAAGAGTATTTATTTGTGGTTGGGTTTTATGGGCGCAGAAATTTTGGTCGGTGATAATTCTTTTGAAGCAAGGCATATTGGTCCAAGCGTCGATGAACAACGCGAAATGTTGGCAACACTTGGTATCGCCTCCCTTGAGGCTTTAACAGAGGCAGTTGTCCCTGCTTGTTTAGTCCCTGCTTCTTTAACACACGCTAATAAAGCGCTTAATTTTGGTGCATACACGCAGCCTCGTAGCGAGTCGGAAACTTTAGCACTCTTGCGAACCATCGCCGATAAAAACCATGTTTTCCGCAGTTATATCGGATGTGGTTATTATAACTGCCATACACCGACAGTTATTTTGCGGAATATTTTAGAGAATCCTGCTTGGTACACACAGTATACGCCGTACCAATCTGAGATATCGCAAGGCAGACTTGAAGCGCTGCTAAATTTTCAAACGATGGTGTCAGACTTAACGGGGCTGCCGGTTTCAAACGCTTCATTGTTGGATGAATCTACAGCGGCCGCAGAAGCCATGACTTTAAGTTTGCAGGCGTGGAAGAAAAACGCCGACTCAGGAAACTCTGAGGACGGTTCTGGAACATTTTTAGTTAGTAAAAATTGCCATCCGCAAACTATTGCGCTGATTAGAACGCGAGCTGCTGGGCTTGATATTAAAATTTCTGAGATCGATTTTTCAAGCGCTTCAAAGCCTGATTTTGCTGCCATTTTTACCCCCGCAGTTTTTGGTGTGCTGCTACAGTACCCAAATTCCGATGGCTCAATACAAAATCCAAAGGCGATAATTGAGGCGGCGCATCAAGCAGGAGCACTCGTAAGCGTCGCCACAGATTTACTCGCGTTAGCACTGTTAGTGCCGCCAGGTGAACTTGGTGCTGACATCGCGGTGGGCTCAGCCCAACGCTTTGGAGTGCCGCTAGGTTTTGGGGGTCCACACGCAGCGTTTTTCTCGGTCAAAGATGAATTTAAAAGGCTTCTTCCAGGACGTATCGTAGGTGTTTCAAAAGATAACGCGGGTAATCAAGCTTTACGTTTAAGTCTGCAAACTCGCGAGCAACATATCAGGCGCGAGAAAGCCACCAGTAATATCTGCACGGCGCAAGCTTTATTGGCGAACATCGCAAGTATGTTTGCGGTTTATCACGGACCAGCTGGCATCAAAAAAATAGCTAGCGAAGTAGCCTGTATGACGGCACGGCTAGCGCAGGCGTTAGTGAAAGGTAATTTTAAAATTAACGCTACTGCTTTTGATACAATCACTATCGAACTTCAAGGTAGCGGCGCCGCGCGGTTTCTAGCTTTAGCGGAAGCTAAAAAGATTAATCTTCGGTTGCATGCGGTTCTGCAAACAATCACGTGTTTGAGTATTTCGCTTGATGAAACGGTTAACGAGAACACACTTGCTGATTTAGCCGCTGTATTTTCAGTAAACCTCGCTGCAGATAGCAACACAATCGAGCCGCTCATTCCGAAAGATCTTAAGAGAACATCCTCATTTTTAACTCACCCTGTTTTTAATTCTTATCACTCAGAGACCGAATTTTTGCGGTATTGTAAAAAGCTTGAATTACGCGATCTCTCATTGGCTATCGCCATGATTCCGCTTGGTTCTTGCACCATGAAACTTAACGCCACTACCGAGATGATCCCCGTTACTTGGCCCGAGTTTGGCGCGCTTCATCCGTTTGCACCGCGTGCGCAATGGAACGGCTATGCACAACTCTTCTCTGAACTAGAGCAGATGTTAGCAAGCATTACCGGATTTGATGGTGTGTCTTTACAACCAAACTCCGGTGCTCAAGGTGAGTACGCAGGACTTTTAGCGATTAGAAATTACCATCTTAGTCGCGGTGATAAGCACCGCACCGTATGTTTAATTCCTAAATCTGCGCACGGAACAAATCCTGCAAGTGCTGTCATGGCCGGAATGAAGGTAGTTGTTGTTGAGTGTGATGAAAACGGCAACATCAGCGTAGCGGACCTTAAAGAGAAAGCGCTGATGCACAAAGCTGACCTCGCTGCGTTAATGGTTACCTATCCATCGACGCACGGAGTTTTTGAAGGCGCGATTACTGAAATAACGGAATTCGTCCACAGCTTAGGTGGCCAAGTTTATATGGATGGCGCCAATCTTAATGCGCTTGTGGGCTTGGTACGCCCGTTCGATATCGGCGCAGACGTTTGCCATATTAATTTGCATAAAACTTTCTGCATCCCTCACGGCGGCGGCGGACCAGGCATGGGCCCCATCGCTTGCCGCAAACATTTAACCCCGTTTTTACCCGGACATCCGTTTGCTTTAAACGAGAATGGATCCGCTGTTACCGGGCCTGTTTCAGCAGCGCCTTACGGCAGCGCAAGCATTCTAGTTATCTCCTGGGCTTACATCGTCATGATGGGAGCCGCGGGCTTAAGGCGTGCGTCACAAGTTGCGATATTGAATGCAAATTACGTTTCAAAATTACTCGAAGCTGATTTCCCAACTTTATATCGCGGCCAAAACGGACTAGTAGCGCATGAGTGCATCTTAGATTTGCGTGACTTTAAACGCACCGCTGGAATTGAGGTTGATGATATTGCGAAGCGTTTAATGGATTACGGGTTTCATGCACCAACTGTTTCTTGGCCAGTTATAGGCACAGTTATGGTTGAACCAACCGAGAGCGAAAACAAACGCGAACTTGATCGTTTTGTGCGCGCCATGAAAGCTATCGCCGCTGAAGCCCGTTGTATAATTTCCGGCGAATTCGATGCGCTTGATAACCCGCTTAAAGGTGCTCCGCACACAGCAAGTGCTGTATGCAGCGATAACTGGAATCGTAAATACAGCCGTGAGTTAGCTGCGTTTCCAACCAAAGAAACCCGCGATTCAAAATTTTGGCCTACCGTCGGCCGCATCGATGGCAACTTCGGCGACCGAAATTTAATCTGTAACTGTCTGCCGCTAGATAAATATTAGTCAGGTGGCAAATGGGATGGAGACCGCTAGGGAGGAAACCGCGGCTTATTGATTTGTGTCCCTTCAGGACTTAAGTTTATCTGGATCACGATCCTTGGGTTCCGCTGCGCTCCATCCCTCGCCTGCCGGCTACGGCGAGGCGTGCACCCAAGGCTATTCAGATTTTGCGCCTTCGGCGCAAGCAAGAATTGAATTGCAATATCTCCACATTTCTCGCACGCATCACGGCTTCACACTAAAGCCCCAACGGGGCGACATTTGCAGAGCCTAGGGTGCAGAGCCTAGGGTGCAGAGCCTAGGGTGCGGCGTAGCGGAACCCTAGGATCGGAAACCTCCTGGATTTGAGTCCTGTAGGGACGAAACAATTCAGTCGATCGCTAGTTCGCGTACTTTACCGCGCATCTTATCCAATTTAACCATGGCACGCGCTCTTGCGCCTAAACATCCCCGCACCCCTTGCCCTTGCCACAACCGCATCCGCCTGCTCCACCCTGGCGTTTGCGCAATACCCTGCGGATAACGGCGAATACAGCTAACGCTACGATTATTAATACGATGATTCTCTGCATAGCTGATCCTTAATCTCTCTCTCTTCACCCGTTGATCATTTCTCACTAAAGAAAAATTCTATACGTGATCCACGCAGCGCCGTAGGCCAGCACCGACATGTAGGTAAACATTACAGCAGGCCAACGCCAGCCACCGGTTTCACGTTTACACACAGCAAGAGTAGACATGCATTGGCAAGCAAATACATAAAATACCAACAGCGACATCGCTGAAGCCATTGAAAACACGCCCGCGGCATGTTTTCGTTTTAAAATCGTAGTTAACGAAGCAGTGCTATCATCCGTAGTCTCTAAATTATAAACCGTAGCGAGACTTGAAATAAAAACTTCGCGCGCCGCAAACGATGCTAAAATTCCTACCCCAACTTCCCAATTCCAACCAAGCGGCTTAATCACAGGTTCCATCGCATGCCCGATTTGACCGGCATAACTTTTCTCAACAGGTCCTTCAGGAAACGAAGCCAGCGCCCAAAGAATTATGCTGCAAGCTAAAATAACCGAGCCTGCACCTTTTATAAACAGCACAACTCGATCAAAAACCTCTCGCACCGTTGCGCGCAAACTTGGTCGTCTAAACGGCGGCATCTCCATTACAAATAATGCTGGCTTGCCGCGAAATGCCGTTAATTTTAACGCCCATGCTACAAATGCCGCGCCAAAAATTCCCAGTAAATAAAGCCCCAGTAACGTTGCACCCTGCAACGAAAAAACACCTAATACACGCGCATCCGCCGGCACAAAAGCAGCGATCAGCAAAGTATAAACCGGTAGCCGCGCGCTACAGCTCATTAAAGGTGCTACCAGAATCGTAACCATCCTGTCCGCAAAAGATGGAATCGTGCGCGTCGACATAATGCCAGGGATTGCGCACGCAAACGAACTTAAAAGCGGAATAAACGAGCGCCCTTGTAGCCCCACTTGGCGCATTACACGATCCATAATAAACGCCGCGCGCGCCAAATATCCTGAGTCCTCAAGTATCCCTATGAACGCAAATAAAATTGCTATCTGCGGGATAAAAACAAGCACGCTGCCCACGCCGGCAATCACACCGTCTACAAGTAAGCTACGTAAAATGCCCGGTTCAAGCACCGCACCTACAGCTGAACCAAGCTGCGCTACGGCACTTTCAATTAGCTCCATCGGTAAACTTGACCAGCTAAATATCGCCTGAAAAATAACCCCCATGATCGCGATAAAAATAACTAGCCCCCAAACACGATGCATAAGTGCCGCATCCACACGCGCTAAAATACGGGTGCTTAAGCGCGAAAGATCTTTTGATAAATCAACCGCAACCGATTGGCGCACAGCCCAATTGATAAATTTGTACCGTGAAGAGGCCTCAAAACTACTCGGATCGATCTTGTTTTTAACTAGCTCTTGTTTCCAAACTTCAAGCTTGCCAGTAATTTCTGCGTTAGCAGGGGCAACTTCTTCAGCAAGAATGCGCGTACCTAATAAAATCGTAGCAAAACCTTCCGGATATCCGCGCTCGCGCGCTTCTAAGGTGCCAAGCTCCTGGGCTGCGTCACGATACGCCGCACACACCGGCAACCAGGTAAATTGTTTTTGCGGTTCAACCGGGTGCGCAATCGCTTTTGTAATTTCCTGCACCAACTGATTAAGCCCAGCGCGCTTGCGGCCGCTTACCTGTACAACCGGCACACCAAGTGCCGTAGCCAATAACTCAGTGCGCACCGTAATGCCGCGTTCCAGCGCGATATCATTCATCGTCAGCGCTAAAATTACCGGCCTGCCCAAATCAATTAACTGCGTTGTTAAATAAAGATTCCGTTCTAAGTTACTGGCATCAACCACCGCAATTATTATTTCCGGGCGCGTCTCGTCGTGAAGTTCTCCAAGTAAAAGTGAGGTCGATATGCGCTCATCATCCGCCTGGCCTGAGAGCGAATAAATCCCCGGCAAATCTATTAAATCAAGTTCATCGCAATTAACTTTTTTTGCTTCCTCTGGTGAAAGCTCAATGCGCCCCGATTTACGCTCAACGGTAACGCCCGGATAGTTAGCCACTTTGTGGCGCAACCCGGTCAGGGCATTAAAAAGCGTTGTCTTACCGCTATTTGGATTTCCCGCCAACGCAATGCGGATGCGAGCATGTTTTTCGCTCATACTCTAAGTACAACAAAGACTCCCAGCGCCTCAGACTTGCGCAGCGATAGCGAATATCCCAAAGCCCTAATCGTCATCGGATCACCCAGCGGTGCTATGTGCGTAACCTCAATCTCTGTGCCCTGGACTATGCCCATCGATAAAAGTTTATGTTTTAGCATCGGCGAAGAAGCCTCAACCCGTGACACCGTGCCGCACATACCAGGCCTGCATTCACTTAATCGAACGGCTTCGGCGGCAAATTTAACGTCAGATTCAAGTGTAATAACGGACTCTTGGAACATAAAATAGCTTAACCAGCCTATAATTTTAAGCGCTAGAGCCCCTATACTAGCGCGTGCTTAGTGAATCATGCAAACCGCTGAAAAGCCTTATTTAGATTAACTACGCAAGGCGTTGCTTGGTAAGTGAAGGTGGGTTTTTCTACGGTATTAATGCTCCTTAGGGGCGACCCAAATTATCGATTGCAGGTTTCGTCCCTTCAGGACTCTAACGATGGAAAATGCTACCTAGGACTCCGCGCTTCGCGCTCCATCCCAGGCTATTCAGATTTCGCCCCGTTGGGGCTCTTCGAATAAAGGCCATTG
>Ga0105046_10018688_pt1 | contig 10544 bp, 8 predicted proteins | sample MAT03_FD_78385 | JGI IMG/M metagenome (GOLD analysis project Ga0105046, IMG submission 78385) | Freshwater microbial communities from Lake Fryxell liftoff mats and glacier meltwater in Antarctica - MAT-03 (megahit assembly) | ecosystem: Environmental > Aquatic > Freshwater > Ice > Liftoff...
GCGCGCGGGCGGTGCGCGAATGCCCACCGTCGAGGTCGTGGACCTGGCGGCGGAGCGACGCGCGCGGCACGCGGCCGCGGGAGGGGACGACGGCCGGATCCACCTGCTGGGGCCGACGCTGGAGCGGGCGCTCGAGGAGACGCTCGGGAGCGGGGGCCAGGCAATTTTGCTGCTGAACCGGCGCGGGTTCGCCCAGCACGTCCTCTGCCCGCGCGGCGCGTGCGGGTTCGCGCTGCGGTGCGACCAGTGCGACGCGGGGCTCGTCCTCCACCGGCGCGGCGGGGTCGGGCCGGCGGGGTTCGTGCGGTGCCACCACTGCCTCGCGGAGCAGCGCATGCCGACCCTCTGCCCGTCATGCGGCGGGAAGATCAACACCTTCGGCGGCGGCACGCAGCGGGCCGAGGACGAGCTCGTGCGAAAGTTCGCGTCGATGGGGTTGGCCGAAGGCGCGACGCTGCTGCGGCTGGATTCCGACACGATGCGCTCCGGCCGCGACTTCTTCGAGGCGCTCTCGCGGTTCGCCTCCGGCGAGGCGCGCGTCCTCTTGGGGACGCAGATGGTGGCCAAGGGCCTCGACTTTCCCAACGTGCGGCTCGTCGGCGTCCTCGACGCCGACACGGCGCTCAACCTCCCCGACTTCCGCGCCGAGGAACGTACGTTCCAGCTCGTCAGCCAGGTCGCGGGGCGGGCGGGACGCGGCGAGCGTCCGGGACGCGTGATCGTCCAGACCCACACGCCCGATGCGCCTTCCATCCGGCTCGCGGCCGAGCACGACTACGTGGGCTTCGCGACGGCCGAGATGCGGTCGCGCCGGCGCGCCGGCCTCCCCCCCGTCACGCGGATGGCCCGGGTGGTCTGCCGCGACGCGGTGATCGACCGGGCCCGGGCGGCCGCCGACGATGTCGCGGCGGTCCTGCGACGGGAGGCCGGCGACGAGGCGACCGTCCACGGCCCCTTCGAATGCGCGGTTTCCCGCATCGCCGGGCAGCACCGCATCGGCGTCGACGTCGTCGCCGAGCGGGCCGGCACGGTGCAAAGAATCCTCGCGGCGGCGCGGGCCGCGGGGGTCGTCAAGAGCGACGCCAAGACCGCCGTCGACGTCGATCCGGTCGCGCTGCTCTAGGGGAACGAAATGACGGGCGACATGCAGGGGCAACGGGTCACGGTGATGGGGCTGGGGCGCTTCGGGGGCGGCGCGGGTGTCACCCGCTGGCTCTGCGCCCGCGGGGCGAGGGTGATGCTGACCGACCTCGAGAGCGAAGCCGCGCTGGCGGGGTCGCTGGAGGGGCTCCACGACCTGGTCGCCGACGGGTCGCTCACGCTCCGCCTCGGCGGGCACGCGGAGACGGACTTCACGGCGTGCGACCTGGTGGTGGCGAACCCCGCGGTGCCGCGCCCGTGGGACAACCGATTCCTGACGGCCGCGCGTGAAGCGGGCGTGCCGATCACGACCGAGATCGGCCTGACCCTCGGTGCGTTGCCCGACCACGCCGGGACGATCGGGATCACGGGGTCAGCCGGCAAGAGCACCACGTCCGCGATGATCGCCCACGTCCTCGCCGCGACCGGACGAGAGGTCGTCTTCGGCGGGAACATCGGCGGCTCCCTCCTGACGCGTCTCGCCGAGATCGGCCCCCGGACCCGCGTCGTGCTCGAACTCTCGAGCGCCATGCTGCACTGGATCGACGCCTGGTCCCCCGCCGTCGCGGCGGTCACCAACGTCGCGGAGAACCACATCGACTGGCATGGCTCCTTCGAGCACTACGAGGCGAGCAAGCGGCGGCTGACGGCGTGGCAGAAGCCCGGCGACGCGGCGGTCCTCGGCGCGACTCTCGCCGCATGGCCCCTCCCCCCGGGCGTCCGACGCGTCGTCATCCCGCCGGAGGTCCGCGTTCCCGGGCTCGCGATCCCCGGCCGCCACAACGAGGTGAACGCCGCGATGGCCGTCGCGGCGTGCATCGCCGCCGACCCGACCCTCGGCGCGGACGAAGCGATTGCCGCCGCCCGCGCGTTCCCCGGCCTCCCCCACCGCCTCCAACTGGTGGGAGAGTCCGGCGGGGCCCGCTGGTACGACGACAGCAAGTCGACCACCCCCGAATCCGCTCTGCTCGCCGTCCTGGCCTTCGGCGAGGCCGGCGCCGACCGCGTCCATCTCATCGCCGGCGGGTACGACAAGGGCTCAGACCTGTCGGCGATCGGGGCGCTCGCGGGCCGCCTCGCGGGCGTCTACACGGTCGGCGCGACCGGCCCCGCCATCAGCGCCGCGAGCGGCGGGAGGGCCATCGAGTGCGCGACGCTCGACCGCGCCGTCGCCGCGATCCGCACCCGCCTCCGCCCCGGCGACGTCGTGCTCCTCAGCCCCGCCTGCGCCTCCTGGGACCAGTTCGACAACTACGAACGCCGCGGCGAGGCCTTCGCGGCCCTGGCGCGAGGCGGATCCACCAGCGGTTGATCGCCAGCCGACGCCGCGTCACCCACCAGCCGCCGAGCCGGCTGCTGGGTGGAACGGCGCGCCTATGACCCCCGCGGCGACCACGCGGCAACCGTCTGCCGGCCGTGCGGCGGGCGTCCGTCGGGCGATCACAGGGGATGCATCATGATCCGAATCTGGCCCATCGCCGCCGTGTTCCTCGCCGCCGGGTGCGCCTCTCCCACCGCCGAAGTGCCCCACAAAACCGTCGTCGCAGAGAGCGTCGTCGCAGAGCCCATCGAACCCGCCTCGGTTCAGGCACCAGCGGCACCGGCTGCCGAAGCCCCGACACCAGCGCCAACCCCGCCCAAGGCCCCCGCCCCCGACCCCCGCGACGTCTTCCCGCACATCCGCGTCGACGTCGGCCGACGCCTCGTGGAGATCGCCGGCGAGGTCCCCATCGACGTTCGCGGCCCGACGCCGCGCGTCTACCTCGAAGTCCTGGTCTGCGCCCGCGACACGAAGGAACACGAGGCCCTCGTCGTGACCGACGCCAGAGCGTCGCACGTGCACGGTGCCCTGCTCCTCGTCGGCCTCCAGCCGGGAACCCCCGGCGTCTGGCGCTGGGACGGTGTCCGCCCCGTCGCCACCCCCCCCACCGGCGACGGGATCGATGTCCTCGTCGCCTGGCGCGACGCATCGGGGCAGGAGCGCGAAGCCCCCCTCGCCTCATGGGCCGAGAGCACATCCGACGGCGCGACGCTCGATGCCGCGGGAGATCCCAACGGCTTCTGCTTCGCCGGCTCGGTGATGGCGCGGCAGGGCGGCGGCGAGGTCTACCGCGCCGACATCGACGGCACGATCGTCGGCCTCACCGCCTTCGGCGGAGAAACTGTGGCCTGGCGCCGCATGGAGAGCCCAGAGTCCGGCGTCAAGACTCCGCACTGGATCGCCAAGGCCTCGATCCCGCCAGCGGGCACGCCCGTGGTGGTCAGGCTCCGTGCCCGCTGACGACCGGGGGCGTCGACGCGCCTAGCGCTTGCCGAAGGTCAGCCGCAGTTCCAACTCGCGCACCCGCTCGCCTCCGTCATCGGTGGTCTCCACCACCTCCAGCGACACCGACCGCCCCGAGAACAGACCCTCGTCGAGCATGGCGGTGATCGCCTCCTGCACGTCGTCCACCCGCTGTTCCCCGACCCGCCGCAGCCGCTGCCCCGCCTCGAAACCCGCGGCGGACGCCGGCTCGGACTCCCACACCCGGTCGATCGTCGGCCCCGCGTCCGTGTCGCGCATCGTCAGGCCGAACTGCTCGAACAGCACCCGCTGATACTGGCTCGCCGCGGCATCCGCGGGCATCTGCCCGAGCGTCACCGGCAGGTCCAGCGTCTCCCCGTTCCGCAACACCCGAAGCCGGACCGTCTCGCCGGGCTTGGTCGAACTGATGAGCGACCGCAGGACATCCCCCTCCGTCACGTCCTCGCCGTCGATGGCCGTAATGACATCCCCGGACCGGAGCCCGGCCCGCTCCGCGGCCCCGCCCGGTTGCACTCCACCCACCTCGACGCCCCGCCCGACGAATCCCTCGGTCGAAAGCCGCTCGAACCCCGCGAACGAGATCCCCAGGAAGCCCGCCCGCACCGGCCCCCCTTCGATGACCTGCGCCGCCCGCGACTCGATCGTCGCCAGCGGGATCGCGAAGGAGATCCCCGCCGACTGTCCCTCGGACATCGAGCCCGCGGAGTTCTGCGCCGTCGCGATCGCCACGTTCATCCCCACCACCCGGCCGCGCGCGTCCACCAGCGGGCCCCCCGAGTTGCCCGGATTCACCGCCGCGTCGGTCTGGATGAAGTTGGAGATCCCCGCCGATCCCAGCGCCGTCCGCGCCGAGCGGCCCAGCCCCGACACGATCCCCTCCGACATCGAGAACTTGAAGCCAAAGGGCGAGCCGAACGCGAAGACCCGGTCCCCGCGCTGCACCCGCAGCCCCGTCGCTCGCCGCGCCGGGATCAGGAAGTCACCCGGCTCGACCCGCACCACCGCGATGTCGGCCACGGGGTCCAGCCCGGTCACCTCGCCCCGGACCACCCGTCCGTCGTAAAACTGCACCAGCACTGCCGTCGCCCCCGCGACGACGTGGGCGTTCGTGACGATGTGCCCGTCGCCGTCATAGACCCACCCCGACCCCGAGGAACCCCTGTACGCCATGCGGCCACCCCCCGAGCGGACCTCGAGGTGGACCACCGACGGCTCGACCGCCTCGGCGACGTTGCGGATCGCCTGGTTCAACCGCTCGAGAATCGGATCGTCGTCCAGCGCCCGCTGGGCGAGGGTCACGGTGGCGTTGGTCTGGGCGGAGTTGATGCGCCGGATGGCGCCAGGAACCGCGAAGAGCGTGACCGCCGCGGTGAGCAGCACCACGAAGGCCGGGCCGAACGTCTGGAAACGGCGCATGAAAGGCCCTTGCGAGAGGGACCGGAAGGAGGACGACCTCTCAGCTATCGGCGGGCATCGGCCGGGGCGTGAGGCGGGTCGGAGAGGCGATTCGTCCGGGAGTGTGCCGCGGATGCCCTTTGTATGTCCTTCGTCGTCGGTGAGTTTGGCCTCATGGGGCCCGGCGCGGCCGCTTCCGAGACGCCCAGTCCACGTTCCCGCGACGCCCGAGACCCGACCCGGCGCACCCATTCCCGGGCCGTCTCCACGATCGTCGCGCCGACTTGGGCGAGGGGCGTGGCGAAGGGGGGCGGGGCGTCGGTCAGACCCAGCAGGTCGTGAATCACCAACACCTGTCCGTGCGGGGACGGCCCGGCCCCGATCCCGATCAGGGGCACGGTCGTCGCGCTCATCACCGCCTCGGTCACCGCGTCCGGGACCGCCTCGATCAGCAGCAGAACCGCCCCCGCCGCCTCCAGCGCGACGGCGTCGGCGACGATCATCTCCAGCTCCCGCGGCGTCCGGCCGGCCGAGCCGTACCCGCCCTTGAGCGCCGCCAGCTGCGGCCTGCTCCCCACGTGGGCGCAGATCGGCACGCCCGCCCGCGTCATCGCCCTGACCAGCGGGGCGAAGGTGGCGTCCGCCTCGATCTTGACGACGTCCGCCCGCCCTTCGGTCATGAACCGGCCCGCGTTCCTCAGCGCGCTCGCCTCGTCGATCTGATACGACATGAACGGCATGTCCGCCATCACCAAGGGCCGCGAGGCACCCCTCCGCACCGCCGCCGTCAGCGCCACCGCCACATCCAGCGGCATGTCGATTGTTCGCCCGAACCCCAGCACAACTTCCGCCGCCGTATCTCCGACCAGCAGCACATGCACGCCCGCCCGCTCGAGCAGCCGGGCCATCGTGGCGTCATAGCACGTGAGGCACGCGAAGGGTGTCCCCGCCGCCGCCAATCGTCCGAGCGTCTTGAGCGTGATCGCCGCGACGCCGCCGCCTGGAGAGGGTGGCACCGCGGGCTGGCCGGGAAGGGGGCTGGTCACGACGGGAGGGTAGGGACCGCCCGCCCTCGGCGCTCGCGCCGATAGCATGTGCCCATGCGTCGCGTGGTCGTGGGTGAACTCATGGACGAGCCGGGCGTCGACCCGGCGGAGCTCGACCGGGCCCTCGCGTACATCCGCACGGTCAACCGTCGCCTCGGAGGCGTCTCGGCGCTCCTCTCGCACCTCGAGCGGTGGTCGGCCCGCTGGCCGACCGGGGCGACCATCTCGCTCCTCGACGTGGCCACCGGCTCGGCGGACCTGCCCCTGGCGGCGCGCCGCTGGGCGGCCGAACGCGGGTTCGACCTCCGCGTCACCGCGACCGACAAGCACGCCGAGACCCTCGCGCTCGCCCGCCAGCACGCCGCCCACGATCCGGGCGTCACCCTCGTCGAGGGGGACGCTCTCCATCTGGAGGACCAGTTCGGCCCCGCGTCGTTCGACTACGTCCACGCCGGGTTGTTCCTGCACCACCTCCCCACCGCCCTCGTGACGCCGATGCTCCGCGGCATGCACCGCGTCGCCCGCCGCGGCATCGTGTGGAACGACCTCGTCCGCTCCCGCGTCGGGCACGCGGTCATCACCGTCGCCACGCTCGGCGAGCCCCGCATGATCCGCCACGACGCCCGGGCGAGCGTCCGCGCGGGGTTCACACGCGCCGAGGCCACGATGCACGCCCACGCGGCCGGGATCGCCTACGGCGCGTACGCGTGGAACCTCTTCACCCACCGCTTCACGGTCGCCGGCGAGAAGCCGGACGCCGATCGGCCCGCCGGATGAGCCGCCCCCCCGGCTCCACCCGCGTGGCGATCATCGGGGGCGGCCCCGCCGGCACCGCGGCCGCGTTGGGCCTCCGCCGCCTCGGCGTCGCCGTCACGCTCATCGAGGGGCGTTCCTTCCCCCGCATGAAGGTCTGCGGCGAGTTCATCAGCCCCGCCGCGACGGCCCTCCTCGAGGCCGTTATTCCCCGCCGCGAACTCCTCGCCTTGGGTGCCCGCGAGGTCCGCGAGTTCGTCCTCGAGGTGGGCCTCCGACGCCGCGTCTGGCCCACGCCCACGCCCGCCTGGGCCCTCGGCCGCGGCACGCTCGACGCGGCTCTGCTCGCCAAGGCCGCCGATGCCGGCGCCGATGTCCTCCATCCCGCCACCGTCCGCGCCGTCGACTACGCCCCCGACGCCGTCCACCTCCGCCTCGCCGACGGCCGCGACATCGACGCTGGCTGCGTGATCCACGCCGACGGATCCGGCCGCCACGACCCCGCCGGCCCGACGCCCCTCGCTCCCGGCCTCATCGGCCACAAGTGCCACCTCCGCGCCCCGCCGGGCACGGTCCGCGGCGTGACCATCCGGTCGTGCGCGGGCGCCTACGTCGGCACCATCGGCATCGAGGGGGGCCTGGCCACGTGCGCCCTCGTCGCCTCCGAGGCGCTGACCCGCCGCTTCGGCGGCGACGCCGACGCCCTGCTCGCCTCGCTCTGGACCGGCTATCACGCCTCGTGGCGCCACGGCGAATGGAAAGCCTGCGGCGTCGCGCGATCCGGCTATGTCCGCCCCGGACACCCACGCTCCCTGCGCATCGGCAACGCCGCCGCCGCGGTCGACCCCGTGGGCGGCGAGGGGATCGGCCTCGCCCTCTGGTCCGCGGCAGCGCTCGTCCAGGCGTGGGACGAATGCCGCGGAGACGTCGGCGCCGTCGAGCGGCGTCTGGCGAGCGCCTACGCCCGCCGCCTACGGACGCGCCTCCCGGCCTGCCGCGCCGCCGCGTGGTGCCTGAGCCGTCCCGGCCTCGTCCGCGCCGCCTGGCCCCTCCTGGCCCTCGACCGCCTGACCCTTCGGCCGTGGTACGCCCTGACCGGGAAACCCGTCGCGTAAGCCCCGTTTCGGGAGAATCGCGAACACCGTCCATACACTTGGGCGTGCCAATCCTCAGTTGTACCAACCTCATCCACCGCTACGGCGACGACATCATCCTCGAGGGCGTCTCCCTCACGATCGAACCCGGCGACCGCATCGGCATCGTCGGCCGCAACGGTGCCGGCAAGTCCACCCTCCTGAAGATCCTCGGCGGCGTGCTCAAGCAGGATCAGGGCCAGGTCGCCCTCCAGAAGGGCGCCCGCGTCGGCTATCTCAAGCAGGACCCCGAGCTCGACCCCAACGAGACCCTGATCGAGGCCGCCGAGGGCGCCTTCGAGCAGCTTCACGCCGTCCACCACGAGCTGAACCTGGTCTACGAGGAGATGGCGACCGCCAAGGGCAACGACCTCGACCTCCTCATGAAGAAGCAGGTCGAGCTCGAGGGCCGCATGGAGTCACTGGGCGGCTACGTCGTCGAGCACAAGATCGCAGAGGTCCTGCACGGCCTGGGCTTCACCGACGCCCAGTTCTCCCTTAAGGTCGGCAACCTCTCCGGCGGCCAGAAGGGCCGCCTCGCCCTCGCCCGCCTCCTCCTCGAGAGCCCCGACGTCATCCTGCTCGACGAGCCCACCAACCACCTCGACATCGAGGGCCGCCTCTGGCTCGAGGACTTCCTCAACGACGAGTTCGAGGGCGCGGTGCTGATGGTCAGCCACGACCGCTACCTGCTCGACGCCGTCGTCTCGCGCATCATCGAGACCGAACAGGGCCGCCTGATCGACTACCCCGGCAACTACCGCAAGTTCCGCGAACTCCGCGCCGAGCGCCGCATGGTCATGCTCCGGGCCTACGAGTCCCAGCAGGACAAGATCAAGAAGGAGGAGGAATACATCCGCCGCTTCAAGGCCGGCCAGCGCGCCCGCCAGGCCAAGGGCCGCGAGAAGCGCCTCGACACCGAGAAGGAAACGCGGATGCTCGAGCGTCCGATGGAGATGTCCGTCTTCAAGCTCCAGCTCCCTAAGGCCGAACGCGCCGGCGACGTCGTCGCCAGCGTCCGCGGCGCCAGCAAGAAGTACCCCAGCGACGACGGCGGCGAGAAGATCCTCTTCCACGAGCTCGACGTCAGCATGAAGCGCGGCGAGCGCTGGGGCATCATCGGCCCCAACGGCGCCGGCAAGACCACCCTCGTCCGCTGCATGCTCGGCGACCTCGCCGCCGACGCCGGCGTCGTCCGCATCGGTTCCAACGTCAAGGTCGGCTACTACCGCCAGACCCACGACGGGGTCGACCTCGACCAGTCCGTCGTCCGCTACCTCCAGGGCGTCATCCTCAAGGAGGCACCCCTCCAGGCCATGAGCGAGCAGCAGGCCCGCGACCTCGCCGGCGCCTTCCTCTTCAGCGGCGACGAGCAGGAGAAGCAGATGCGCACGCTGTCCGGAGGCGAACGCAGCCGCGCCGTCCTCGCCGGCCTCCTCGCCAGCGCCAAGAACCTCATCGTCCTCGACGAACCCACCAACCACCTCGACATCCCCAGCGCCGAACGCCTCGAGGAGGCCCTCTCCGCCGAGGCCGGGTACGAGGGCACCCTCGTCCTCATCAGCCACGACCGCGCCCTCATCGACGCCACCTGCCAGAACCTCATCGTCCTCGACGGCAAGGGCGGCGCCGAGATCTTCAGCGGCAACTACACCCAGTGGCACGCCAAGGACCTCGCCCGCAAACGCGAGCAGGAGGGCGCGACCGCCCAGGACAAGGCCCGCCGAGACGAGGCCGACAAGCAGCGCAGCGCCGCCGAACTCCGCAAGAGCCAGCAGGCCGCATCCGCCCCCACCCCCAACGGCAAGCCCCCCGCCGCCTCCGCCTCCAGGCCGGGACCTAGGTCCGGAGCCCCGTCGGCCCCCAAGCCCGGCCAGGTCGACCGCTACGCCCGCATGAAGACCGGCCAGATCGAGGTCCGCATCGAGCAGATCGAGACCCGCCTCCGCGAACTCGACGCCGAACTCGCCGAGCCCGCCGTCTGGCGCGACGCCCGCAAGTCCGCCACCCTCGGCGACGAACGCTCCAGGCTCGCCACCGAGCTCGAACCCCTCGAATTCGAATGGACACGTCGAGCCGACGAGGTCTGACCCGCGGCGTCCGCCGCATCCACCCCCCCGGCCCGCCCTCCTCAGGGCGTCGCCCACGCGATCAACGCGATCAGCAACGCCCCCGCCAGCACCCCCACCGCACCCATCATCACGAGCGGCCACCCCCGCCGCTCACCGTCGCCCTCGCGCACGAGCGACAACCGCCCCGTCACCCGCGACGCCCCAAGCGAATCCCCTTCCCGGGCCGCGTCCTGCACGATCGCGATGACCAGGTTCGCGTCGAACGCCCGCAGCCCCCGCGCGACCGCCGCCCCGACCAACCGCCGACGCCGCTCCGGCGCCAGGATCGCCGCCCTCCCCCCGTCCAGCGCCCGCGCCACATCCGCCGCGAAAGCCGTCCGGACGTCCTCGACCCGTAGCCCCGCCGCCTCCAGATTCTCCCGCGCCACGTCCGGCCGCGCCGTCCGCCCGACGGCACCCCGCCGCGGCAGGTCCTGGACCAGCCGAAGCGTCGGGCGTCTCGTCAGATACAACGGATGCGATCCCACGCCATGAGCCTACCCCACCCCCCCCTCCCCGCCCCCCTCCCCTGCCCCCACCCCCACCCCTCCCCCCCCGCCCCCCCCCCCGCGCCCCCCCCCCCCCCCCCCCGCCCCCCCCCCCCCCCCCCCCCCCCCCCCCCCCCCCCCCCCCCCCCCCCCCCCCCCCCCCCCCCCCCCCC
>Ga0105046_10018691_pt1 | contig 10543 bp, 8 predicted proteins | sample MAT03_FD_78385 | JGI IMG/M metagenome (GOLD analysis project Ga0105046, IMG submission 78385) | Freshwater microbial communities from Lake Fryxell liftoff mats and glacier meltwater in Antarctica - MAT-03 (megahit assembly) | ecosystem: Environmental > Aquatic > Freshwater > Ice > Liftoff...
GACGGGGGGGGGGGGGGGGGGGGGGGGGGGGGGGGGGGGGGGGGGGGGGGGGGGGGGGGGGGGGGGGGGGGGGGGGGGGGCATCTGGACATCGACCACGGGCTGGCGGTGATCGAGCGGAACGCGCGGGGGCTGGGGAAGCTGATCGAGGACGTGCTGGACGTGGCGCGGGTGGCGTCGGGGAAGTTCCAACTCGACCGGCGTCCGTGCGACCTGGCGGCGATCACGTTCCAGGCGGCGGACGCCGTGCGGCTCGCGGCGGCGACGGCGGGGGTGACGCTGGACGTCGGCGTGGTGCCGGGGGGTGGATCGCTCGCGATCGTGGCCGATGCGCCCCGCCTGACGCAGGCGGTGCTGAACCTGCTGGGCAACGCCCTGAAGTTCACGCCGCGGGGCGGGTCGGTGATGGTAACGATCGCGCGGGACGGGGACCGGGCGCGGGTGGTCGTGCGTGACACGGGGACGGGGATCCCCCCCGACTTCCTGCCGTTCATCTTCGACCGGTTCAAGCAGGCCGGCGAGGGGAACGCGCGCATGGTCGGGGGCCTGGGTCTGGGGCTCACGATCGTGCGGCACATCGTCGAGTTGCACGGAGGGAGCGCGACCGCGTGGAGCGCGGGAGAAGGACGCGGGGCGACGTTCACGCTGGAACTTCCGATGGCGGCGGTGGGCGCCGGCGCGGCGGCGCGGCCGGGAGGGCCAGGGAGCGATCCGCTGCCGCCCGTCCGGCTCGATGGACTCCGGGTGCTCGTCGTCGACAACGAGGACGACGCGCGGCAGATCGCCAGCGTGGCGCTTCGCGCGGCGGGGGCGACGGTGACAGCGGCGGCGTCGGCGGGCGAGGCGTTCCTCGCGGCCAGCACCGGGCCCTCGCCGAACGTCCTGGTGAGCGACCTGGCGATGCCGGGCGAGGACGGGTATGCGCTCATCCACCGGCTGCGGGAGGCGGGGGTGGACGTGCGGACGATGCCGGCGGTGGCGCTGACGGCCTTCGCCGGCCCGCACGAGCGGCGGCGGGCGCTGCTGGCGGGGTTCCAGGTGCAGATGGCCAAGCCGGTGGACCCGTACGAACTGATCGCGGCGGTGGCGAGCCTGGCCGGGCGCACGGGGCTCGCGACCACGTGAGCGGCGTGGGCGGCGTGGGCGAAGGGGTTACTCGATCCGGGCGCGGAGGGCGCGGGCGCGCTCGATGAGCGCCGCCTCGAGCTCGGGCGTGCTCGCGGCCTCGTCCTGCACGGGGGTCAACACGAAGTGCCAGCGGATCGTGGTCTCGATGTCGGCGGGGATGGCCGTCGCCACGAGGTCGAAGGGTGGGTACTCGTAGATCGGGCCCTGGGCGTTGGCCCGGGTGCGGAGGGGCTCGTAGCCGTCCTTTTCCAACTGCACTTCGTAGCGGCCGTAGTAGGTGAACGAGGCCTCGACGGGAGTGCGGCCGACCTCGACGTCGTTGACCCACACGGCGGCGCCCGAAGGCTCGGAGGTGATGGAGAGGCGGCGATCGAGGCAGCCGGCGACGAGGAACATCGAGAGCGCGGTGATGGGGAGGAGGCGCGCGGCGGCGCGGCGCCGTGGCGCCGGAGTGCGTCTACGGAATGGGGCGCGGCTCGGCGTCTCCTCGTCCGTCCTGCCTGATGGGCGTCTATCTGCGTTCATCGGCATCCCTCCCTGTCGCTAGACCCCGTGCCCGTCGAACTCGTCGCCGCGGAAGGTGTTGCCGAGGTAGGCCTGCTTGACGGCGTCGTCGTTGATGAGTTGGCGGGGCGTGCCCTCGGCGAGCTTGCGGCCGTTGACGATGATGCAGGCGCGGTCGCAGACGCGGAGGGTCTGCTGGACGTTGTGGTCGGTGATGAGGAAGGCGATGCCGCGGTCGGCGAGGCGGCGGATCTCGGCCTGGAGGTCCTCGACGGCGATGGGGTCGACGCCGCTGAAGGGCTCGTCGAGGAGGATGAGGCGGGGCTCGGTGACGAGGGCGCGGGCGATCTCGAGCTTGCGGCGTTCGCCGCCGGAGCAGGTGCGGGCGGCGTGCTTGGCCTTGTGGGCGAGGCCGAACTGGTCGAGGAGGGCGGCGGCGCGGGCCTTGCGCTCGCGCCTGGGCAGGCCGCGGGTCTCGAGGATGGCGAGCAGGTTCTGCTCGGCGGTGAGCCGGGCGAAGATGCTGGGCTCCTGGCTGAGATAGCCCATGCCCAGGCGGGCGCGGCGGTACATGGGCAGGCGGCTGACGTCCTTGCCGTCGAAGAGGACGCGGCTGGCGTGGCCGTCGGCGGGTGGGTCGGGGTCGATCATCCCGATGGTCATGCGGAAACTGGTGGTCTTGCCCGCGCCGTTGCGGCCCAGCAGCCCGACGACCTCGGCCCGCTCGACCTCGAAGCCCACGTCGTCGACGACGACGCGTCCGCCATATGACTTCCGGAGCTGCGAGGCCTGGAGCAGGGGCATGGGCGGGGAGTCTAGTGACTCCGCCGGAGGGTCAGCGGATCAGGCGGATGCACATGGGGTAGCGGTAGGCGCGGCCGTCGCGGGCGGCGGCGATGCCGCGGATGGTGCCGACCAGGGCCAGGACGGCGAGGATCGGGAGGAGCGCGAAGCCGATGAGGACCGCGGCGAGGGCCCACGCGATGACGGCGTAGATGGTGAGGGAGATCTGGAAGTTCAGGGCCTCCTTCCCGTGGTCGTCGACGAACGGGGAGAGGTCGCGCTTGACGAGCCAGAGGATGAGGACGACGGCGAGGGGGATGGGCATGCCCACGCCGGCGGAGACGGCGGCGACGACGTCGAGGGCCAGGGCCGCGCCGTGGATCCACGCGGCGTGGGTCCGCTCGGCGGCGGTGGCGTGCCAACGGAGGGGGTCGGCGTCGGATCGTGCGTGCGTGACCATGGGCTGACCCCCGAGGGGCGGCGTGCCCCGGAGGAGTATTCGGGGTCGGCGGCGGTGGGTTTCGCCGCTGGGGGCAACACAAGCGCCATTGCGTCGGGCGGCGGGCCCGGGGATGAAGCGCAGCGGCACGCTCGCGCCGGGCTTCCAAGGTCCGAGGTCCGACGTCCGTGAACCCACGTCGGGTGATGCCAGCAGAGATCAGTGCCCGAACAGGTTCCGCTCCGCGAAGTAGCCGTTCTGCTCGAAGTACGCCAAGGCCTCGGGGACGCCGGAGAAGATCCGCGTCGCCGTCTCGGTGATGAACGGGCTGGGATTCTTCTTGGGCTTCCACACCACGAAGACCTCCTTGGTGTGCTCGAAGGCGTGGTGCAGTTCGCGCTCGACGCCGCTGGAGAGGCCCGGCGTCCCGCCGGGCAACTCGGGGATCAGGCTGACGATCATGTCGGCCTGGTCCACCAGCTTGAAGTCGCGCATGTAGATCTGGCCGTCGATGTCGCCGGCGATGTCCAGCACCTCGCGCACCCGCACCTTGATCGGGGCCGCCGCCCGCGCCCCGCCCATCCCCCCGCCGATCCCGCCGCCGAACCCGCCGCCAAACAAGTGCGGCGTCACCTCGATGTAGTCCTTCCCCTCCTTCGACGCCGCGATCGCCCGGTCCAGCAGCAGTTTCTCGTCCACGTCCCCCGGATCGAACGTGATGAAGTGCTCGGAGAGCGCCGCCCGGAACGCGTCGATCTCCGCCAGCACGTCGGGCATGTCCACGACGTGGCTCATCGGGAAACTCGGGTACACCTTCCGCATCCCCGGGCGGCACACCAGCCTGAACAACTGCTTCGTGGTCGGCTGGTGCCGCCCGCGCGACAGGATGTAGAACCGGCTGTCGGGGATCGTCTTGCTCATCAACTCGGTGGCGAGGATCTCTTCCTCGCGCCACACCATGCAGTCCTTCAGCGTCGCGTCCACCTCGTGCTCGGCGTGCAGGCGGTGGTGGACGACCTCGATGTTGTCCACCAGGCAGATGAACAGGTCGGGCTTGAACTTCTGGATCTGGTCATAGTCGAACGCGCTGAACAGCCCGTGCCGCCACCGGAACGTCGCGTGCGTGTTCACCATCACGTTCGGCGCGTCCACGCTGTCCGAGATGATGTCCTTGAACGCCGCCCGCCGCAGCGTGTCCAGCCTCGACAGGGGCAGGTCCAGGATCCTCCCCGGCCGCACGTCCCGCCCCTCGCGGTACATGAGGTCACCCACGTTGTAGAGCTGGATCGTCTCCCCCTGCTCCCCCGCCAGCCGCGTCGCGGCGTCCAGATACGGCCGCTTGTCCATCCCGACCTGGCCCGTCACGATCGCACGCATGCTCGATTCCTTGGGAACGCGGGAGGCAAGGATCCGGACGCGGATCGACGCCGACGGCCGCCGCGATGGGGACGCCCCGCCCGGGGAGGACCAGAATGACCAGTATAGAGAGCGGGAAGGACGCGTTCGGGGCCCTCGCTACGCTCTCGCCATGAGCCGATACGAGCAGTTCCAGCAGTACCGCACCAAGATGAACCGGCGGATCCTGGGCGACGATGCCGAGCGCGGCACGCGCCCCGACGGCTCCCCCGCCCTCGGCGGAACCCTCGTCACCCGCCGCTTCTTCACCCTCGACGGCAAGACCTATGAGGATGGCGCCCTCACCGCCAAGACCAAGGAACTTCTGGGCCTCGTGGCGTCCATGGTCCTCCGCTGCGACGACTGCATCGCCTACCACGTCGACCAGGCCGTGCAGGCTGGCGCGAGCGACGAGGAACTCTGGGAGACCTTCGACGTCGCTCTCATCGTCGGGGGCTCGATCGTCATCCCGCACCTCCGCCGCGCCGTCGAGTTCCTCGACGAGTGCCGCGGCCGGCCCGCGTGACGCCCCCGGGCGCCACGCTCCGCGCCCACCCCGTACCCTCTTCCCGTTGCCCGACGCCGCCCCCAACCTCTCCCCCCGTGACGCCGCTTCGTGGATCATCGCCACGCTCCGCGACGCCGGTCACCTCGCCTACCTCGCCGGCGGCTGCGTCCGTGACGAGCTCCTGGGCCGCGAGCCCGACGACTACGACGTCGCCACCGACGCCACCCCCGACCGCCTCCGCGCCCTCTTCCGCCGCACCGACGAGATCGGCGCCTCCTTCGGCGTGGTCCTCGTCAAGACCGGCCCCCACGCGATCGAGGTCGCGACGTTCCGCGCCGACGGCCTCTACTCCGACCGCCGCCGCCCCGACACCGTCCGCTTCAGCGACCCCCGCAGCGACGCCGAGCGGCGCGACTTCACCGTCAACGCCCTCCTCCTCGACCCCGACGGCGGACCCGGCCCCGCCGGAGTTCCCTCCACCACCACGCCCCGCGGCACCGTCATCGACTACATCGGCGGCATGGCCGACCTCGCCGCCCGCACCCTCCGCGCCGTCGGCGATCCCGAGCGCCGCCTGGCCGAGGACCACCTCCGCGCCCTCCGCGCGGCCCGTCTCGCGGCCAAACTAGGCTTCACCGTCGACCCCGCCACCGCCGCGGCGATCCGCCGGCACGCGGCCGAACTCGCCGGGGTCAGCCGCGAACGCATCGGCGACGAGGTCCGCCGCCTCCTCGCCCACCCCTCCCGCACGCGCGGGGTCGAGCTTTTGGAGGACCTCGGGCTCGCCGGGCCCTCCCTCCTGCTCACCTCACCCCCCACGCCGGGTCCGAGAACCCGAGTGGCGAGCCTGCACCCCGAAGCCCCCATCACCACGACCCTCGCGGCGTGGCTGATCGATCTCGGCCACCTCCCGACGATGGCCGACGCCAAGGGAGACCCCACGAGCGCGATCCTGCAACGGACCCGCCGGGCCCTCTGCCTGAGCAACGACGAGGGGGCCGACCTCCGGGATGTCCTCCGGGGGGTCGCGCTCCTGCGCGGCTCGTGGGCCGGCGCATCGATGGCCAGGCAGAAGCGCGCTGCGGCGGCGGCATGGTTCGCCGAGGCGCTCTCGATCGTCCGCGCCGAAGACCCGGTGGCCGCCGAGCCCATCGCGGACCGTGTCGCCCAGTTAGTGAACACTACCAACGGTCTCGCCCCTACCCCGTGGGTGACTGGGGACGACCTCATCGCGATGGGTCTTCGTCCCGGCCCGGGGTTCAAGGCCGCCCTCGACCGGGCGTACGACGACCAGCTCGAGGAAAAAATCGTCTCGCGGGCCGAAGCGTTGGAACTCGCCCGCATCCGGGGCGTCGGAGTGGAGTGAGAGGTGGCGTGGCCCTCGGTACGCTCGTCTCGGGAGATTGCTCCGAAATGGCGAGGCGGTGGGCCACCTGGGCCGGATGAAACCAGCAAGGAACAGCGATATGAAGCGTGCCTCCACGACGTCGACGGGTCTGCTGGCGAGTTCGCTCGCGATGTGGGTAGGGATCGCCGGAGCCGCGGCGACCACTTCCGGTCCCTGGACCTCCGTCGCGTCGGCCCAGGACGCCAAGCCCGTCGAGGGCACGGACACGCTCGTGCTCAAGGACGGCAAGACGCTCGTGGGGACGGTGGTCTCGGAGACGGCGACCACGATCCGCTTCCGGCGCGTGATCGCGGGGATCCCCCTCGAGGAGGACTATGCCCGCACGCAGGTGGCCGAACTGAAGAAGGGCACCGCCACCCCCACGACCCCTGCCACGCCGGCTGTCGCCCCCGCGCCCAACGGCATCTATCGCGAGCCCACCACACCGGTGATCCTGCCCGGGAGCGAGGACGCGGCGGCGACGCAGGACGGCAAGAAGCGGATCTACTGGATCCGGCTGGAAGGCGAGCTCGGGACCGACATCACGCAGAAGCCCATCCGCGACGCGATCAAGGACGCGCGGAACCTGAAGGCCGACGTGATCGTGATGGAGCTCGACGCCGACTGGAAGCGCGGGGACGAGGAGGGGGGAGAACCCCTTCCCAACGACGCCGCGAACTTCGACGAGGTCTTCCGGGCCGAGGACATCACCCCGATCTTCACCCAGGAGATCCGGAAGGAATGGGAGACGCCGCCCAAGGTGGTCTTCTGGGTGAAGCAGGCGATGGCCGGGGCGTCGCTCCTGCCCTTCGTCAGCCCCGACATCTACTTCGCCAGCGACGCCCGCCTCGGGGGCATCGGCAACCTCTCCATCATGATGGACGGCGTGGGCGACGACGTCGTCCGCGAGAAGCAGCGTTCGCTGCGTCTGGGCCACGTCGAGGGGTGGGCCATCAGCGGCGGGCACGACTACCGCTTCATCCGCGCCATGGCCCGCATCGAATACGTCCTGAGCGTCAAGTACGAGAACGGCCAGCCCGTCCTGATCGAGGACTTCCCCTCCAACGCCGGCGAGGAACTCTTGACCGACGACGGGGAGAAGGGCAACGCCGACAGCCTATCCGCCCGCGTCTCGGGCACCGGCAACGACGTGCTGACCTTCAACGCCCGCACCGCCAAGGCCTTGGGCCTTAGCCGCGGCACGGCCGACAGCAAGGATGAACTCATCTCCGCCTTGGGCCTCGACCGCACCGGCGTCGTCCTCAAGGGACGCTCCGAGCGCATCATGGAGGACTGGAGCGAGGGGATCGACACCGCCAAGCGCCGGCTCAAGCGGCTGCTGGAGGAGTACCCCCGCATCGCCCCCGAGCCGCCGGGGGAGTACTCGGACCGGACCAAGGCCCGCGGCCGCCGCACCCGGGCGCTCGACGAGATCCAGACCATCCTCAAGCAGAGGGGCGAGGGGCTCTCCCCGAGGTGGCGGGGCCAGAACGGCATCCCCTCCGAGGACCAGATCAACACCATGAAGGAAGGCATCAAGCTCGAGCAGCTCAAGGACCGCAAGTAGGGCTTCGGGCATCAGCCCACGTCCGTCAGGACATCCGCCATCGGAACATCGGGCACAGGGGTCGGCACGGTCCGCCGCGCGACGCGCGCCGGCGAGAACAGAGGATTTCCACGATGAAGCGCACCCGGATTCACACGCTGCTCGCCTCCCTGGCACTGCTGCTCGGCGGCCTGACGCTGAGCGGCGCCGACGCCTCGGCGGCCGACCGCGTCACCCTCAAGGACGGCCGCGTCCTGGAGGGGGCGGTCACCCGCGAGTTGAACGGCTACGTGTGGCTGAAGTTCACCGAGGGGGGGGTTGAGAAGGAACAGATGTTCGCCCCCGGCGACGTGGCCTCGGTGCTGCGCGATGCGCCCGACTCGGCCCCCCTCACTCCCACCATCCCCGCCGAGGCCCCCAAGGGCGAGCCCGCCGCGGAAGACCTCGCGCCCGGCGCCGCGCCCGCGGCCAGGTCGTCCGCCGAAGCCGTGGCCGACGCGGCGGCGGCGAGTGTGCCCCCCACCCCCGTCCGCCCGGGCGTCCCCCGCGCCGCGGTCATCACCCTGGGCGACCGCGAGAACGGCGACATGGTGGGCATGTACATGACCAAGCACCAGCTCGAGACGGCGCTGCCGATGCTCGAGGAGGAACTGGGCACGGACGGCACGGGCGTCGTCGTCTTCCGCATCACCTCCGGCGGCGGCTTCCTCTACGAGATCTCCCGCCTCTCCGACTACATCCAGGACGAGTACAAGAAGCGCTTCCGCGTGGTGGCGTGGATCGACTCGGCCATCTCCGCCGCGGCCATGACGGCCCACACCATGGAAGAGATCTACTTCACGCCCCAAGGCAATTACGGCGCCTGCACGGGCTGGTCCGGCCAGCTCGTGGCGGTGAAGGGGCGCGGCCTCGAGGAGGTCCTGCAGATGATGGAGAAGATCTCCGGCCGGGGCGGTCACGACCCGCTCGTCATGCGCTCCATGCAGATCCAGCAGCCCCTCTCGGCCACCATCGGCCCCGACGGCGACGTCAAGTTCTTCGCCGACACCGATTCGGGAGAGATCCTGGTCAACCGCGAGAACGAGATCCTCACCTTCAACGCCGTGACGGCGGAGAAGGTGAAGTTCAGCCGCGGCACGGCGGCCACTATCGAGGACCTCACCCGCCTCATGGGCTACCAAGAGCTCGACTGGGTCGGCGCCAAGGTGAACGGCGTGACGTGGCCGGTCTCCAAGGCCGAGAAGTGGAGCATGGCCTACCGCAAGCAGGTCAAGCAGGACGAAGACCGCACCGGCGAGTACCGCGCCACCTATCAGATGCAGCTCGAGGCCGCCCAGAGCGAGCCCAAGGCCACCCGCGGCGCCTTCGTCAATCGCGCCCGCAGCACCTTCAACAAGATGAGGGCCATGGTCCGCAACAACCCCAACTTCGGCCTCTTCACCTTCAACATGCCCCCCGAGCAGTTCAAGGACTGGTGCGACGAGCAGGAGCGCATGTTCCGCGACCTCATGCGGTAGCGATCAGAGTCTCTGGCTCGCGCCAGAGGCTCGTATAATTCCCCCATGCCCCCCACGACTTTCGCCCCGCCCGCCGACTTCGTTCCCGTCGACCTCGACGCCTCGCGGTTCGAGGCCCTAGAGCCTTACTTTCGCGCCCTCCTCGAACGGTCCGTGACCTCCGCCGCCGAGCTCGAGCGCTGGCTCGTCGACCGCAGCGAACTCTCCGCGGCGTGCGGCGAGGCGCGGGCCGACCTCTACATCGCCATGACCTGCGACACCGAGGACGCCGCCCGCCAGGAGGCGTACACGGCCTACATCGAAGGCGTCGCCCCGAGGCTCACGCCCTTGGCGTTCGAGCTCGACAAGCGCCTCGTGCACCTCGCCGAGCGGTATCCCCTCCCCGCCGCACGCTATGGCGTGCTGGAGCGGGCGACCCGCGCCGACGTCGCGCTCTTCCGCGAGGAGAACATCCCCCTCGAGACCGAGCTGGCCAAGCTGGGCCAGCGCTTCGACCAGATCGTCGGGGCGATGAGCGTGACCTTTGAGGGGCAGGAGCGGACCCTCCCCCAGATGGCCCGTCACCAGGAATCGCAGGACCGAACCGTCCGCGAGGGTGCCTGGCGGGGTGTCGCGGAGCGCCGCTATCGCGACGTGGGCGCGCTCAACGACGTCTACGACGAGATGATCGCCCTCCGCCACAAGGTGGCCCGCAACGCCGGCTTCGCCGACTACGTCGGCTTCGCCTACACCAGCAAGCACCGCTTCGACTACGGCGTGGCCGACTGCGAGCGGTTCCACGCGGGCGTCGAGGCCGCCGTCGTGCCGCTGCTGCGCGACCTCGAGCGCGACCGGGCGGCGGCGCTCCGCGTCGACCCGCTGCGTCCCTGGGACCTCGGCGTCGACCCCAAGGGACGCCCGCCGCTGCGCCCCTTCGAGGGCGGGGCCGATCTCATGGCCAAGACCCTGGGCACGCTGGGCCGGCTCGATCCGCGCCTGCGCGACATGCTGGCAACCCTCGGCGACGGGCGGAACTCGCGCGGCAGCGAGGGGGGCGCGTGCCTCGACCTCGACAGCCGCAAGGGGAAGGCCCCTGGCGGGTACCAGTACAACCGCGACCGGATCAGGATGCCCTTCATCTTCATGAACGCCGCGGGAATGCAGCGCGACGTCGAGACGATGGTCCACGAGGCCGGGCACGCGTTCCACTCGATGCTCGCGCGGGACGAGCCGCTGGTGGAGTACCGCCACTCGACCGAGGAGTTCGCCGAGGTCGCGAGCATGTCGATGGAACTGCTCACCATGCCCCACTGGGGGCCGGGCGGGGCCGGCGGCGGACCCGCGTTCTACACCGATCC
>Ga0105046_10018693_pt1 | contig 10543 bp, 6 predicted proteins | sample MAT03_FD_78385 | JGI IMG/M metagenome (GOLD analysis project Ga0105046, IMG submission 78385) | Freshwater microbial communities from Lake Fryxell liftoff mats and glacier meltwater in Antarctica - MAT-03 (megahit assembly) | ecosystem: Environmental > Aquatic > Freshwater > Ice > Liftoff...
GCATCGGCCCCTTGATCCATCGCCATTTGAATGGCCTCGAAGCCGGCGCTAGGGTCTTTGGCGATCAGGCCCTCGATGAGCGACTTGACCGTGGCCGAGTCGGTGGCCCCCAGGGCCTCGCGCACATCATTGGCCGTGATGCGCATGGAGCTGGACGAGCCGAGTTGGTCGAGCAGGCTCTCGGCGTCGCGCAGGGCTCCGTTGGCATAGCGCGCAATCAGGCGCAGGGCGTGGTCGTCGGCCTCGATGTCCTCGCCGTTGCACAGCTTGCGCAGCCGTGTCACGATCTTCTCGACCGGCACGCGCTTGAAGTTGAAGCGCTGGCAGCGCGAGAGCACGGTGGCCGGAATCTTCTGCGGGTCGGTGGTGGCCAGAATGAAGATGACATGAGCCGGCGGCTCCTCCAGCGTTTTGAGCAGCGCGTTAAATGCCGCGGTCGACAGCATATGCACTTCGTCGATGATGTAGACCTTGTATTTCAGCTCGCTGGGCTGGTAGCTCACTTTGTCGCGAATCTCGCGCACATCATCCACGCTGTTGTTGCTGGCCGCGTCGATCTCGATCAGATCCAGGCTGCGGCCCTCGGCGATGGCCTGGGCAATCTGTTTCGTGCGCGGGTTTTGCGGATCCAGGCCGGCGATGTTGATCTCTTTGGCGAAGATGCGGGCACTGGTGGTTTTGCCGCAGCCACGCGAGCCGACAAACAAATAGGCGTGGCCGATGCGTCCGGTCGCGATTTGATTTTTGAGGGTGCTGGTGACGTGCTCCTGACCGACCACATCGTCAAAAGTCTGGGGACGCCACTTGCGATACAGTGCCTGAGCCACGTGCTAATTTTATCAGTAGAAGCGCTTGGGAGGAGGCAAGGAGTTGTGGGAGAGATGGCAAATGCAAAGTCAGTTTCGTGCCGGCCAAGCCGCCCAGCGATGATGAAGACTAGGAAATAAAACCGGTAAAAGAACAAGGGCGAATACAAGACGCAGTGGAAGCCACAAGCTTATGCCTAGATTCCCGCCTCTGCGGGAATGACGTTGCTACGTAAAGACTTTCCTTGCCGCTCCTCTCCTGTCCGTAGGTTTCAGTGTGTGAATCGTGCCGAAGTCGTATTTGAAAAAGAGCAAATGTGAAGGGTAGACCGGTGTAAAGTAGCTCGTTATGCGTCGATTATTCGGCTTCTTGAAGCTGCACCGCCGCTTGGTGATCTGGCTGGTGCTCGCAAACGTGCTGGTATCGGGTTTGTTGACAGTCGCGCCACTGGTGACCAAGGCCATTGTGGACGACGTCATCGGCAAACAACAATTTACGTTGCTGCTGCCCTATCTGGGGTTGCTGCTGGGTGTTGCAATCGTTCGCGCGGTAGCAACCTATTTCTACAGCTACGGCCAAAACCTCCTCGGCCAACACGTCATGAGCGATGTGCGTTACGCGCTGTATCGCAAATTGCTGGCCCTTCAATTTAGCTTCTACGACAGCAACCAGACCGGCCGGCTCATGTCGCGGGTGAGCAGCGATGTGGAAAGCACGCGACTGTTTCTCTCGCAGGTGCTGGTCGAAGCCATCAACCAGACCACGACCATTATTCTGGCCACCGTGATTTTGCTGGGGCAGGACTGGCGGCTGGCCGCGCTGGTCATTGTGCCGCTGATCGGCTCGGGGCTGGGCCTGTTTCTCACCCATCGAAAGTTGCGCGAGCCGTGGGGCAAGCAGCACGAGCGGCTGGCCCGCATGAGCGGGACGCTGCAAGACAGCCTCAGCGGCATCAAAGTGGTGAAGGCATTTGCGCAGGAGGATCAGGAGCAGCGCAAATTTATGGATGCCGTGCAGGCGGTGATGGAGGGCAACCAGAAGATCCAGGACATCTGGAATATTCGCTGGTCTGTGATTGGCAGTGTGGGCCGGTTTCTACAATTGCTGTTGCTCGGTGTCGGCGGCTATCTGGTGATGACCGATAGCATGACCCTGGGCACACTCGTGGCCGCCGTCAGTCTGAGCATGCTGTTGCTCGGTGCGGTGAACGCGCTCGGCACCCAGCTCAACGCCTTCAGCCAGACGGCCACGGCCTCCGTGCGCATCTTCGAGTTGTTGGACGAGCCGGTGACGATTCGTTCGCCGGCCGTCTACTCATTGGCACAAACGGAAATCAAGCCATTGCAGGGTGATGTGGAATTCAAAGACGTGAGCTTTGGCTACCCGCGCACCAACGCCAAGAGCCTCAAGCACATCAATTTGCATATTCCCGCTGGCACATCTCTGGCGATTGTGGGGGCAACCGGCGCGGGTAAGACCACGCTGATTAGCTTGATTGGCCGCTTTTACGAGGCCACGAGCGGCCAGGTGCGGGTGGATGGCCGCGATGTGCGCGAGTATCCGCTGGAGGAGTTGCGGCACCAGATTGGCTATGTGTCGCAGGATGTGCTGTTGTTCAGCGCCACGCTGGCCGAGAACATCGCCTTTGGCCGGCCCGATGCCACCCAGGAGCAAATTGAGCGCGCCGCCAAACTGGCTCAGGCGCACGACTTCATCAGCAAGTTGCCAAAAGGCTATCAGACCAAAACCGGCGAGCGCGGCATCGGTCTCTCAGGCGGCCAGCGCCAGCGCATTGCTATTGCCCGCGCATTTCTACTCGACCCGCGCATCTTAATTCTGGACGACTCGATGAGCGCGGTGGATGCCGAGACTGAGAAGCTGTTGCAAACCGCTGTGCGCGAAGTGATGCGCGGCCGCACCAGCATCATCATCGCCCATCGCATGAGCACGGTGGAGACGGCCGAGCAGATTGTGGTGCTGAAGGATGGCGAGCTGGTTGAGCAAGGCACACACTCGCAATTGCTGCGCAGCGCTGGCTATTACCAGCACGTGCTGGAACTGCAACGCATGCACAGCGCCCAAAGCCTCGACGAAGTGCTGGCGCAGAAGCCGACGTTGGCCGTGAATTAACTCTCTGCGAAGAATTTTAGGCGTTACCCGAGAGATTTGGTAACCACAATTAACTAACTGATGTTACGCAGTTTGCGAAATTTCCTGTGCAAAAGCCATGGCAGGGGCGCAGCATGCTGCGCCCCTACGTCGCACTTTAAGACAGAAGTGCGTAACACCAGTAACTAAAAACCACGATGCTTCGTTCCATTGTCAAACCCATTCAGCCCCGCGCCGATATTGGTGCCGAGGCGGGGGCCAATGCTGAGCCTCCCTCAGCGCCGGCGCGTGAGACGCTGAAACGGCTGTTTACTTATTTGCGGCCGTATCGCACCCGTTTCATCGTCACCATTTGCATCTATCTCGTTTGCATTACGGTCGCCCAGTTCTATCCATTCATCGACCGCATCCTGATCGACGAGCACATCGCGGTGAAGAAGATGGATGGGTTCGTGCCGATTCTGATGATCGCCGTTGTCGCGCATTTGCTGAATCAATTCGGCGTGCTCATCCGCTCGCTGATCATGAGCCGCATCAGCTTGAGCATCCTGACCGACCTGCGCCGTGAACTCATGGCGCACGTGTCGCATCTGTCGTTCAAGTTTCACGAGACGGAGCCAGTCGGCAAAACCATGACCCGCTTCATTGGTGATGCGAACACCCTGAACGATTTCCTGACCAGCCAGATGGCCCAACTGGCCAACGACATCATGTCGGGTCTGGTGGTGATCACGCTCATGATGTTCATCAATCCGGTGCTGACGGTGATTGCGCTGTTCATGCTGCCGATTCTGACGTTTGTTGGCCTATACATGCGGCCTCGGCTCTTCAACGGCTGGGAACGCGTGCGCGAAAACATCACTCGTTTTAATATCTTTATTAACGAGAACATCGCCGGCATGAAGGTGATTCAGGCGTTCGTGCGCGAGAAGGTGAACCTGGACCAGTTCCAGCGCTCGAACGACCGCGTGGTGACCGAGTGGATGAAGGTGATCCAGTTGCAATCGTGGTTCTCGCCGCTGGTGGAGATGACCCGCTCGACGGCGCTGGTGGTGGTGTTGTATGTGGCGGCCAATCAGTTGGGGCTGGGCGGCACCGCTCTCACGGTCGGCACACTCGTCGCGTTCACCGCCTATATCAACGGCCTGTGGCAGCCCATCAGCACGATCACGAATATGTATGTGGTCACGCAGGCCACGCTGGCCTCGGCCGGCAAAGTGTTTGGCCTGCTCGACACCGAGCAGACGGTGGCCGATGCCACCAACGCGCGCACGATGCCGCGGGTGAACGGCGAGGTTGTGCTGGATCACGTGAGTTTTGGCTATGACCCAGACAGGCTTGTTTTGAAAGATGTGAACTTGAACATCAAGCCAGGCCAGCTCGTCGCACTCGTCGGCCAGACCGGCAGCGGCAAGACCACCATCGCCAGCCTGCTGTGCCGGTTCTATGATGTGAGTGGTGGCCGCATCACGGTGGATGGCTACGACGTGCGCACCGTGACCCAAAAATCATTGCGCGCCCAGATCGGCGTGGTGCTGCAAGAGCCGTTTGTGTTCAGCGACACGATTGCCAATAACATTCGCTACGGCCGGCCGGATGCCAGCATGGACGAGGTGATTGCTGCGGCGAAAACGGCCAACTGTCACGACTTCATCGAGAAGCTGAGCGACGGCTACGAGACGGTAGCCCAGGAGCGCGGCTCGCAGTTCAGCGTGGGCCAGCGGCAATTGCTCAGCATCGCCCGCGCCATCGTGGCCGACCCGCGCATTCTGGTGCTGGACGAAGCCACCTCGGCCGTGGACACCCAGACCGAAACGCTGATTCAAGGCGCGTTCGAGAACCTGATGAAAGGCCGCACGGCCATCGTGATTGCGCACCGGCTCTCGACCATTCGCAAGGCCGACCAGATCGTGGTCTTGCGCGAGGGTCAGATCGTGGAGCTGGGCAACCACAATTCGCTGATGGAGAAAGGCGGCTACTATGCCAATCTGGTGAAGGCACAGATGAGTGGGGAGGGCTGAGGGGAGTTGCTAGTGGCTGGTAGCTGGTAGCTAGTAAGGAAGCGTGAGCATTTATCACTCGTCACCAGCAACCAGCAACCAGCAACCAGCAACCAGCAACCAGCTACCAGCTACCAGCAACCCGATTGAATTTGTATGGCACGCGAAATATTTTTTACCCGCAATCACCCTAAATTAGGCCTGATTGAAGCTGCGATCAACTTTGACGAGAGTCGATTTGGTGCGCCGCAAACAGAGGCAACTGAAACGCCGGCGACTCCGTGGACGATTGCAATCCAGCTAGAAGGTCGCGATGTGGGCCGGATGGTGGGCTTTGAGGGCGATGGAACCGCCATCATCAACATGCACCAGCTCAAGCCAGACTCGGCCGCGCGCCGCGGCTGTGAGATCACCGTGTTTCGCATGGGCAACGAATTGCTGGTGAATGAGCTGGACGCGCCGATCTTGAGCGCGTTTGAGCGCTGGCTGCTGAAGCGTGGCTGGCGCGGCAACGTGCTCAAGAAGATGAAGTTTACCAACGAGCAGATGGTGGTGCCGATTCGAACCTTTTGGGTGAAGAATGGCTATGAGCTGGTGTTGGCCGAGGATGGCAAATGGGACGAGCATGTGGTGAAGCGCTGGCGGTAGAGGGTGAAACAGTAATCGACTTTCAGATTAGATGCCATCTTCACTTTGTTAATGATATCCCGCTTGCGCAGCATTTTAATTACTGATGTTTAGACCGTTGAAATGGAGTTACTACGTCTCAAGCGATTTAAAACCAAGCCGAAGCCATTCAGGAGGTGTTTAGCTACATCGAAGTCTTCTACAATCGTCAGCGCATTCATTCGTCGGTGTTTATATCCCGAATGATTTTGAGCGCTTGAGCAGAAACTAAATTTATTGTCCACATTTTCGACATGGGCCCATATCCTTGACGATATGCAAAGGGTTACAATTTTGCAACTTCAATGAAGATCATCGACAACCGAAGCACAAAGCTCATCGACGAAGTCAATGCACTGCTGGCCGACACGACCTTCAGCAAGATGGCCGTGGGCTATTTCTATCTCAGCGGCTTCGAGGCCATCAAGCACCGGCTGAACAAGGTGCAAAACCTCAAATTGCTCATCGGCAACTCCACCAATCAGGACACCGCCGATGAACTGATGGCCGGCAAGTCCATGCTGGTGGTGCAGCGGGAGTTGTAGGTGGTGAGTGTGTTGATGTGAGAGGTGAAAGACTCGGCCCTTGGAGCCTACTTAGGACGTGACTGATGAGGGAAAGCACGCTTGCCAAGGCTTCCCCATCATTGCCAATTTGCATCAAGGCTGACTTGACCAAACCACTCCCACCATCCACGTTAGTCCACATCACAAGGCCTGCTGCGCGATGGAGCCCGGTCGGCGCTGAAGGTATAGATCGGAGAACGACTGGCTCAGTCACGACATTGGACTTTCAACTGAATCCTCGTCGGCTTTGGATGAATTGTCCTTGGCCGCTGGCTCGTGATACGCCTCGATCTCTGCCCACGCGACATCTACCTTGGCATCGAATGCGTGTTAATCCGCATCTGACATATTTCTTCTTGCGTCTCATCGTCGATCTCGCTCAAAGTGTCACTGCTGCATGTTGTGCCATTCACTGGCCAGCTTGGCTGCCGCCCATGCCCGCTTGGCGAGCGCGCACGATCGCCTGGGCACGATCGGCGACTTGAAGCTTGGAGTAGATATTCGAGACGTGGCTACGGATCGTGTGATCGCTGAGCACCAACCGGCGCGTGATCTCGGCGTTGCTCAACCCTTGCGCAACAAGTTCCAGCACCTCACGCTCGCGGAGCGTCAATTCTGGAAACAGCGGGAACGGAATTTCTGGTGGCGGGTGGCTGAGGTAGCCGCGTATCTTCCTGGCGATGGCTGGGTCAAAGTGCGGTTGATTATTAGCGGCCGCTCGAATTGCCCGCACGATCTCTTCCTGGTCGGCACCTTTCAGGATGTAACCGTACGCACCGGCACGCATGGCCGCAAACAAAAGCTCGGTGTCCTCCGCAACGGTCAACATCAACACCCGGATGTGGGGCGCGAGGCGTCGAATCTCTCGTGTGGCGTCTATGCCGTTCATACCTGGCATGTGCACATCCATCAGCACCACATCGGTCTGTAATTCCACAGCTTTCTCAATCGCTTCCTGTCCCTCGCATGCTTCGCCGACATAGGCAAAATCGGGCTCAGATTCAATAGCCGACAGCAGCCCTTTGCGATACATTGGATGGTCGTCGACGACCAGAATATGTGTTGGTTCCATGGTTGTATTTCAGCACAGAAGTGACTGCGGCAGCGGCAAGCGCGCAAAGATGAGCGTGCCTCCCATCTCATTTACATCATCCACGTCGAGCCGCTCAACTTGGCATGTGCCGCCCAGCTCCTCGGCCCGCTCCCGGATCGATGCCAGACCTACGCCCACGCGATAATCGTTCGGCAGACCCCGGCCATTGTCGCGCACCTCAATTACCCACGTTTGGATGCGCGTCGAACCTGCATTGGTGCCAGATTCAAGCTTGAGGCGGATGTCACATTGAGTGGCCTCCGCATGCCGCAGCACATTGTTCACAGCCTCCTGAACGATGCGATACGTCGCCACCTCAATTGCCGCGGAGAGTTTGGGCAAGGTTGCCGGTGTATGCAGTGTGATCTCCAATGCACTCTCGATGCGATCCGCATGTGCTCGGAGGGCGTTCACCAGCCCCAGCTCGTCGAGTACCGGAGGGCGCAGTTCATATACCAACCCGCGCACATCCTGCATGGCTGTCTGCGTTTGGGTCTTCAATTCGTTCAACACGGCCAACAACGATTTGTGCGCGTCGTTTGTGGCATTGGGCAGGATGCCATTCCCGACCAATCGTCGGGCTTTGTCCAGTCCCAAAATGGTGCTGGCCAGAACCGGCCCCAGGCCGTCGTGCAAGTCGCGGTGCAGCCGGCGGCGCTCCTCCTCACGTGAGGTCACGAGGCGTTCACGCGAGGCGCGCAGGTCAAGTGTCTTGCGCGCCGCATACGCGGCCATGCCTGCGGCCCGAGCCAATTCGTTGAGCACAGCGACCTCCGTTTTCCCGAATTGGGTTTCGGAACTGCGTGGGGCGAGAATCAAGTCGCCGACGCGCTCGTTTTGATGAATGAGAGGGAAGCGAATTTCCGTGGCTGTTGGCGCGCCGAACGCCACCTGTAACCGTGCATCGCCCTGAAGTTGGATGGCAACGTAGGGCAGCTTAAGCGAGGTGCCGACCGTCGTCACAATCTGATGCAAAACATCATCTGGGGTACCAGCGGTTTCGAGCCGCCGGCTCAGCTCGGTAAGAATCGTATATGGATCGTCGCGCTCGCCATACATCAAGCGGTTGACGGCCCGTTGCAAACGCCGATACAACGGCTGAAACACGATCGCAACGAACGCAGTCGCGATTACTGAACCGAATAGCGGGTTAGTGGTTTTGAGCAGTGCGTTCACGCCCGCGACGACAACCACGTAGAGGCCGACCACGACTGTCGTCAGGCTGCCGAAGACCAACGCCCGATTTACGACAAGCGTGATGTCGAACAATCGACGCTGAAGAATGGCTGTCACGATGCTGACCCCAAGCAACGACGACGTCAGAGCCAACGCTACATTAGCCCCAGTTTGCAAAAAGAAGTGACGTAGCGTGTCTTCAAATAAGACTTTGGGTTGCATGGTTGATTCGAGCAGTTCGTAGGTGACAAACACGAGTCCGACCGTAATGGCGCTCGGCACGATCCACCGCATCTGCTGTCGCTCCCGTTCGTCAGCCACAACGCGATACCGATATGCTAAGGAGACGACGCCAGCTATAGGTACGCCAAGGGTAATGACGGCGTTGAGCGCACGAGGCCAGTTGTTGTATTGCCACGCCGACTCGCTCGGCACAAGTTCATGCAGGAGCGTGATCACAGCCCAGGCTAAAAGCATCCAGCGCGTCCAACGAGGCACTACGCGACCAGTTGGGAAGCAAAGTGTGAATGACACGACGCTGATCATAGCTAGGGCAAACAAGGCACGTGCAAAATAGGAGGCAGTGTACGGGACGGTGGACGATGTTTCATCCATTCGCCAAAAGCGGAGCCACATCGCTGACACACTGACATTGGTGATGTCGCTCATCCACATGGCGACAAGAATGTAAGCAAAGACCAGACCCGTGCGCGTGCCTCGCGCTTTCCACCACAGCACGCAGCCAAGCGCGATGAAAATCAGTGCTGGCAACGCAACCGTAGCCGCATAGACTGCCCCTACGACTGCTGTGGAAATCTTGACCGACTCCAACCAAGCTTCGACTTTGACGCACCACACGACGTCATAGCCACAGGGATGACGTGTGAAGTGACGGTCAGCTTGAAAGACGCTGACGGCTGCGATGACTACGTAGCAAGCCGCAAGGATCGGCCATGCGCCACGCGCCAAATTTAGTGTGACTCGGCGGAGCCAGTGCTTCGTGGCCCCGCCGACGATTTGCGTCTCCCCCTGTGGCACACCAACCTCCTATTGTTGTAAGCGACTGTGGTTACGACGTCGAGGGATGAATGTCCCGATGTGCGGCGATGTGAGCAGGACAAATTGTCCTAGATAAATTGGGACAGGCAACTCATGACGGCGATGCATGCGTTGAAGATACTCCTGCCATTGGTCCACGCCATGCCACCGTCATGCTTGTGTTGGATCAAGTGTAAAGGTGACGGAATCAGAAAAGTTGACAGATTTGTCAGTGTCCTGAGTCACACAAGCAGTAATTTAGAGAACGCCTTTTAGATATCAATGGGCATTACAAGATTAATCAACCCAGTTGATTGAATTAATCCTTATGTCATTACTAATCACACCCGTTCCGGTATTCCCTGGTTTGCATGACTGGGAAGAGCTAATTAGCTTTCGACCACCTCAAGAAGTTCAACTTGGGGTTAATTTTCGCTTCCAAACGTTCGGATTTCCCTCAAAAATATGTCATCCAATTGAGGAGGGCACGGGTCCGATCAATTTGGACTATTACCCCATACGAGTGGAAGCATTACCTACTCGCGGTAACCTGACGCGGGCAGCTACTTTGTTTGAGCATATTCGACGAAACATCAATAACTTCGTTGATGCATCCCCTGATGGTTGTGTGTTTACACCATATGATCCTATAGTGGACGCAGCGCTTTGGACACCTCCCGTACTACAGCAAAGCCTTCCCGGTGCTGTTGTCCATATTGACGTTAACAGTCTTGGTGTCAACGTAGATGATGGCTCAGTCGTGGTTTCAGAAAGTAATATCGACCATTGGATCTTTTCAACGATTTGGACTCCAGGAGATTTAGCTCATCCTGTCAGCGGCAATCGCCAATTTGGGTTCGTCGCTGAAAACGCGGGCGAATTTACCATCTATACACGGGGTGCCGACCGTCTTACATCATGGATCGACGAACAGGCTGGACAGATGGCTTTTGCTGGAGCTAATCTTCTTTGGACATCGTTTCAGCATAAAGTATTTGAATTAATGGCTCTCCGGCCTTTAGCGGGAAAGCTCGGAAATAGCAGGTTGCGATTTGGGCTCAAAGGCGACCAAAATGTGCAGGCGGAGA
>Ga0105046_10018694_pt1 | contig 10542 bp, 6 predicted proteins | sample MAT03_FD_78385 | JGI IMG/M metagenome (GOLD analysis project Ga0105046, IMG submission 78385) | Freshwater microbial communities from Lake Fryxell liftoff mats and glacier meltwater in Antarctica - MAT-03 (megahit assembly) | ecosystem: Environmental > Aquatic > Freshwater > Ice > Liftoff...
GCAATCAGAGGTTGCCCACGACTGTTAGCTGTTCATCAGGAAACAGTTTCTCAAGCGATTACTATTTAACACGGATTTTCATTCAGATGCCCCGACTAAGGAGGGGTATCTGAACTGTTACAACTGAGTAATGATAGTTTTCATTTTATCCTGCAGTGTAAATGTTTAATTTCAATTTTGATGCTAGCTAAAACTAGCATGGCTATATCATATGTGGCTTTTTGATTTTTCGTCAAAAGAGTTTTTTCTGCTGGAAAGTTTTATCAGGTGATTGTCTTTTCGTCCTTCGTCCTTTGGGTCCTTTATGTCCTTTTGGCTTATTGCTTAAGTTCTGCGGCATAAGGTATAGAATCCATCGCGCCTCTCTTACCAATAGCCAACGAAGCGGCCACGGCACCTTGTTGCATGCATTTCGCGAAGGGTTGACCTTCGAGGAATGCTGCGATGAAGTAACCAATGAAGGTGTCGCCAGCAGCAGTTGTGTCTACCACTGCCACTTCATAGGCTGGTTGGCGGATGATCTCCCCCTTATGCATGGCGTATGCACCTCTTGCGCCTGCAGTAATAAGTATAGACGTGTTTGGCAATTTGTTGGAAAGAGCTTCCAAGCAATCAGAAACTTCTTCTCTGTTTGCTAAAGCTGAGGCTTCTGTTTCATTTAAGATCAATAAATTACATAGATGCAATGGATAGGTGTGAACAGCGTCCGTCATAGGTGCTGGGTTGAAAGCAATAAACAATTTCTTTTTCGAACCTTCCATAATAATTTGAGGGATATTATTGATCTCGTTTTGTAACAGAAGGATGTCACCGTCATGAAAATGGGTAAGTGTAGCCAAAATTTCGCTTAGCGTGATTTCATCATTTGTTCCAGGCCATATAATAATAGCATTTTCACCCTTATCGTTTACCTGAATGATGGCATGTCCAGTTTTGGATGCCGATGTTGTCGTGAAATGAGTGTCAACGCCATCTTGGGTTAATTTCTCTAACAACCATTTGCCATCGATACCAATTTTACCCGCGTGGGAAACGCTCCCTCCAGCACGGGCTATAGCGACTGATTGATTGGCTCCCTTGCCGCCAGCATGACGTTCAAAAGTTTTCGCTGGAAGTGTTTCACCAGGGTTTACGAAATGTGGAACCTGATACACGTAATCGATGTTTAAGGATCCGTAGTTAAGTATCCGACGTTTTGACATGTGTCCTCCTTCATTGCTTGCCTTTGCTTAACCCTATAAATTCAATATCAGAATGGTTGGGCGAAAGCAAAGATTAAGACGAATACAAGCAGAACCTCCTGCATAAGCAGCCTGAAGGGCTGCTAATGAAGACACACGGATTTAGTCTGATGTGAATAAAGTTCATAAAAAAAACTAGCAGAATGCACACCCTAGCTCAGCGACAGCAAGGATTAAGATCAGGATTAGGGTTAGGATTAAGATCAGGATTAGGATCAAGATCAAGATTAGGGTTAGGATTAGGGTTAGGGTTAGGGTTAGGGTTAGGGTTAGGGTTAGAGAAAGAGATGGACAATAGCACATCCTTCTTGATAGGCTTATGAGGTATAATTGCTTTTCAAAATAAGGGATCAACGTAATGAGTACAGAGCTGCCAAAGGCCTATGACGCAAAGAGCGTGGATTCGAAATGGTATCGCTTTTGGGAGGAGTCAGGATTTTTTAAGGGAGATCCAGAGTCAACGAAAGAGCCCTATTGCATTGTGATACCGCCACCAAATGTCACAGGCAACTTGCATATGGGGCATGCCCTTGTAGATACATTGCAAGATGTGCTTATTCGTTGGAAACGCATGAGCGGCTTTGAGGCTATATGGATTCCTGGCACCGATCATGCAGGCATTGCCACGCAAACCGTTGTTGAACGGCATCTGATGCAAACAATGGGTAAGGGTCGGCGAGATTTTACTCGTGAAGAATTCCTCAAACATATGTGGGCATGGAAAGAGAAAAATCAGCATACGATTATAAGTCAGCTTAAATTATTGGGCTGCTCCTGCGATTGGAGCCGTGAGCGTTTTACTCTCGATGATGGTAATAACCAAGCCGTAAGAACCACGTTCAAAAAATTATTTGACGAAGGTCTCATTTACCGCGGTAAACGTTTGGTCAATTGGGACCCAGTAACGCAGACAACCCTTTCCGATGAAGAAGTTGAATACGACGAGAAAATTGGTCATCTTTGGTATTTCAAATACCCAATCAAAGGCGAAGATGCCTACGCTCATATAGCGACAACAAGGCCAGAGACGATGCTTGGCGATACCGCTGTAGCTGTATCACCTAAAGATGAGCGATATAGACATCTGATTGGCAAAATGATTGTGCTGCCAATTGTCGGCCGCGAAATTCCAATTATCGCAGACCACATGGTTGATCCAGAGTTTGGAACAGGTATGGTTAAAGTCACCCCTGCGCACGACCCAAATGACTATCAGATGGGCCTTAAGCACGATTTGCCTATGATCAACATCATGACTCCTGATGGTAGAATCAATGAGGCCGGAGGGGCTGCCTTCCAAGGGCTGTCAATGGAAGAAGCGCGAAAAGCTATCGTTGAAGAATTTTCACGTCTAGGGTTATTAGAAAAAATTGACCCCCATACAAACCGTGTCGGCGTATCGTATAGATCCAAAGCTGTTATAGAACCCTATTTATCTGAGCAGTGGTTTATAAAAATTGATGGATTCGCACAAAAACTTCATGACGCAATGGAAAGCGGTGCATTTAAGATCCTTCCTAAGCAATGGGAATCGACTTACAACCATTGGGTGAATAACCTTAGAGATTGGTGCATTAGTCGTCAGCTGTGGTGGGGACACCGTATACCTATATGGTATTCAAAAGATGATCCGACGAAATTCATTTGTGATGACCACCCTGATGGCCCTGAAGAAGTGCGTTTGCATCCCGATAAATGGCAACAAGAAGAAGATGTTCTTGATACATGGTTTTCTTCTGGGCTTTGGCCTTTTGCTGCTTTAGGCTGGCCAGAGAAGACGCCAGAGCTTGAGCGTTTCTACCCAAATGCTGTACTAGTTACAGGTCATGACATTTTATTCTTTTGGGTGACACGTATGGTGATGTTCGGGGAATATCTCATGGGGCAGGTGCCATTCCCAGAGGCCTTCCTACATGGGCTGATCTATGCCAAATCCTATTGGAGAATTGGCGATAAGGGAAGCGTCATGTACGTTTCTCCCGAAGAGCGAAAGCTTTATGAATCAGGAAAACCTATTCCAAAAGATGTTCAAAGCAAATGGGAGAAGATGTCCAAAACGAAAGGTAATATCATAGACCCGATCGAAGTGATTGATGAATATGGTACTGATGCGATGCGAATGGCTCTATGTGCATCGGGGTCGCAGAACCGTGAGATCGATCTTGATAATCGCCGTTTTGAAGAGTTCAAAAATTTTGCCAATAAAATTTGGAATGGCTCGCGCTTTGTGTTCATGAATCTTGAGGGTGATGAAGGCAAAGGCACGAGCGCGCTTACAGCTGAAGAGTTTGCCGCAGGTCTTGATGAAAATACTCTAGAGCTTGAAGACCGATGGATTCTGTCGCTGTTGAACAAAACTATCGTTTCTGTGAATAAGCATCTTGGCGAATATCTATTTGAGCAAGCAACACTTGAAGCGTATGATTTCTTTTGGAAAGAGTTTTGCGCCTACTATGTAGAAATAGCAAAGCCTGCGCTTTTCGGTGAAGAAGGACCAAGACGCAAAAATAAGCAAAAGCTTTTGATCATCGTTTTGCTAAATGCACTCCGTTTGCTGCATCCAATGGCGCCATTCATTACTGAAGAGTTATTTCAAAGGATAAAAGAACGATTGCATGGTGCTGAAGTTTGCAAAAAAGCTGATCCATACACACTTGAGGCGATGAAAGCTTTAGCCTCGCCTTCATGTATGGTTTCATGCTATCCACAATTAATTCGTCAGCAGGATTTGAACCCTGAGATTGATTCAACCTTTGCTTTGATGGAAGAAATAGTCTATGCCATTCGAAATATGCGCGGTGAAATGAAGATACCACCAGGGACAGCAACAGATGTCTATCTTGTGGCTCCTGATGCAGCATCTTTTGAGACGCTAAACACGAATCTTGCAATCATTCGCGCCTTGGTGAAAGTCAAAAATTTGACCGCTCATGAAAGTGAGCCTGTCGGCCTTGGAGCTACAGCCATCGGCATGGCAAGCGGTATAAAGGTAATTGTACCAATCAGCGTTGAGCTTTTAGAAAAAGAAAAACTACGCTTGCAAAAAGAAAAAGAACGCCTCGAAGGCGCAGTGGCAAAAATTCGTACTCAGCTTGATAACGAAGAGTTTGTCAAAAATGCCCCTTCACATTTGGTTGAAAAGCAGCTCCAAACCGAGAAAGGCTACCAGCAAGAGCTTGCTACTATAGAACTAAAGCTTAAAGAGCTTCCATAGTATGAATGATAGAGGAGAGGACAGCATCTTTCAAAATGACTCTAAAGTCGTTTTTGAAGGTGTTCGTTTCAATGTAAATGAATGCCAGTATGCAGACAGGAATGGGGGGCTGCACCTCTATCAAGCGGTCAAGCATCCTGGCGCGGCTGTAGTCCTCCCTCTTCTTGATAATGGGTGCATTGTGATGATCAAAAATTATCGCTTTGCTATCGGAAAAAACCTGTGGGAGCTTCCTGCAGGTCTTCTAGAACCAAATGAAGAGCCAAAAGTCACAGCTCTTAGAGAGCTACAAGAAGAGACTGGCTATCATGCAGGTAATATAAAAGAACTTACTTCATTTTATACCACAGCCGGCATGAGCACAGAATTGATCCATGGGTTCATAGCTTGGGATTTAGCACTTCATGAGCAGCACTTAGAAAGCACAGAACACATTGAAGTACATGTTTTGGCCAAGCAAGAGATTTTGGAATTGCTTCGTAACAATCAAATTCAAGACGCAAAAACAGCGCTTATGCTTTTAAATTATTTTCAATTTCAGAATTAGTGTCTTCTAGTCCACGGGATCGGAAACCCGTGCTACATCTTTGCAGATATTTCAACAACAATATATTTTGGTGAAAATGATGTTTTTAGATGCTGTCGTGCCTTCAATTTTGATTGGGATGTTGTTGAATGGGATGATACGAAATCTCTAATAGGCTCTGAGCACGATGACTCTTCGGTTGAGGAAATTATTGTTCTTCCCAATGAAGAGCGTAGAAATGTATCAAAATTAAACATTTATGAAGATATACAAGAGTGTAAAAAGATACTCGAGGTTTCAAGAAGAAATTTAAAGTGTTATAAAACTCTTATCGAGAAGAACGAGAGTATAAAAAACTTGTGGAGTGCAACAAACTGCTTGTGGATGATTGGTATGCCGCTGCTGGTTCTTGCAGGCGCGAGTGCCGTTCATGCTTCTGTATCACAAACTGTACGTGCTGCTAGCGCAGTCTTCGAGCAGCCTCTGAATGTGGCATACGAAAGGCTATCTTCTTTTACGCAAAACTATACTGCTACCATAAGCAACTGGACATCAAGAGCTGCGTTCGCAAGAAAAGTATTTGAAGGCTGCCTCACGCCTCCAGATATGTTTGGAGGGCTAATGCGCAATCACACCACTCGTTATAATTATATTTATTATAATAATTATATAAGTAATCAATTTAGCGGCATTGTGTACACCTCAATTCGACTGTTAGAAGATCACGAGGGATCATGGAATTCTACGCAGGAATCTAAAGTACATGGCTGTGATTCGATTTTTCAATTGTGCGACGCTTATGCAAAGTGGGATTTCAAAGATACTTTATGTTTTCTGGAGCGGCCATTCGTGAAACTATATAGCGATGATTATCTGGGAATGTGCAAGTTTTTTGATGATGTGGCTCCATGTCTTAAAAAGGGGTTAGATGAGCGTGTTACACATCAACAGCTTGAAACCTTCATTGCAGATGGTAGAGAAGAGCTAGCAGGTCTTCAGCACGAAGTTGACTTGTGGCAGGGCATTGCTAATAGTGCTTATTCTCATTATCTTTGGGATCTTCCTCTTTTTCTGCTTTTTGGCGTCTCTACTATTTGTACCCTTTCATATATCAAATGTTTATCTAATTCACGAAATCAAGCTTACACCGATTTCTATGAAGCAGCGCATTCATTTGAAGAGTGTTGTTTGACAGAAGAAGAACTTTGCAGGCTTCGTTATCTGGCGGCACGGTTAAATATATCTATGCCTGTTTCTGTGGAAACGTTGATTAAAAATCTGGAAATCCTAACTCCAACCGCCAAAGAAAAGGAATCGCTTTTTTGGCTATACATCCACTTCAAAGACATGGGCGTGCAAGACTTATTTCAGCATTGCATCCTAGACAAATACATCAGCCTGAAGTGCTGATCTACACTAGCCGTGGGCTGGGATGTCACATTCGCGTTTTGACAGCTCATCTTTTGCCGTGTCCAATCTTGCTTTCGTGAACGTTCCCGAGCCCGCAAAAATAAGCAATCCGAATCGTTCCTATGCAAACTTTAGCAATTTTTCCTTATTTTTTGCGGGCTCGGGCACGGGCTCGGGCACGTTCACGAATTTAACTACAAAACACAAACGCAAAATCCAAAAGGGACACGATTTTTGAGTCAAAAAGGATCGTGGCATAGCCCAAATGTGACACCCCAGCCTTGGGTCACCGACACCCCTGAATCGCACCCGTATCTTTATAGCTTATTGTATTGCGGAAGTAGATATTTTTGTCTTTTACGAATAAATTCCTCCCGCACAAGCTGGTCTATGGCGATAAGCTTCCATACGATTGAATTTTCAGCTTCCATAAGGGCGTAAGCTTCATGAGTGCCATTGACTTTCGCGAACATATCTTTACGGTTTTTTGCTTTCATTAAGGCTTCTTGAAATTTAACTGGATATAACCCTTTCAATATGCCAATGATTAAGTATTGAATTGATACAGGTTTATACTTCAAATGATCTGTAACAGTAATAAGAACACCTTGGCATTGCTGATTTGAGAATTTACCGTAAAAAGGTTTGAAATATAAAGGATGAAAATACACACCAGGGAATTTCTGAGCGTTCAATTTTTCTGCAAACTTCTGACCATCAATCCATGGTGCGCCAACAGCTTTAAAAGGCAATGTATACCCAACACCAATACTTACAAGCGATAATTCTCCAAGTATACCAGTCATCGGGTAATACTTGGGGGTTGAAGCCTCAGGAATATGCGGGCTTGTAGGTATCCATTTCAATCTAGTGTCTTCAAAAGACATCTCTCGTCTCCACCCATTCATAGGGATGACTGTTAACCTGCAGCCAACACGGTACTCTTCATTAAAGAATTTAGCCAGCTCACCAATCGTCATACCATGGCAATACGGAACGTTTATATACCCGACGATCGACCGAAGTTCTTCCTTCATCATTGGTCCATCGACAACGATTCCATTGATTGGGTTTGGGCGGTCCAGAACAATGACTGGGATGTTTCGCTTGGCAGCTTCTTCCATAACGTAAAATAGTGTCGTCGCATATGTGTACGATCGAGAGCCAATATCTTGAATATCATAAACCAGTAGATCGACACCCTTGAGCATTGCTTCTGTTGGTCTATTTGTTTTACCATGAATTCCGTAGATAGGTATGCCGTCAGATGCTTGCAGATCGGCTATCTCTTCCCATGAATGCGCGTCTCCATGCAAACCATGCTCTGGCGCAAACATAGCTATAATGCTAAAAGATGAACGTTTGCGTTCATTTTTGAGCACATCGATTGTGTGCTTGCCAACGCCATTTATGGCCGTATGGTTAGTTACAATGCCTATGCATTTGCCGTTAAGGAGTTTTCGATTTTCTTCTAGCAGCAGCTGATCTATTCCAAGCGATACGGCATGGAGAGTTGCCGTATTAACGATCATTAATAGCAGAGCTGCTAGAAAAGTTTTCATGATTTTTCAGTTTGAATTTGAATCTTGCTGAAATTAAGCAGCCGTCCAAAAAGGGCGACAATGCGATTAAGCAAGGCAAGCCTATTTGCCTGAATGTGTGGGTCATCATCCAAGATCTTTACCTTCTCGAAGAGTCCTGCTAAGAAAGGTTGAAGTTTAGATATCATTTCATAAGCTTGGTCATAATCGCGAATTTCTATAGCTTTAGAAAATGGGTGCTCCATGCTATCGAGTGCGGTATCAAGTTGCTTTTCAGCATCATCCGTAAGTAGCGCTTTTGAAAATATCTTTGCTTCATGCCCATTCAGCTGACCTTTAGCTCTTTTATACACTTCGTATAGAGGGGAGAATAAGGCGCTATTTGCTCTGAAACGATGCAGAGCTGAGACTTGACAAAAAGCATCGTATACGTCGGTGCAACCTGCAATTAAGGCTGCCTCGATCTCGTCTTTATGAAAACTATAATCTAAGAAAACAGTTTTCATTCGATTGGTGAAGAACTCCTCGATTTCTTGAAGAAGCTTCTCTTGTTCCTTTTGTAGACCGCTCGGCATGGTGCTCAAAGCCATAGCGAAAGCTTCTCTCAAGTTCAGAGATCTTTTCTCCTTGATAAGCATTTTTATTGCACCCAAGGCTTGGCGGCGCAAGGCATATGGGTCGCTTGAGGATGTTGGCTTTAGACCTGCTGCAAAGCTGCTGACGATATTGTCGAATTTATCTGCAAGGCTTAAGATTGTTCCTGTCGCTGTTTGTGGAAGAGGTGACCCTTCTCCTTTAGGCATCCATTGCTCCTCAATAGCAAGTGACACTTCAGGCGTTTCACCTTGAGCTTCAGCCAACAGACGCCCAATTGTTCCTTGGAGATCCGGGAATTCGTAAACCATTTCTGTTGCTAAATCGGCTTTGCATAGCAAGGATGCGCGTTCAACATCTTTTAAAGAGCTTATAGAGAGCTGTTTCTGTAAATAATACGCCATCTTAGCAACTCTGCTTTGTTTATCCAAAAGTGATCCAAGATCTTTTTGGTATGTCACATTGCTTAGTTTGGAGTTATAAGCTTCTAGGGGTTGCTTGCAGCTCTGCTCATACAAGAATACTCCATCACTCAGGCGAGCAGACAAAACCTTTTGGTTGCCTTCACGAATAGCATCTGTTGGTGGCACGTTAGCGGTGATTACGAACTGATTCTGAATTTCTTTACCATCGCTTGTAAGCAATGGAAAGTACTTTTGATGTTCCACCATTTCGGAGATAAGGACTTCTTTTGGAATCTTTAAGAAGGCTTTGTCGAAAGTCGCTACAGTAAGCATTGGCCATTCAACTAAGTGGAGTACGGCTGCGAGAACTTTCTCTTTGGATGCTATCGTGGAATGGGTGTCCATTTCAATTTTTTCTAGTTCTTGGCAGATTTTAGCTTTTCTATCTTGGATATCCACCATAACATGATGCTTTAGCAGTTGGGACATGTAATCTGTGGGATGTCGAATCTCAAATGCCTCTGGTGACAGCTGCCTGTGTCCCCAAGAAAAGTTGCCTGAAATGATATTACCAATTTTAAAGGGAACAATCGCTTCGCCAAATAGTGCTAATATCCATCTTAAAGGCCGTGGGTAGGTAATATCTAAATCTCCCCAGCGCATTTTCTTCGGAAATTCTAACGCCAAAATCAATTCAGGAATTTTTTCTGCCAAGATTTCTGCCGTTGCTTTGCCTGGAACAGTGTAATTGGCGTAGAGATACTCCACACCTTTTATTGTTCGCACTTCTAAAGATGGGTCCTTGTCTAGATCGTTTTTGTGGCATGGAGATTTTCCAATCGCGCGAAAGAATCCTTCACCAGCAACAGTTGCGAGGCCATTTGCATCAAAGACGGTCAGTAATGGAGGGCCTTTTCTTTCAGCTTTTTGTGGTGCCCTGGCGAGTGATAAGCCTTCTATAAGTATGCATAAACGCCTTGGTGTTCCCTCCGCACGCATGGACGTGTACGAGAGATCTTCTTTCTCAAGCAAGCGTTTGAATGCTCTTTCGAGATTTGCGGTCCCAATCGGCACAAAAGTTGCAGGAAGCTCTTCAGAACCTATTTCCAGAAGGAAATCTTCTTTCATTTCTGATGTCCCAGATAAAAGCTCTGGTGCTAGTGCTGGAACAGCGATATCTGCAGCTGAGATCGTATCTTGGAAGCGATTCATCAGAGGATATCCAAGCTCTTTGCGGCTTGTGGTGTAGCTTTCAGCAATCTGTTTTGCTAATTCACGAATTCTTGCAATGTAACCTGTCCTTTCGGTAACAGATATAACGCCTCTAGCATCCAAAAGATTAAATGCGTGTGAAGCTTTAGCAACGAAATCGTACGCTGGCAGGGGAAGCTTGGCTTCTATCATGCGGTTGGCTTCTCTTTCAAACTCTTCAAAATGCTTGAACCACATGGCGCTATCGGCGTGTTCAAAATTGTAATGGCTCCATTGCACTTCGCTATTGAAATAGATGTCACCGTAGGTGAGCTCTTCATTGAATTGTAAATCGAAGATCGAGTTTTTCTTTTGCAAATAAAGCGCTAAGCGCTCTAAGCCGTAGGTGATTTCTGCCGTA
>Ga0105046_10018695_pt1 | contig 10542 bp, 5 predicted proteins | sample MAT03_FD_78385 | JGI IMG/M metagenome (GOLD analysis project Ga0105046, IMG submission 78385) | Freshwater microbial communities from Lake Fryxell liftoff mats and glacier meltwater in Antarctica - MAT-03 (megahit assembly) | ecosystem: Environmental > Aquatic > Freshwater > Ice > Liftoff...
GGTCTTCGCTGCGGGCCTCGGCCACCACCGCATCGGCGAAGCGCTGGTTGACCGCCTTGTAGGCTTCCCAGTCCGACTCGCGGAAGACAGGCCGCACATGGGCGACGTGGCACAGGGGCCACATGCCTTCATTGGCGAAACCGTAGTAGTAACCCTTTTCCTCTTCGACTGTGAGCCAGATGCGGCGCAGCCAGTAGTCGTCGTGCCCGGGCGGCACCAGCACGCGGTCGCCCGCGTCCACGACATCGCGGTCGGCGCTGCCACTGCCGTGGGCAATCCAGGTGCCCGAACAAGCCCGCATCACGGGCTCGACGGCGGTGACGAGGCCGCTGGCCGGCCGCTTGACGACGATGCCCTCGGCGCTGCGCTCGTGGATGTAGGGCTCGCGGTTGGACACCACGATCACCTGGTCGCCGCTGAGCTGGGTGTGCAGCAGCGTGCGCAAGCGCTCGGCCGTCCACTCCGCGCTGGGCCCCTGCGAGCGGCGGAACTCATCTTCCATGTCGCGCAGCCTGGCGCGCAGGTCGGCAGCAAACGGCGCCAGTTCGGGCGCCGACGACGCGCCCGACAACAAGGGGCTGAGCAGACCCTCGCCGCGCATCAGGGCGCGCGCGCCATTGACCCAGCCGCGCCAGCTGAGCTGTGCCACCACCACCGTGATGATGGCGATCACGAGGCCCAGCCCGGCAATCAAGCCGATGAGGTAGCGCCGCGTGTCCTGGCTGCGTCGCTCGATGAAGCTCACGTCGTGCAACAGCACCAGCCGGCCCACCAGCACCGGCGCAGGCGGCGTCTGGGTTGCCGACGCTGATGCCGCCAGGCCGGGAACTGCATCGTCCGGAATGACCTCGGGCGCCGGATTGACAAAAGCCACCGACGCGGTGGGCGGCTGCGCCATCATGTCGTGAACCCCCACATGCACGGCACCACCGGTGAGCGCCAGGCGCGGTTCGGCCATGCGGGCCAGTTCGGCCGCCGCTGGGCAGGTCAGGGGCGTCGGGTAGCTGTCGGTCCGCTGTAGAAGCTGTCCGTTGGGGCTGCACAGGCCCACTGCGAACAGTCTTTCATCCTGGATAGTGCGATCAAAGAGCGGCTGCAGCCGGGCCGGCCTGCCCGCGACCAGCGCGTCGGCAACAGAGTCCGACAGCGCATTCGCGACCAGCACGCCGCGGCTGTTGAGGTCGCGGCTGAACCAACGCAGCGTCACCTGGTCCATCAGCGGCACGGCCAGGTAAGACGCAGCGATCAGCACTGCCACCAGCGGAACCAGAAAGCGCAGCTGAAGGCGGAAGGTTTTCAGAGCCATCGCCAGCGTTCGGAGCGATGCCGTTCTTGCAGCCAAGCCGTGGTCATTGCGCCGTCCTTGTATATTGATACAAATATACATGCATGCTGTCTATGCGAAGGGGTCATCGACCCGCACCAGGAAAGGTCACAGATGAACGAGTTCTCCGCACCGCCGCGGCCCGCCGCCGGGCTGGATCTGGCCATGATCGGCAACTGCACTGTCAGCGCTCTGGTCGAACGTCGGGGCAGCATCGTCTGGTGCTGCATGCCGCGCTTCGACAGCACGCCGGTTTTTGACGCCTTGATGCACAGCGCCAATGGCTTGCCCCTGGATGGCGCGATGACAGTCGAACTGGAAGGGCTGGCGCGTGCCGAGCAGTGCTACGACCCCGGCACCGCAATCGTCCGAACGCAGCTGTGGGACGACCGCGGGCAGGGCATCGAGCTGGTGGACTTCGCGCCCCGCTTCGTCACTCGCGATCGCGTCTTCCGCCCAGCCCAGCTGGTGCGCCGTGTGCGGCCGCTGGCTGGACACCCGCGGGTGCGCTTCACCGTGCGCCCGCACGGCGACTGGGGCGCTGCGTCGCCGACCTTGACACGCGGCAGCCACCACCTGCGCTTCGTCTTGCCGGAACTGACGCTGCGCCTGAACACCAGCGTGCCGCTGACCTACCTGCTCGACGGCACCTGGTTCGCGCTGGCCAAGCCGGTGAGCCTGCTGCTGGGGCCCGACGAGACACTGGCCGGCGGCATCGACGACACGTCGCGTGAGTTCGAGGAGCAGACCGCCCTGTACTGGCGCCACTGGTCGCGCCGCCTGGCGGTGCCGCTGGAGTGGCAGGACGCGGTGATCCGCGCGGCCATCACGCTCAAGCTGTGCCAGTTCGAGGAGACTGGCGCCATCGTCGCGGCGATGACCACCAGCATCCCCGAGGCACCCCACAGCGGGCGCAACTGGGATTACCGATTCTGCTGGCTGCGCGACGCCTTCTTCGTCGTCCGGGCGCTGAACAGCCTGGCCGAGGTCGGCACGATGGAGGGCTACCTGAACTGGCTCTACAACGTGGTGCGCGGCGCCGAAGGCGGCCGCGTGCAGCCGCTGTACGGCATCGGCCTGGAGAAGTCGTTGCCGGAGTCTGTAGTGGCCCACGCCGCTGGCTACCGCGGCATGGGCCCCGTGCGCGTGGGCAACCAGGCGCAGGAGCACTCCCAGCACGACGTGTACGGCAGCGTCGTGCTCGGCGCGGCGCAGGCTTTCCATGACCACCGACTGTTCCGCCGCGGCGACGCCGCCGACTTCACGGCACTCGAAGTCATGGGCGAGCGCGCCTGGGCGTTGCACGACCAGCCCGACGCGGGGATCTGGGAGCTGCGCACGCGCGCCCGGGTGCACACTTCGTCGGCCCTGATGTGCTGGGCCGCATGCGACCGGCTGGCTCGCATCGCAGTGGTGCTGGGGCTGGCCGAACGCGCCGCGCATTGGCAGCAACGGGCCGCCGTGATTCATGCGGCGATCACCAGGCACGCATGGAACGAAGAGCGACAGGCCTTCGTCGAGAGCCTGGGTGGCCGCGACCTCGACGCCAGCGTGCTGCTGATGGGCGAGGTCGGCTTCCTGCCACGCCAGGACCCGCGCTTCATCAGCACCGTGCAGGCGATGGAGGCGTCGCTGTGCGATGGCCCCTTCATGCGCCGCTACGAGGCCGAGGACGACTTCGGCCGGCCTGAGGTGGCGTTCAACGTGTGCTCGTTCTGGCGTGTCGATGCGCTGGCGCGCATCGGGCGCAAGGACGAGGCCAGGGCTGCATTCGAGGCCCTGCTGGCGCGCCGCAACCACGTGGGCCTGCTCAGCGAAGACCTGGATGCGAAGACCGGCGAGCTGTGGGGCAACTTCCCGCAGACCTACTCGATGGTCGGCATCGTCAACGGCGCGGTACGGCTGTCGGCGCCGTGGGACAGCGCCGTGTAAGCAGCCTGATCCGCTGAATACATCGGGCGCTCAACGCATCCCGAAGTACCCCAAGATGAATAGCACGATGACGACGGCACCGACAAGCCAGATGATTCTGTTCACGATTGCATTCCCCGGGCTGCGCTGAGAGTTGGAACGCGAGCCCGGCTGGCGCACTGCGGCCGCTCTCGCTGCACGGACTCTATGCCGTCGCCGGCGATGCTTCTGTGCGTTGCCGCACGGGCGCTGCAACTGGTATCGGCAGGGTCGGCGTCGGCCGCTTTGCGCGCTGCCCGTCCCCCAGCAGCTGCTTGAGCTCATCCCCGCCAAGCACGTCGCATTCGAGCAGGCGTGCTGCCATCGCATCGAGCCGCGGACGCTGGGCGTCAAGGACCTCACGGCACGTCGCCTGGCTCAGTTCCAGCAGTGTGCGCGCCTCGGCCAGCACGGCGCGCTGAATGTCGGGTCCCAGCAGATCCTTCGGCACACCGGCCACGCTCAAGAGGCCAAAGACATCCGAGAAACCGAGCGATCCGACCATCTTGATGGCCAACTCGGAGGCTTGCTTGAGGTCCTCGGAGGCGCCGGTCGAGACGCCGCCGAGGACCAGCAGTTCAGCCTCACGCCCCGCCAGTGTCATCGCCAGACGGCTGGTCAGCTCACTCTGCTCATACAGCGGGTCTTCGTGCGCACGCGTGATGTAGGTGACGCCAAGGGCCTGGCCACGAGGCTCGATGGTCACGCGCTCGACGCGCCCGGCTCCGAGCCAATGGCCGACCAGGGCGTGGCCCGCCTCGTGGTAGGCGAGCCGCGTGCGCAGGTCCTGCGTGAAGTGTTCCTTGATCGGCGAGACCTCACCGCCGAGTTGGTGTGTCTCGACCGCGCGCAGCAGGTCGTCTGCCGTGACCTGGGCGGCCGCGTTCTCGGCGGCCTTCGTCGTCGCCTTGTTGACGATGTTGGCGATCGCCGCGGGTGACGCTCCCGCCGTCATGCGCGCCAGCGCGGCCACATCAGCCGAGCCGTCGTGCCGGACCCGGCCGAGGCAGAGTTCGAACAGGCTCTTGCGGTCGGGCAGGGTCGGCAATTCCAGCCGTACCAGCATGTCGAAGCGGCCCGGGCGCAGCATGGCGTCGTCGATGCTGCTTTCGTGGTTGGTGGCCGCCACCACGACGACGTTGTCGAGCGCGTCAAAGCCGTCCATTTCGACGAGGACGCGGTTGATGATCCGGTTCAGCTCCGACTCGGCACCCCCATCCCCGCCTCGGGTGCGCTTGCCGATGCCGTCGATCTCATCGATAAAGAGCACGCAGGGTGCATGCCGGCGCGCCAGCTTGAACAGCGCCTTGACCTTGTTGACGCCGGCGCCGTAGAAAGTCGCTGTGAAGTACGACCCATCGACAGCGATGAAGCTGGCCTTGCTCTCGCCGGCCAGTGCCTTGGCGAGCAAGGTCTTGCCGACGCCGGGTGGGCCGACCAGCAGCACGCCGCGCGGCGCCACGGCGCCCAGCTTGGCGAACCGGCCGGGGTCGTGGATGAAGGCCTTGACTCGATGCAACGCCGCCTTCGCCTCGGCATTGCCGATGACGTCGGCAAAACGTGTCTCGGGGCGCACCGACAGGCGGTCTGTCGCGGCGCCCATGCCTGTCTGAAGGCGCGTGGCCAGCCACATCGCGCCGAGCATGGCGGCGACCAGCAGCAGGGGCGCACCCAGGCTTTGAATCGCTTCCAACCAACGGCGGCTGGCGAGCCGCGGGTCGATATCTATGGCGACGAGCGCGAAGCCTGCCTCGGCGCTCTTGTCGCCGATGCGGTCGAGGTCGGTGCCGGCGCAGCCGGCGGCCGTACAGCCGGGAACGAGGGTGCTGCCCCGTTCGCCGCTCGTCAAGGTGTAGAGCACCAGACCCGGGTGGGCGTGGGCCAACGCCACGGCGGCCACGCTGCGCGTGCTCAGTGCCTTCCTGAAGTCGGAGGCGTTGTGCGGGTTCGCCAGCCAGGCGTCCGGGTCTTTCTCGAACTGCAGGGTTTCGGCTCCCTTGCGCGCGTCGGTCTGCCATTCGGCCACGGCATCGAGCATGACCACCCCGGCCAGCAACGTGGCCAGCAGCAGCACAGCCAGCGCCCCGCGCGGGTTGGCGCGCAAGCGCTTGACGGCCTTCTTCCATGCGTTCATGAGTTGTCCCGACTTTCAAGGTGCGGCCATGCGGGCGCAGCGCCCGGGGGTGCTTGGCACGCTTCGAGCGGTTCCAACATGGGTCATGCGCCGAGGGTCTGACACGGACACTGGCCGCCCTCGGGGAGTGTCGCGCGGCGCAACTGCCGCCGCGACTGATCGTCAAAGGGTAGGGCGCGCCGCGGCAAGGCGATCCCCAGAGTAGCGGGCGCGCACGATGCCTGTTCGGCGCCTTGCCGGGATCCTGCGGCGCCTGGCCGGCCGCGACATGTTCGGACGCTTGGGAATCGGGCGAGGGGAGAGTGGATTACCGCGGGACTGCCGAGTTGCCGCCGGCCGTGCGAGTGGGCCGCGTTTCAGGGATCGGCTGCGCTGCCGATATCCTTTCCCGTGGACTCTCTTCTGGACCTCAGCACCTTTGGCGATGTCGAAACCGGCCCGCCCGACAGTTGGCTGCGCCGGCTGCGACGGGCGCTGCAGACAGGGGTGCGTGCGCGGCCTCGGCTGCTTGAGCTGGACGGGTGGCGTTGCGCGGCACTGGCTCTTTCCCTTTGCGCTGTGGCCACCGTGGGCGGCATGGCCTGGCAGTGGCAGGCGCGGGCGCAGGCCGCAGCCACCTCGGCCGCTGCCGCGATCGGGTTTCTGGATGCCCGGCTGGACGAGATCGACGCCCTGGCGCAGGGCCTTGCAGCCGATGTCGCCGACCTCACTGCGGCATCCGCCGACGAACCCTGCCCGCCCGAGGTGACCCTGCGCCTGCTGCACAGCAGCCTGGATGGCCTGCTGGTGCGCCGCTGGTGGCTGCAGGGCAAGTTCGGGGCGATCGCCTGCGGCGCGGAAGGCCGGACCGCGGCTTTGGAACTGGCCCCCACGCCCGACAGCCGACTGACGCTGATGTCGCGTCGCTCGATGGGTGCCGAGCTGCTGGCCGTGCGGCCGGTGGGCGGCTCGCAGTCCATCGTCGCCCTGCTCGACCCCCGCGCGCTGGCCTTGCCTCTGCAGGGGCCCTGGCAGACCGACATTGCCGCCGGCGAACGCATCACGCTGTACGCTGGCGACGGCCGCCTGCTGCAAGTGTGGTCGCGCGACGGCGCCGCCAGCCCGGGCAAAGCCTTGATTCAAGCCCGCCAGGCTTCGGCAAGTCATGGCATGGCAGTCGGCGTCGATGTTGACCGCGCGGACTTCTGGGCCGACTTTTCCCGTCAGCTGCCCGCGCTGCTCGCCGCCGCACTGATGTGCACTGGCACCATCGCCGTCTGGGCCTGGCGCCGTGGCGTACGGCGCGCGCGCCTGGTGCACCGTCTGGAACGCGCCCTTCACAAGCGCCAGTTCGAACCCTGGGTGCAGCCCATCGTCGACTTGCGAACTGGCCGTTGCGTCGGCGGCGAGGTGCTGATGCGCTGGGCGCATCCGCAGCGTGGCACCGTGGCGCCGGGCGAGTTCATCGAGGTGGCCGAGCAGACCGGCCTGATCGACGGCATGTCGAAGCTGGTGATGACGCGCGCCGCCCATCGCCTGGCCCCGCTGGCGCGTTTGCATCCGCAGCTCTACTTCTCCTTCAACCTGACACCTGAGCAGCTGCGCGCGCCGCTGATCGCCCAGACGCTGGCCGAACTCTTCAACCCCGAGACCTTGCCCCGCGAGCAGGTGCTGCTGGAACTGACCGAGCGCGACATCGTCGATCCGGCTGCGCAGGGGGCGCTGGCTGCCCTGCACCGCGCCGGCTGGCGCATCGCCATCGACGACTTCGGCACGGGGCACAGCAGCCTGGCCTTGCTCGAGCAGCTGCCGATCCAGCGCCTCAAGATCGACCGCGCCTTTGTTGCCAGCATCGGCGCCCGCAGCGCCAGCCGCCCCGTGCTGGACGCCATCATCGGCCTGGCTCGCGAGCTCGACATCGGCCTCATCGCCGAAGGCGTCGAGACCCAGGACCAGTGGGACTACCTGGCCGCGCGCGGTGTCGGCAGCGCCCAGGGCTACCTGATGGCCAGGCCGATGCCGCTGCCGGCCTTCGAACAATGGCTGTCCGGGCACCCGCCGGCCGTGGCGGCCACGGTGGTGCACGAAGCGGCCGACGCGACTCAGACGGTGCCGGAGCACGAACTGCACAAGCTATGGCATCGCATGCGGTCCACCGGCGGCCTGGACATCCACGACCGCATGCACCACCTGCGCAGCTACGGCAATTGCTTTGTCGCTCGCGAGGCGGTGGACTGGCTGGTTCGGGAACTCAGGGTCAGCCGCGCCGAGGCCACACAAATCGGCCGCCGCCTGGTGGCCCTGGGCTGGGTGCGCCACGTGCTGGACGAGCACGACTTCGACGACGTCGAGCTGTTCTTCACCGCCGCCGTGCAATTGCAGGCGGCGCCCGTGTCGCCACCGGTGGACGACCTGCGCCAGGCCCTGCGCGCTTTGCACGGCGGCCTCGGCCTGGGCACGCACCGCCGCGGCCTGCTGGTGCACCGGCGCTGCGCCAGCGGCCGCGGCATCGTCGACTGGCTGGTCGCGCGCCATGAGGTCAGCCGCGACATCGCCGTGCAGTGGGCGGCACAGCTGATGCACAAGGGCATGCTCAGGCACGTCTTCGACGATCAGGCTTTCCGCGACGACGGCACGTTGTATCGGCCGGGCTGAAAGGCGACACACCGGCGGCAGCATTCAGCGCGAGTCGCGCAGCCGGCCGCGGTCTGAACGACCTGCCACGCCGAGCACGAGTTCAACGCCTTTGCGTGAGACGAACTTGAATCGAACAGCCTCGACTTCGCGGATCTGCACTTGAACTGCCCTGACCCAGGCTCGCAAGTCCCGGTGGATGCGGACAGCGCTTGCCCACCGGCATGTAGCCTCGCGGACTAGAAACTGGCGCGCAAGCCAGCCACCCACAGTGGCCGCACCTGCTCAAAGATCGACGCGGCAGCCCCGAAGGCACGGCGGTCACGTGCCATTTCAACCCACAGCCGCGTATCGTGTGGGCCGGTGTTGATAACTTGGTTGGCGCGCACTCGAACCTTCCAGGCATGCACCTCTTCGTACCGATCGGGGTTGTGCTTGAGCGTCCAGGCCAGGCCCACCAGGTCGGCGTACGCCTCTTCGCGCCGGGTGCGCCACATATCGGTCAGCAGTTTGGCCTGTTCGTGGGTGACATGCGCCCGCCAGTGCCCGTTGTCCAACCCGTCGGGCAGGCTGCCCCAAGTCTGCTGCAGGTGGCGCCAGCAATGCGCAAGCTCGTGTGCTGTGATGGCTTCGACGACGGCGTTGACCAGACTCGGTTCGATGCGGTCGAGCGTGGCTTGCGCTTCGGCGTTGCCGCGCATCGACAGCACCAGCTTGCAGCGTCCGTCCACGAAGGCCATTCCCAGCGGCGTGTTGCCGGGCGTGGCCTGCGGCCGCACAACGATGTCCAGCGGCAGGTCCTGTTCGCTCGCGAACTGCAGTACCGGCAAGGCGGCTTGGAGCCACTTGTGCTCGATGGTGGTCAGTTCGACGGCATGTGCCGTCACTCCAGTCACTCCCGCCAGGGCCCACACGACCCCCAGCGCAAATCTCCACTGCTTGCCCATGGCATGGTCCCCGGTCGATGAAGACCCTGTTGCGCGGCGCGGGTGCGCGGCAACAAAGCCAACGACACTCCACGGGGCAAGCCTGAGCGCGGTGGGCCGGCAATAGCGGGTGGAAGTGAGACCTGTTCGGCCGCTACTTCGAACGCTCTTGGCAAGGTATGCAGCAGCACCACGCCGACAAACCCAACGCAGTGTCGCCATCGCCCAGCTGGAATCCCGGTTACGCCCGCTCGCCTTGGGCCGACCGTGCACCGACCACCCGGTACCCTGCCCATGGCTGCTTGCCCGAGCGCTCGTATCGCTAAGACCTCACCGCTCTGTGAGGACATTGCGAGCTGACACTGCTGCAATGCATTCGAGCAATCGGGTCGTTCGACATGAGAGCAAACATGGTTCAAAGGATTTCGAGCGGGCTGCGCCGTAGTGCGCGGGACAGCGCTGTATTGCTGGCCACGGCCGCCGCAGCGACCGCCGCGCCGGCCAGGACAGCCTCCGTTGTCGGCAGCATCCAACCGGGTTCGACGACCGCCGGTGGCACAGCTGCCACCCTCAGCTGCACGACCTGCGCGGTGTCGGCCGGTGGCGATCTGGTGCTGTTTATGAGCGGTGTTTCCAAGCTGGTGGCTGGTGACAGCAACCTCGTCGACGGTCTTTGCCTGAAGAACCTTGCAAGCACAGGCATCACCCGTGTCACCACCCAGCGGAGCGGCGTGCAGCTCACGTGCCTGGGCACAACCATGACGCCGGACGGGCGCGTGGTGGCCTTCAATTCGGGCCAGGCGGCTATGGCTCCCAGATCCATGCGAAAACTGTCGGCACGGCCGCTGTCGCGCAGCAGTGATGAGTGAGCTGCTGCGCCAATCTCGGAGCGGTCTGAAGTTGAGCCGACAGGTGCTGCCCTGCTCCAGGCGCCAGGCACTGCTGGCAGCTTGGAGCGCAGTGGGCTGGCATGCTGTCGGGGCAACAGAACCGACGCCGTGGACTGCACGTGCCGTACCCACCGCCGAGCCGATGCGCCAGTTGCAAGCGGGCGGGCCGTCGGCAGGGCTGCCTGGCGCGCTGTTCGGCACGGGGGTCAGCGGCGCCTTGTGGGCCTTGTCGCCGACCGGCCAGCCGCCCCGCCGCCTGGCCGAAGGGCTGGACGCGGCCACGCCCCTGGCCACCGGCCATGGTCGCATCGCAGCACGCATGGTCGGCGGTGGTTTGTGGGTCTGGGAAGACGGCCGCATACACACGCTGCCGTCTGCCGGGCTGGCGGTGCATGCAGGCCTGCTGATCCTGCCGCTGGCCGTTTTGGGTGTGGTGAGCACGGCAAGCGCAGCGACGGGCAGCCCGCGCAACAGCGACCCACCCAGCCACCGCATTGCCCGCTTCGAACCCGACAACGCCGGGCGATGGCGCGAAGTGGCGCGCTCGCAGGACGCCGTGCTGCCCGACGCGCGGCCCCTGCAGGTCGACCTGGACGGCAGCGGGGACGGCGGCCACATCGCGGTGCTGGCCGGGCCCGATGCCAGCCGCTACGACCACGGCGTGCTGGGCGATGGCATCGAGGCCACGCGTGTGCTCTGGCTTGA
>Ga0105046_10018697_pt1 | contig 10541 bp, 12 predicted proteins | sample MAT03_FD_78385 | JGI IMG/M metagenome (GOLD analysis project Ga0105046, IMG submission 78385) | Freshwater microbial communities from Lake Fryxell liftoff mats and glacier meltwater in Antarctica - MAT-03 (megahit assembly) | ecosystem: Environmental > Aquatic > Freshwater > Ice > Liftoff...
GGGGTGGGTGGGGCTGGGGGCGGGGGGGTTGGGGCGGGGTTGCTGGGGGGGTGAAGGACGGGGGGGGGTGGTCGGCGTGGGGGGGGGGGGGGGGGTCGAGGAGGTGGTAGCCGGCGGCTTGGAGGTGACTGTAGGCGGCGTGGATGTCGGAGACTTGGAGGGCGAGGTGGGCGAAGGACGGGCGGGGTTTGAGGAGTTGGCGGGCGACGGGGCTATCGGGGGAAAGGGGGGCGAGGAGTTGGAGGGAGGGGTGGAGGAGCACTTCTCGGACTTGGTCGGAGCCAAGGACGTCTTCTCGGTGGAGTTCGTGGAAGCCTAACGATTCGTAGGCTTCCACTTGGGAATCGAGTTGGTCGGCGGGGACGGCGAGGGCGAAGTGGTGGATGCCGATGAGGCCGGGGAGGTTTGGGAGCACGGGGACTAACTATGAGGATGCCATAGTTTGTCGCTAGCGTACTCCTCCCATTAGGTAGACGATGAGGAGGATGCCGAGGACGGTGCCAAAACCGATGCCCGCGCCGCCGCCGACGCCCCAGCGGCTGTGACCGTAGTAGCCACCGCCAATACCGAAGAAGAGGATCAAGAGAATGAGTAGGAGTAGCATTTTGATTATTTCCTTTTTGTTACAAGCGCTTGGGGTTGATGGCGAGGATGGCTCCACCGAGGAGCGCCAATCCGCCCACGACGGGGGAGAGAGGCGCTTCTACTAAGTGGAGGTTGGTGTCGACGGCCAGGGTGCCCCAAGCGAGAGCCAAGAGGCCGAGGCCGACGAGGAAGACGCTTAGGGCACGAGTCATTGGTTAAACCGCTGCTCCGCGGGTGGCGGCTGGGTAGTCGGCGGTGGCTTCGCCGGCCGAGGAGATGTCGTCCCCGCCGGTTTGGGCGAGGATTTCTTTGGCGCGGGCGATGCGTTCGGAGGTATCACAGTGGACGGAGAGAAGGACGCCTCCGGCCTTAATTTGGCCTTCGTAGCGTTTGGCTTCGAATTCCGGAAGGCCCATGCCGACGAGGGCACCGATGATGCCACCGACGGCTCCGCCGACGCCCAAGCCGGCGAGAGCGCCCATGATGGGGCCGGCGGCGATCAAGGGACCGACTCCGGGGATGGCGAGGGCGCCGATGCCGGCGAGCAGGCCGAGGGTGCCGCCGATGGCTCCGCCGGCGCTAACACCGACGGTGGTGCCTTCCGGGGCCTTAGTATTCTTTTCGTGAGCGAAGTCGCGGGTGCTCGCCTGATCGGGGAGCAGGACGGAGATATCTCCGTTTGCGAACCCGGTGCGCAGTAACTCGTCGACGGCGCGTTCGGCCATTCCGCTGCTCTTATAGATACCGAAAACTGATGTTTGTAGTGTTCCCATGATAATGATTCCTTTTGTTATTTGGAGGTGGCCGGGGCGACCGCCATTTCGTTGACAACTTTGTTAAGATTGCCGGTTATCTCGACAGTCTTGGCGAGAACAGTTTGCATTTCCATGTCGGTTCGGACCGGTCCTTTAAGGGTGACCATGCCGTTCTGCGAGATGATTTTGACGTTGTGGGCGTACATGGAGAGCGATTTGTCGGCCATGAGAGAACGCCGGATCTTGGCAGTGAGCTCCCGATCGGCGGGGTTCATCTTTTGCTGGTCGGCGGTGGCCTCGCCGCGCTTTTGGTCGCGTTGGTTGACGCGCGTGTTATCCGCTTTGGGCTTGGGTTCATTCGATTGTGCCTGGAGGCTGATGGCACCCGCGGCCAGGAGGAGCGCTAAGGATGTTCGGATTGGATATAGCTGCATGTTAATTAAGTTTGCAAACGGAGGGCCAATCGAGAATAGGCCATTTACGGGCAGTTTAACGACTTGGCGTGACCATGGACGGTCAGTTGACCGTCAGGCCGGTCATGGCATAGACTTGGGCTCGATGATGACCCGTAGAGTATTCTTGAGCGCGTTGGCGGCGGGGCCGCGGAAGCCGAATTTCGTGATTTTGCTGGCGGACGATATGGGATATGGGGATATCGGATGCTATGGGTCGACGGACGTGCCGACGCCGCATATTGACGGGTTGGCGCGGGAGGGGACGCGGTTTACGGATGGCTACGTTTCGTGTGCGGTGTGCAGCCCGTCGCGGGCGGCGCTGCTCTCGGGGCGGTATCAACATCGATTCGGACATGAGTTTAACTCGGGGTCGGTGGAGCGGGAGGCGGAGATTGGGTTTGGATTGCCGCCGGGGGTGAAGATTGCGCCGGAGTATTTGAAGGCGGCGGGGTACCGGAGTATGGCGGTGGGGAAATGGCACTTGGGAGTGAGGGCCGGGTTCCATCCGCTGGAGCGGGGGTTTGATGAGTTTTTTGGTTTTTTGACGGGCAGGAATGATTTTGTGACGGCGAAGCCGCGCGAGCGGGCGGCCCCGATTTGGCGGGGGCGGACGGAGGTGGTCGAGGATCGGTACTTGACGGACGCGTTTGCGGAAGAGGCGGCGCAGTTTATCGAGCGGAGCAAGAGCGCCCCATTTTTCTTGTATTTTGCTCCGAACGCGATTCATACGCCGTTGCAAGCGCTGGATAAGTATGTGGACCGGGTGGCGGGGATTCCGGATAGGAAGCATCGGATGTTGGCGGCGATGACGGTGGCGCTGGATGATGGGGTGGGAAGGGTGGTGAGTAAGTTGAAGGAGTTGGGGTTGGAACGGGATACGTTGATTGTGTTTTTGAGCGACAACGGATGCCCGGAGGAGACAGGGGCGGGGACGAATGGGCCCTTGAACGGCGAGAAGATGACTTACTACGAGGGCGGGATTCGGGTTCCTTTCGTGCTGCGGTGGCCGGGGAAGGTGCCGGCGGGGAAGACGTATCGGGAGATGGTGGTGTCGCGGGATTTGCTGCCGACGATGCTGGCGGCGGCGGGGGTGAAAGGACCGGCGATGGACGGGGTGGATTTGCTGCCGTATTTGAATAAGGGGGGTAGGCCGCACGAGGTTTTGTTCTGGCGGGCGGGGAAAGCGCGGGCGGTGAGAAAGGGGAAATGGAAGTTACTGGAGTTTGGGGAGGAATTACTGGGGCTGTATGATTTGGCGGCGGATATTGGGGAGACAAAGGACTTGAGCGGGGCGAATCCGGAGGTGGTTAAGGAGCTGCGGGAGGCTTGGGCGGGGTGGAGCGGGCAGATGAAGCCGGCGGCTTGGCCGCCGCGGTACCGGGAGATTACAGTGAACGGGAAAAAGTTAAACTGGGAGCTGTAAGGAGTCACAGCTTCATGCACTTTTCGGTTCGTTTCGCATTCCTGGCCGGGCTGGCCGGTTTGACTGGCTGGGCAGAGACATTTGACGCTTTTACGTTTTCGGTGCCGACAGGGTGGACGGTGCAGAAGACTGCGGATTGGGCGGCGGTGAAGAGAGAAGCCGGAGGGAAGTATTGCGATAGCTTCTTGATTCCGATGCAGGCTTCGACGGGCTCGCATAAGAACGACGTGGAGAACGCATGGCGGATTCATGCGGCAAAACATGGGTTGGTTAAGCCGGAGTCGGCGCAGTCGGCGAGTGAGGACGGATGGGAGGTGACGACGGGGGCGGGCACGGCGACGGTGCAGAAGTTACGGTTTACGGTGGTAGTGAGCACGCGAACCGGGCAGGGGCGGACTTACAGTATTGTCCATTACTTCAATGACAACTCGTTTGCGGAGGCGGTGGGCGCATTGATGAAGTCGGTGGTGGTGAACGCGGTGGCTCCGGCTCCGGCGCCGGGGGGGATGGGAATGTTGATGACGAAGTTCAATACGAACTTCGACGATGGATGGAAGGCGACGGCGCAGGGGGAGTTTGTGCAGGTGACGAAGGCGTCGACGGAGGTGCAGCTGCATTATGTGAATGAGGTCCGGGAGAAGGGCCGGCCGAATACGGTGGGGCCCGCGGAGTACTATTGGTCGCAGGCGGTGACGCCGTTTTTCCAGGTGGGACCGGCGCAGGTTTGGGCCGGAGGGGTAAGTTATCCGCCGGTTTACTTTATCGAAGCCAACGCGGTGGATAAGCGGAGCGGGAAGCCTTGCCATGTGGCGCTGAAAGTGATTTATGCGGGCGGGGCGCGGGTGGTGGTGGCCGTGAGCCCGAATCAGGCGGCGTACCGGCAGCAGTTTGGGCACCCGAATGATTTTGATAAGATGCTGGTTTATAACAAGTTTGCGGTGACGGCGAAGGATATGGTGGGGAGTTGGTCGGCGAATACGGGGGGTGGGGTGGAATACTACAACGCATACACGGGGAATTACGCGGGGATGATCGCGAATTCGACGACGGATGAGTTTTTATTTCAAGGAGACGGGGCGTACCAGAGTAAGCACCGGTTTGCGAATACGACCAATGGGGCGTCGCGATTTAGTGGGCTCGATTATCAGGGCCGCTATACGGTTTCGGACTGGGAAGTGCTGGCCACGAACCGGGTGGGGGGCAAGACGAAGAAGTTCTGGGCGCAGTTGGAGGCGATTAAGAATGGATACGTTTTGATTTTGACCGATAGCGATTATGAGCCGTTGCGGTATGTGCTGGTGCAGAAGCGGTAGCGTGGAGAGGCGAGAGGGAAAGGTTGTTTCGCGTTTGTTTGGAGCGGGGTCCGCTTGCTCACGCGCGCGGTTCGGTGCTGGCTGCTGAAAGGGCCACGGACTTGGTGGCCGGTTAGAGTTACTTGCGGACCGTGGGGTAGGAGATGCCCAGTTGTTCGAGGTAGGTTCCGAATTTATCGGGGTTGTAGTACGTCTCTTTCATGCGGGGGCGGTACTCGTCCATGATCTTCTTGTTGAGCCAAAGGGCGGGCTGGTCATCGGGCCGGAGGAAGGTTTGATACTTCGTGTCCTTCGTTTGCACGTTCTTGAAGTAATCCCACGCGGCGGTGACTAACTCGGGTTTGGTAATGAGGTCCAGCAGGGTCATGGCCTGGGCCTTGGCTCCGGCGACGACGCCTTGGTGGGCGATCGGGGTGGCCATTGCAATCGCATTGGCCCAACTGTGGCCGGGGCCGGCTTGGATGTTGGCCGGGTAACGGAGGGTGACCGTAGGGACGTTCCAGGAGATGTCGCCAATGTCGTCAGAACCTCCGCCGGTGGGGCCGATTTCGCGGTCGCCAGGGAGGCGGGCGGCGGGGAGGCGGAGTTCGGTGATCTGGTCGTTGAGGCCGGTGACGGGCACCTTGAGTTCCTTCTGGAGGGCGACGGCGAAGTTCTTGTCGGTTTCAGACCACGCGGGATAACCCACCTTTTTTATGTTGGCGTGCATGGCTTCGGCGATGGGCTGGGAGAAGTGGCCGGCCCAAGCGGTGCCGAGGACGCGGGAGGTGAACGTCGTGTTGGTCATGAGGGCGGCACCTTGCGCCATCTGGTCGCCGATCTTCCAGAGGTCCATGACGTGCTCGTAGTCGGCTTCGCGGAAGAAGTACCAGACGGAAGCGTTTTGGGGGACGACGTTGGGTTGGTCGCCGCCGTTAGTAATCACGTAGTGGGAGCGCTGGGCGAGGCGGAGATGCTCGCGGCGGAAGTTCCAGCCGACGTTCATGAGTTCGACGGCATCGAGAGCGGAGCGGCCGCGCCAGGGTGCGCCGGCGGCGTGGGCGGATTCCCCCTTAAATTGATATTCGACGGAGACCATGCCGTTCTGGCCGCCGGGTCCGGCGGAGACGTTGAAATCGGAGGAGACGTGGGCGAAGAGGACGGCGTCGACATCCTTAAAAACCCCGGCGCGGACGTAATAGGCTTTGGTGCCGAGTTGCTCTTCACCGACTCCGGGCCAGAGTTTGATGGTTCCGGGGAGCTTTTCGCGCTCCATGATTTCCTTGACGGCGAGGGCGGCGACGATGTTCATCGGCATGCCGGAGTTGTGGCCTTCGCCGTGGCCGGGCGCGCCGTCGAGCATGGGGACGCGGTAGGCGACGCCGGGTTTCTGGGAGGCTTGGGGAATGCAATCGATGTCGGAACCGAGGGCGATGACGGGCTTGCCGGAGCCCCAGGTGGCCATCCAGGCGGTGGGGATGCCAGCGATGCCGCGTTCAATTTTGAAGCCTTCCTTTTCGAGGATGGCGGTGAGGTATTTGCTGGTTTCGAATTCCTGGAAACCGAGTTCGGCGAAGGAGAAAACGGAGTCGACCATGACTTGGGATTGCTTGGCCATGCGGTCGATGCGGCCGACGAGGTCGGCTTTGATGGCGGCTTCGCGTTCGGGGGAGATTTTGGTTTGGCCGCAGACGAGGCAGGCGGAGAGGAGCAGGAGGAGGAGAGATTTGATCATTAACGGAATCCCGATGAGAGTCAGGATACCAGTTGAGGGGGGAAGTAGTGGCAGATCATTTGGCGCCAGTGGGAGGCGCGGTGGGCTTCGCCGGGCCAGATGTCGAGCCGGTGGGGGATGGCTTGGGTGTTGAGGACGAGGCTGAGTTCGCGGGTGGAGGGGGCGAAGGCGTCGTCGTGGCCGACGGCGAGGGTGATATCGAGGCGGCGGAGGGCGGCGAGGATGGTGGGGTCGGCGAGTTTAGCGAGGAAGTGGGGCGGGGTGTGGAAGTAGATGTCCTGGTCGTAGTGGCCGTCGAAGAGGTCGCGGAAAGGGCCGTGGGGCTTGGTGAGGTCGTAGCGGCCGGAGAGGGCGAGGACGCGGGTGAAGAGTTGGGGATGGCGGAAGGCGAGGTTGACGGCGTGATAGGCGCCGAGGCTGCAGCCGTGGGCGAGGAGAGAGGGGTGGGGATTCAGGGAGAGGGTGAAGGGGAGAACTTCTTCGAGGACGTATTTCTCAAAGAGAATGTGGCGGGCGATGCGGGCGGCGGGGGGGATGGCTTGGTTATAGATGGATTCGGAATCGACGCTATCGAGGCAGAAGAGTTGGAGTTGGCCGGCGAGGATGGGGGTGGAGGCGGCGTCTAGGAGGCGCCAGTTTTCGTAGTCAAAGAAGCGGCCTTCGCGGGTGGGAAAGACGAGGGCGCGGGGGCCGGCGTGACCGAAGACGAGGAGTTCCATGTCGCGCCCGAGGCGCGGGCTGAACCATTTTTTATATTCCCGCCGCATCCAAATTTGATGTTAGCTGCTCGCTGCGAATTTTGGAAGACGGTGGCGTTAACATCTGGTTGCGATCCTGTTTAAGCGTTTCGGCCCATTGGCGATAGCCGGCGGGGCTGAGGTGGAGGCCGTCCGCGGCATAGAGTTCCGGGCGGGGGAGGCCGGAGGGTTGGAGCATGGGGGAGGCGAGGTCGATGTAGGCGGCGTGGGGACGGCGGAGTATTTCGGATTGGATGAGGGAGTTGGTTTTGGAGATGGAGTCGCGGAGGTGGAGGCGGGCGGGGCTGAGCTTGATGGAGAGGAAGGCCCAGGGGAGGGTGGGGTTGAAGTGGGCGATTTTGTCGGCGAGGGCGCGGAAGCGGTCGTGGAGGAATTCGGGGGGTTGGCCGTCGCCGAGGTCGTTGTCGCCGGCGTAGACGAGGAGGGAGTGGGGTTGGGCGAGAGGGATGAGTTGATCGAAAAAGTGGACGCAGGCGGCAAGGGTGGATCCGCCGAAGCCGAGGTTAAGGGCGCTGGGGTCGGCGAGATCGGCGGCGAGGGTGGACCAGAGGCGAATGGAAGATGAACCGTAGAAGGCTACGGGGCTGGCGGGGAGGGGGCCTTGGTGCAGGCGTTGGGCGAGTTGAGAGACTTCGGGGAGATACCAGTCCACTAAATTGATTTTAACACTCCTGTATCAATTGAGTTCGGCGTGGATTTCGGCGGCGAAGGCTTTGAGGCGGGAGGCGAGTTTGGCGACGAGGTCTGGGTTTTGGGCGGCGACGTTGTAGCGTTCGGCGGGGTCGCGGTCGAGGTGGAAGAGTTCGGGGGGGGACTGTTTGGCTTGGCGGTATTTCCAGGGGCCTTGGCGGACGCCTTCGAGGACTTTGCCGAGTTGGTAGAAGTACTCCTGGCGGGGGGAGGGCTGGCCGTCGCGGAGGTGGGGGAGAAGGCTTTTGCCGTCGTAGACGCGGTCGTTAGGAAGGGGGATTTGGGCGGCGTCGAGGATGGTGGGGAGGAGGTCGAGGGTGGAGGCGAGGTCTTGGGAGACTTGGCCGGGGCGGACGACGCCGGGCCAGCGGATGATGCCGGGGACGCGGGGGCCGCCTTCGTACGTGGTTCCTTTGGCACCGCGGAGGAGACCTTTGGAGCCGGTATGCCAGGGTTCGACGCCGTCGGCGATCATGCGGGCGGGGAGATCGTGCCAGGGGCCGTTGTCGCTGGCGAAGACGACCATGGTGGATTGGTCGAGGCCTTCTTCCTTCAAGGTACGGAGGATTTCGCCGACGGACCAATCGAGGGTTTCGATGACGTCGCCGTAGTGGCCGGCGCGGGAGCGGCCTTGGCGATCCAGCGGGACGCTGACCGGGAGGTGGGGCATGGCGAAGGGGACGTAGAGGAAAAAGGGACTGGCTTTGGAGGCTTTGATGAACTTGATGGCTTCGTCGGTGTAGCGGGGGGTGAGGTTGGATTGGTCGGTGACGCGTTCGACCATGTCGGCGTTGCGGTAGAGGTGGAGGGGCCGATCGGTTTTGACCCAGGGGGGGATCATGTCGTTGGAGTAGGGGAGGCCGAACCAGGCGTCGAAGCCGCGGGAGGTGGGGAGGTAGGGAGCGGGTTGGAAGCCGAGGTGCCATTTGCCGATGGCCATGGTTTTATAGCCTCGGGGCTTGAGGAGTTGGGGGAGGAGGATTTCGGAGAGGGGAAGGCCGCCGATGGTGTCGGGGCCGGTGTTGTTGGGTTGGCCGGCGCGGGAGGGATAGCGGCCGGTGAGGAGGCCGACGCGGGAAGGGGTGCAGACGGAGGCGGCGGCGTAGAAGGAGGTGAAGCGGGTGCCTTCGGCGGCTAGGCGGTCGAGGTGGGGGGTGCGGAGGGTGGGGTGGCCGTAGCAGGCGAGATCGCCGTAGCCCATGTCGTCGGCGAAGAGGATGACGAAGTTAGGGGGGCGGGAGGGGGATTGGGCGGCGAGGGCAGTAAGTTGGAGGAATTGGCGGCGTTTCATTGCGGGTAAGTGGCTAGGGCGTCGATTTCGGAGTCGAAGGTTTCGAAGAGGCTGTCGAGGCGGGTGAAGCGGAGGAGGACTTGGAATTGGCGGGAGGCGGCGGAGGCGGCAGTGTGGGCGGCGACGATTTCGCCGAGGGAGAGTTCGGCGAGGTCGAGGAGGAGATCGATATTGCGACTGAGGATTTCGCGGGTGCGGAGGCGGAAATCGTGCTGGTCATCACCGACGGTGAAACGACCGATGATGGAGACGACTTCGACGCTGCCGGCACGGCGGGAGTAGATCGTGATGGGCATGCAGGAGCCAGTATATGCTATGAGTATGGCGTTTGTGATTGACCCGGCCTACCTACCGGCCATCTTGACGGCGGATCCGATGACGGACGAACAGTTTGCCGAGCTTTGCTCGGAGAACTCGGATTTGAATTTTGAGGTGACGGCGGAAGGGGATTTAGTTGTCATGGCACCGACTTACTCGTTGATGGGGTTTCGGAATTCGGAGATTAGTGGTCAGTTGCGGGAGTGGGCACGGCGGGACGGGCGGGGGATTGCTTGCGACTCTTCGACGGGCTATCTATTGCCGAATTCGGCGCGGCGGAGTCCGGACGCATCCTGGACACTGTTGAGCCGGGTGAAGGCGCTGCCGGAGGCGAGCCGGAGTCGATTTTGGCATTTATGCCCGAACTTTGTGATTGAGATTCGGTCGGCGACGGATCGGACACGGGTGGTGCAGGCAAAGATGGAAGAGTGGATCGCGAACGGCGCGCAGTTAGGATGGTTGATCGATCCGGAGACGGAGTCGGTGACGGTGTATCGGCCAGGGCTTGAAGCGGAGGTTTTGACGGGGGTTGATGCGGTGACGGGGGAGGGGCCGGTGGCGGGATTCGTGCTGGATTTGAAGGTGGTTTGGCGGCCGCTTAGCTAGGTCCGTCGACTCGGCCACCGGGGGGCTTCGACACACGATATTCTTAAGAATGCTACGTTTTGTTCTTTTAATTGTTTTGACGGGTTCGATCTCCTCGGTATTTGGGCAGACGGATACCAATGTCCATGCCTGGGGACAGTACTTTGGAGACCATCCGATTGATAAGAGCCGATGGGGGGCGCATCTGGAGGGGCAGTGGCGGCGGGACGGTTTTGTAGATAAGTGGCAGAATCTGCTGATTCGGCCGGGGGTGAATTTCAAGATCAACAAGACGTTTGATCTGACGGCGGGGTATGGGTTTGTGGAATCTTACCCTTACGGGAGCTTTCCGGCGAAGAGCCGGGGGACGGAGCATCGGCTGTTCCAGGATGTGAACGTGCGGCTGAAGTTTGGGCGGGTGAAGCTGCAGAATCGGTTTCGGAGCGAGAACCGCTGGCTACCGGGAAGTTTGTATGAGAATCGGTTTCGGTATCTGGCGCGGGCGACGATGCCGATCAAGGGAAAGACCGGGTTAGTGTTCGCGAACGAGTTTTTCATGCCGACTCCGCCCGAGCATTTTCCGCGGCGGTTTGATCAAAACCGGGTGATGTTTTTGGTTTCGCGGCAGTTGCTGCCGCATTTGCGGCTGGAGAC
>Ga0105046_10018698_pt1 | contig 10541 bp, 9 predicted proteins | sample MAT03_FD_78385 | JGI IMG/M metagenome (GOLD analysis project Ga0105046, IMG submission 78385) | Freshwater microbial communities from Lake Fryxell liftoff mats and glacier meltwater in Antarctica - MAT-03 (megahit assembly) | ecosystem: Environmental > Aquatic > Freshwater > Ice > Liftoff...
AACGACTCGGCGTTCATCGTCCCCGGTCTCGGCGACGCGGGGGACCGGCAGTTCGGAGCCGTCTAGCGCCGTGCCGGCGCTCCCCTCGTGCGGCCGACGCTCCTCGTCGACGGGGGGCGTGGGCGTGGTCGGGGGGCACGGCGCCAGCGATCAGCGCAGGGCTGTCAGCAGCCCGGCCTTGGCACCGAACAGCGAGTACACGCGGTGCCAGCCCGGATGCGACGGTTCATCCGAGCAACCCGTGTACGTCGGCACGCAGCCGGTCGAGCCGTCGCCCGGCCGCCGCCCGGGCCGCGGCGAGCGCGTCCCCGGCAGGCACCGGCTCGACGACCTGCAGGTAGGCCTTGAGCATGGGCTCCGTCCCCGACGGCCGGACCACGAGCCGCTCACCGGTCCGTCGCAGCACCAGCACGTCGGGTGCGGGTCGCTCGACCGACCAGCCCGCGGGCGGCGCGGACCGCAGCCGCTCGACGGCCGCGTCGCGCGTCGCGGGCTCCATCCGCAGCGACATCCCCGCCGTCAGGTGCACCCCGTGGGCGACGGCCAACTCGTCGAGCCGGTCGAGCAGCCCCCGGCCCGCGGCACGCAGCCCGGCGGCGAGATCACAGGCGACGACGGCCGCGGCGATGCCGTCCTTGTCGCGCACGGCGTCCGGGTCGACGCAGTAACCCAGTGCCTCCTCGTAGCCGTAGACCAGACCCGGCCCACCGCGCACGATCCACTTGAACCCGGTGAGCGTCTCGGCGTAGCGGGCTCCGTGCGCGGTGGCGATCGCACTCAGCATCGACGACGACACCACGGTCGTCGCGACCAGTGGATCGGTGTGCCCACCGGACCGCAGGAGATGGTCGCCGAGCAGGGCGCCGGTCTCGTCACCGGAGAGCATCCGCCACGTGCCCTGCGACGTCGGGACGGCCAGCGCGCACCGGTCGGCGTCCGGGTCGAGCGCGATCGCGAGGTCGGCGTCCACCTCGGCGGCCAGGGCGAGCAGGGCGTCGGTGGCGCCCGGCTCCTCCGGGTTCGGGAACGCCACGGTCGGGAAGTCGGGGTCGGGGGCGGCCTGGGAGGCGACGACGTGCACGTCGGTGAACCCGGCGCCGTGCAGCGCACGTACCGCCGTGTCGCCGCCGACACCGTGCATCGGCGTGAGCGCCACCCGCAGCGTGCGGGCGCCACCGCACGGCAGCGCGGTGACCCGTTCCAGGTAGGACCCGGTGACGTCCACGGTGCAGATGTCGCCGGCCGAGATGTCGCCGGCCGAGATGTCGCCGGCCGAGATGTCGCCACCGGTGGGTACGGCGACGGCCGGCGGCGCCGCGCCGATGGCCACCTCGATCTCGGCGTCGGACGGGGGTGCCAGCTGCGCGCCGTCGGCGAGGTAGACCTTGTAGCCGTTGTCCGCGGGCGGGTTGTGCGACGCGGTGATCTGCACACCCGCGACGGCTCCGAGTTCGCGCACGGCGAAGGCCAACACGGGTGTGGGTAGCGGCTGGGGCAGCGTGGCGACGCCGAACCCGGCCCCCGCCAGCACCTGCGCCGCCGCCGCGGCGAACGCCTCCGAGCCGTGCCGCGCGTCACGACCGACCACGACCGTCCCGCGCTCGCCGGCACGCCCCAGCCAGGCGGCCAGCCCGGCCGTCGCACGCCGGACCACGGCCACGTTCATCCCCGCCGGCCCGGCGCGCACCGGACCCCGCAGTCCCGCGGTGCCGAAGCGGAGCATCCCCGACATCCGGTCGGCGAGCTCACGATCCGCACCGTCCGCGCCCGCCGCCGCCGCGTCGACGACGGCCTGCAGCTCGGCCCGTGTCGTGGGGTCGGGATCGTCGGCGATCCAGCGGAGCGCGGCCTCCCGGGACGTCGAATCCCGCGTCGTCGACTCGCGGGACGTCGACTCCGCTCCTGTGGGGGTCACGCCCGGATGACCAGCTCGCGCAACAGCTCACCCATTCGGCCCGCCGACGCCGCACCGGCGGCGAGCACCTCGTGGTGATCGAGGGGCCGGCCGGTCATCCCCGCGGCCAGGTTCGTCACCAGGGACAGCCCGAGCATCTCGATCCCCTCCGCGCGGGCCGCGATCGCCTCGGACACCGTCGACATCCCGACCAGATCGGCACCCATGCCGCGCAGCATCCGGATCTCGGCGGGGGTCTCGAAGTGCGGGCCCGGCAGCCCGGCGTAGACGCCCTCGGTGAGCGACGGGTCGATCTCGCGGGCCAGCGCGCGCAGTGTCGGGGAGTAGAGGTCGGTGAGGTCGACGAAGCTGGCCCCGACCAGCGGCGACGCGGCCGTCATGTTGAGGTGGTCGGAGATCAGCACGGGATCGCCCACCTGCATGCCCTCACGGATGCCGCCCGCTGCGTTGGTGAGCACCACGGTGCGACAACCCGCCGCCGCGGCGGTGCGCACGCCGTGGGCGACCGGCCCCACGCCGTGGCCCTCGTAGAGGTGGGTGCGCCCGAGCAGCACCAGGACACGCCGCCCGCCGACGGGGACCGAGCGGATCGTGCCGCCGTGCCCGGAGACGGTGGGGGCGACGAAGCCCGGCAGCTCGGCCATCGCGACCTCGTGCGTGGGCTGCCCGATCACGTCGGCCGCCGGGCGCCAGCCCGAGCCCAGGACGACGGCGACGTCGTGGCCCCGCACACCGGTGGCGGTGGCGAGAGCGGCCGCCGCGGCCGCCGGGGAACGGGGGGTGGCCGGGTCCGAGGCGTCAGGAGCGCTCATGAGCGGGAGCCTACGTCGGGGCCCCGACACCCACGGCGCCGCGCGGGAGTCAGGCCGGAGCCACCTCGAAGCCGTCGGCGAGCGTGTCGAGGAGTCCGGCCGAGATCGCGCCTGCGCCGTCGCGCGGGACCGTCAAGGTGATCGTCCAGACACCCGCGCGGTCGGGCACGATCCGCCGCCACGACATGCGCGAGTCGGTGCGGAAGACCACCTCCGCGGCATTCCCGGTGTCGGTGGTGTCCAGCACCTCGGCATCGGGCTCCGGCAAGGTGGCTCCGGCCGCCGCCGAGGCGGCGCGGGCGACGGTGAGCTCCTCGCGCCCGTCCGGGCTCACGAAGCTCATCGAGCGCGCGCCGTTGATCGGCTCGTTCGGGAACGCGGTCCAGCCCACAGGGATCGGCATCGTGAAACCGAGCTCGTCGCGGTGCGTGTACGTCTGCGACCCCGCCACCGTGACGTTGATCGTGGTCAGCGGCGACTGACCGCCTACCGCACGCGTGACGGCCCACCCCCCGGCGAGGCCGACCAGGACCACCGCTGCGCCCGCGGCCACGAGCGCGGCTGAGGCGACCCACCCGGACGACGGCGCCGGCACCGGCCCGGCCGGTGGGGCGACACGACGGGCCTCGGATGTGGTGGAGTTGGCCGGCACCGGGAGCGGACCGGGAGACACCGCCAGCGCGGAGGCGGGCGGAGCCGGAAGCGGAGCCAGGGGCGGCGGTGGGCGGGCGGCGGTGGCGGAACCCAGCGGTGTCGACGCCGCCGACGCCCGCACGGCCGGGGCGAACTCGACGGGCCGGGCCTGGCTGGGCACGAAGATCATGCCCACCGTCACCGTCGGGGCGTCGGGCGAACCGGGGTACATCGGGTCGTCGGGGTCGTCGATCAAGGGGCGCAGGCGTTGGCGCACCTCGTCGAGCGCCATCCGCCCGTCGGGATCCTTGACCATCAGAGCGATGATCACGTCGACCACCGGGCCGCCGCCGCGAGGGCGGGGCACCTCCCCGTCCACGACCTCGGTGATGGTCGATACCGGGTCGCCGTGGACGTCGTAGGGCGGACGGCCCTCGATCGCGGCGAACAGCGTGGCGCCGAGCCCCCACAGGTCGGCGGCGGGTGTGACCGGCTGACCTGCCGCCACCTCCGGCGCTATGTAGGCGGGGGAGCCGAGGACGAGACCCGCGCTCGTCATCGGGGCGTCGGCAGCGTTGCGGGCGATCCCGAAGTCGGTCAGCTTGACGCGGCCGTCGTCGGCGACCAGTACGTTTCCGGGCTTGACGTCACGGTGGGTGATGCCGCTGCGGTGAGCCGCGCGCAGCCCCCCGGCCGTGGCGAACCCGACGACGGCGGCTTGCTGGACGCTCAGCGTCCCCTGGTCGCCGATCATCGTGGCGAGGTTGCGCGAGGGCACCAGCTCCAGGATGACCATGGGCTCGCCGTCCGCGTCGACCACGTCGTAGACCGTGATGACGTTGGGGTGCGACAGCCCACCGAGCGCCCGCGCCTCGCGCATCATGCGCTTGCGCATGTCCAGTGCTTCCCGCTCCGGCATACCGGGCGGGAGTCGCATCTCCTTGATGGCGACCCGGCGCTGCAACACGTCGTCGTAGCCGGACCACACGGTGCCCATCGCACCCGCCCCCAGCTGACCGCCCAGCAGGTAGCGACCGCCGATGCGGCGCTGCTGGTCGCGCTCCGGGCTGCCGTCCGACACCGGGCTATTCTGACCGGACACCGATCACCGGACGCGGTCGGCCCCCGATCGTGACAGGGTGGCCGAATTGTGTCGGGCGCGATCGAATCGGGCACCACAGGAATCATGACGTCGAGGATGAACGTGCAACCAGCGCCGAGCGGCCCCACACACGGCCCACGCACGGCCCCGACACGAGCCGATCGACCGCTCGTCACCGACACTGCCCCCGTCCGCAGCAGATCCGCGACCCCTCGGCGAGCGCTTGTCCGAACTGTGCCGATTCCGCTTGGACACCGCCGTCCGGGTGAGCACCATTGTCCGATGCACGACACAGCAGCGCTCGCCCCCGCGGTGACACGCGCCGCGGAAGGTCGCTCGATGACCACCGGGAACGGTGGCGCCAAGTGACCTTGCTGGACGCACACACGGACCTCCTGTCTCCCGAGCCCGTGGTCGAGGACCTCGGCGCAGGTAGCGGGCCGCCCTGGCTGGACGCCTGGCTGGCCGCCCATCGCTCCGACGTGGTCGCCTGGCGTCGTTCCCTGCACGCCGTCCCCGAACTCGGCCGCGCCGAGTACCGCACCACCGAACTCGTCGCGCGGCGGCTGATGGCCGTCGGTCTGGAACCCCGCACGCTCCCCGGTGGCACGGGCCTGGTCTGCGACATCGGCTACGGCGACCGCTGTGTCGCCCTGCGAGCCGACCTCGACGCGCTCCCGTTGCGGGAGGACACCGGCCTGGCCTTCGCGTCCACGGTGCCGAACACCATGCACGCCTGCGGGCACGACGCGCACACCGCCATGCTCCTCGGGGCCGGCCTCGCGCTCGCCTCGGCGCCGTCGCTGCCCGGGCGTGTCCGGCTGATCTTCCAGCCCGCCGAGGAGGTGCAGCCCGGTGGGGCGGTCGACATGGTCGCGGACGGAGCCATGGAGGGCGTGCAGCGGATCTTCGCGCTGCACTGCGACCCGCGTCTCGAGGTCGGCAAGCTCGGCACCCGCGTCGGTCCCATCACCTCGGCGTGCGATCTGCTGGAGGTGACGCTCACCTCGGCCGGCGGGCACACCGCCCGTCCGCACCTCACCGCGGACCTCGTGCTGTCGCTCGGTCTGCTGGTCACGCAGCTTCCGCTGCTCCTCACCCGCCACGTCGACCCCCGCTCGGGCACCGTCCTGGTGTGGGGTGCGGTGCAGGCCGGCGAGGCGGCCAACGCCATCCCGCGGCACGGGATACTCCGCGGGACGTTGCGCACCGCCGACCACGCCACCTGGATGCTGCTCGAGGGCAAGGTCCGCAGGCTGATCGAGGCGATCCTCGCCCCGGCCGGGATCGGCTTCTCCCTGGAGTACACACGTGGCGTGCCGCCGGTGGTCAACGATGCCGTGAGCAGCGGCATGCTGGCCGCGGCCGCTGCCACGACACTGGGCCCCGACGCGTCCACGGACGCCGAGCAGTCCACCGGCGGCGAGGACTTCGCCTGGTATCTCGACCACCTGCCCGGCGCACTGGCGCGCCTGGGCGTGTGGCCCGGTCACGGCCCGATGCGTGACCTCCACCAGTCCACCTTCGACCTGGACGAGCGCGCCCTGCCCGTCGGCGTCCGCATCCTGACCACAGCCGCCCTGACAGCCCTCACCTCCTGACAGCCCGCACCTCTCCTCCCCGCGAGTCGGGCTTTCCGTGCGCGCGAGTCGGGGTGTGGGTGCGCGCGAGTCGCGTTCTGAGCGCGTCCGCCCGTTGTCCACAATGCCCGTGAGTTGTCCACAGTTCTGAGGTGAAGGTGCCGCCCGCGGTCCGGACAGCCCACCGTCATAGGTATGGGCAACGTCGAATTCGGGCGGCACGGAGCATTTTCCCGACGGGACGCCATCACGCGTCTCGGGGGATACGAGGTCAGGCGGGCGCAGGAGTCGGGGTTGTGGGCGTCGCCGTGGTCGGGTGTCCTGGTCGAGGCGGTGCGGGCGGACGAGCCGCTGACGCTCGCGTCCGCCGCCGTCTGCCTCGGCGGCCCGGACGTCGTGCTGGCCGGGCCGACCGCGGCGTACCTGCACGGCTGCCGGGCGGTCGAGCCGACGCCGGTGCACGTCATCGCGCCGTACGGGCACTGGTTGCGGTCCCGTTCCGGTCTCGTGGTGCACAACGGGCCGCTGACGCCCGGCGATCTCGGCTACGTGAACGACCTGCCGGTTCTGGGCTTCGACCGCACGATGACGGACATGCTGTGCACCGCGCGTCCACCCGACGCGGTCGCCGTACTCGACGAGGCCCTGGCGATGATCGAACCGGGTCGGCGGGAGCAGTTCCGCGCCACGATCGCGAAGCGGTTGGCGCAGCGGCGTGACCCGCGAGGGACGCGCCGTGGCGCACAGCTTCTCGGACTCGCCACAGGCCGTGCCGAGTCACCGGCCGAGAGCTGGATGCTGTGGCGGATCGTCGACTCCGGCTTCCCCGTGCCCGAGGTGAACTGGTCGCTGGTCGGTCCGCACGGGCGGGAGGTGTACCGGTTGGATATCGCCTGGCCGGACCTGCGGATCGTGCTGGAGTACGACGGGCACGCCGCGCATGCCGGCCGGGCCGCCGAGGACGAGGCTCGTTCCGAGGATCTCCGCAGACGCGGCTGGATCCGGATCGCGGTACGAGCCGACGATCTCAGGAGCCCGGCACGGTTCGAGCAGGAACTCGTCGATGCCTTCGCCTGCCGTGGGGTCGACATGAGCCGACGCCTCATCGGAACGTTGGCAGGGCGGAGGCACCGGGACCGACCGGCCGCCTGACTCGCGCACGGAGAGCCCGACTCGCGCGCACGGAGAGCCCGACTCGCGGGTTAGGTGGACTTGCTGCTCGGGCGGCTGCGCAGAGCCGCGACGTAGTCGTCCGGTGCGCCTGCTTGTTCGGCCGCGTCGGCCAGCACGCCCAGGTAGCGGGCGCTCGGCTCGCCGCCCTCGTAGTCGTTGAGGACGTAGATCCAGGCCAGGACGTCACCTTCGAGGGTGTGCACGCGCAGCCGGAGCTTCTTGTGCATCCCCATCTCGCCGCCCTCCCAGCGATCGAGCTGGGCGGCGTCGGGATCGGGCACGTCGTAGAGCACGACGAAGACCTGCGAGCCGGGCTCCTCGACCACGGTGGAGAGGGCGCCCTGCCAGCCGTAGTCCGAGCCGCCGAACGTGAGGCGCCAACCCTGCAACCACCCCGTTCCGGCCGTCGGCGAGTGCGGGGCACGTTCCTTCATCTGCGCCGGGTCCATGTTCGACCCGTAGGCGGCGTACAACGGCACCGCGACAGACTAGAGCGTGAGCCCCCGCGTACCGTTGCCGGGGAACTCAGACTTCTCGAAGAGGGGGCCCCGTGACGCGCATCGTGATCATGGGTGGCGGTCCGGCGGGCTACGAGGCCTCGCTCGTGGCCGCGCAGCACGGCAGTGACGTCACCGTCGTCGAGCGTGACGGCCTCGGCGGCGCCTGCGTGCTCGACGACTGCGTGCCGTCCAAGACGTTCATCGCCTCCGCGGGTGTGCGTGTGGACCTGCACCGCGCCCCCGACCTCGGCCTCACCGCCGACCGTCAGGCCATCGGTGTCGACCTGCCCACGGTCAACGCCCGGGTCAAGAGCCTGGCGCTCGCCCAGTCCGCCGACGTGCGGGCCCGCGTCGAGCGTGAGGGCGTACGGATCGTCCGCGGCACCGCCACGTTCCGTGACGAGCCGGCGGCGCGGGCGTCGCACGTCGTCGAGGCGCTCACGGTCGACGGACGCCGCGAGGATCTCCTGGCGGACGTCGTCCTGATCGCCACCGGCGCCACCCCGCGCCTGCTCGACGACGCCAAGCCCGACGGCGAGCGCATCCTGACCTGGCGCCAGCTCTACGACCTCGACGAGATGCCCGAACACCTCGTCGTCGTCGGATCGGGCGTCACCGGCGCGGAGTTCGTCTCGGCCTACGTCGAACTCGGCGCGAAGGTGACGCTCGTGTCCAGCCGCGACCGGGTGCTCCCCGGTGAGGACGCCGACGCGTCCGCGGTGCTGCAGGACGTGTTCACCGAGCGCGGCGTCGAGATACTCGCCAATGCCCGGGCCGAGTCGGTGCGCAGGGACGGTGACGGCGTGGTCGTCACGCTCGCCGACGGGCGCACCGTCACCGGGTCGCACGCGCTGATGACGGTCGGATCGGTGCCCAACACCACCGGTCTGGGCCTGGAGAAGATCGGTGTCGAGACCGGCCGGGGTGGCTTCATCCCCGTCGATCGCGTCTCGCGCACCAGCGTCCCGGGGGTGTACGCGGCGGGTGACTGCACGGGCGTGCTCATGCTCGCCTCGGTCGCCGCGATGCAGGGGCGGATCGCCATGTGGCACGCACTGGGTGAGGGCGTCGCGCCGATCAAGCTCAAGACGGTGGCCGCGGCGGTGTTCACCCGCCCCGAGATCGCGACCGTCGGCATCAGCCAACGGGCCATCGACGCCGGCGAGGTGCCCGCACGGACGATCATGATGCCGCTGTCGACGAACCCGCGCGCGAAGATGCAGGGGCTGCGCCGTGGCTTCGTCAAGCTGTTCTGCCGCCCGGCCACGGGCGTGGTGGTGGGCGGGGTGGTGGTGGCGCCGGTGGCGAGCGAACTGATCCTGCCGATCGCGCTGGCCGTCCAGAACGGGTTGACCGTGGCCGACCTGGCCTACACGTTCTCGGTCTATCCGTCGCTGTCCGGCTCGATCACCGAGGCCGGCCGCCAGTTGATGCGCCACGGCGACCTGGACTGATCTCGACCGGTCGGCGGCCGCGCGACCCGGACGCGGGGACGGTGTCCGACATCCGGGTCGGATCAGGGCCATCCCGGATTCCCGCTGCGTCCCGGGCACGCAGGATCAGGGAATGACCATCATGCCTGCCACGTCCCGCGTGCCCGTCGGCGCCGTGCTGCTCGCCGGGGTCGGCGCGCAGTACGTCGATGACGCGGCCTTCTTCCTCCTGCCCCCGACGGTGTTCCTCTCGCCGTTGAGCGGCGTGCTCGCGATCCTGCTCACCGCCGGCGCCGCCCGGCTCGTGACGCGGGGGGGTGGCGGGCCCGTCGTCGCACGGACCGGCCTCGCCGTGGGTTCCGCATCGGCCGTGCTCGGACTGCTCGCGGGCGGTCTCGGGCTGGTGGCGGTGCTGTTGGCCGGGATCACGGTCGTGGCCGGGGTGGCCGGGGCCGTCGCCGGTCGCGACCGGGCGTCGAGCCGGCTGGGCTGACGGGAGCAACCGCCCGCCGGAGACCACCCGTCACCCGACCGCGTCCCGCGCGGCTGCGGCGAGCAGCCGGACGACACGGTGGCGCAGCCCGCGCTGGTCGGTGGGCGCCACGGTGGTCCACTCGACGCCGTCGTCGCCGACGGTACGGGTCATGAGGTAGCGCCCGCCCGGGCTGTCGATCACGCCGACGACCTCACCCGAGCGGCGTGGGATGCCCGACGCGTCGGTGGCCAGCGCGACGATCTGCGCGCGCCCGCCACCACCGGCGAGCATCCGGGCCAGCAGTCCGGCCTCGCCGGGGGACACGTCCCGGGCGATCAGCGCGGCACGCAACCCCGGCTCGCCCGCCCCGAGTGCTGCGGTGAGCACCGAGGTCGGCACGGTGCTCGCCCGGCCCGGCCCCGGAGGCGCCGTGGGCAGGGCGCCGAGCAGCGCGGCCGGTAACGCGCCGCAGGATTCGAGCGTGACCGTGGCGTCCTGCCGCACCGCGAGCATCCCGTCGTCGGGCCGTCCCGCGGCCACGGCCGCAACGGCGCGGCCCCAGGTGCCGCGCAGCTCCAGCTGCTCGGCCGGGCGGGCGAGCAGGCGCAGCACCCGGACGAGCTCGGGGTCGGGACCGGCCGGACCAGCGAGCCCGCGCTCCCGCAGTGTCTGCCAGCCGGCTGCCCGCACCTCGCGGCGCTCGGCCTCGGCGCGTCCGGGCGAGGGGAGCCGCAGGACGACGGGCGTCGGGCCCAACCCCAACCGTTCCCACAGGATGTCGAACTCGACGGCCGTGACGACGTGGCGGACACCGCGTGCCGTCTCGCGCGGCGCGTCCAGGACGGGTCGTGACGCGGCCACGGAGGTTCTACTCGTCGTTCACCGGTTCGGTGTCGTGACGACGCTAGATCCCCCCGG
>Ga0105046_10018699_pt1 | contig 10540 bp, 9 predicted proteins | sample MAT03_FD_78385 | JGI IMG/M metagenome (GOLD analysis project Ga0105046, IMG submission 78385) | Freshwater microbial communities from Lake Fryxell liftoff mats and glacier meltwater in Antarctica - MAT-03 (megahit assembly) | ecosystem: Environmental > Aquatic > Freshwater > Ice > Liftoff...
GCTGTTGCTGGATGGTGATCTGGTGATTGATGCCTACAATAGTTCTGAGAATTTCAAGAAAGATATCAAAAATGATATAACTCCTGTAGATATTGGATTCATTTTAGGCGTCGGTGTGCAATTTAAAAATGGAATCGGCCTCGCCTTAATCCTTAATCAGGGACTGATAAATATTTACGAAGATACTCCCGCAATTTATTTCGATCAACATAATAATGGTTATGTAAGTGCTGACACAGATGGCAAGATTTTAGGTGTCACCATTAACGTGTCTTATCTTTTTGGATACGCTCCAAAAATCAGTAAATAAGCATTTTATCGAAACCCGATCCGCCTGCGGTTCTTTTGTTTCTTTTCTGAATCATCATTTTTCATGAGGTAATCTATAGTTTCATAAATATTTTGAAAATGCTGATTGTGCTTGTTCTCTATCTCCTTAAGTTTTTCGGTTAGGTCGTGATAAAAAAGTGCAAATTGTCGCATTAAAACAAAAGCTCGCATAATGGAAATATTCACATCGATGGCAATAGAGGAATTTTAAATCCCCCTTAACATGGCCAATCCTTGTTCTGTAAAGGCATAAGGCAGATATTTTTTATGTTTGCCTTTTCCTTTCTCTAAGGTTTCAATTTGAAACTTTAGAGTATTCCATTCCGGTTTAGTGAGCTGAAACATAAAATCATCGGGAAACCGCTGTATGTTTCGCTTAACACTTAGGTTGAGGCTTTTTGTTGAGACATGATATAATTCAGCCAGATCATAATCAAGCATTATTTTTTTGCCTCTTATTTCATGGATTTTGGTGGTGATGTTTGGTAGTTGCATATGAAAAACTGTTTTATACTGTTAAAAGAAAATTCTAAGTTGTCAGATCAAAAATAGGATAAATACGGTTGTCAAAAGTTGTGAGAATTACTTTCCGATACAAAAGTATAATACTATCGATTATTAAAAACTTAACATATAAAATTATCTCATAAAATTATTGGGGTAAAATAAAGTCACTGTATTTCTAATTTATGAATATGAATTCAGAAAAAACTTTGCTGGATAAAATAATTCATCATGATAACAGCCCGAAGTAATTTTATTTTTCACTAAAAATCAATCATGCAAAAACCGTTTCTGAATCAACTTTAAAAGGCTTCTCTATGTGTTTAATATTTTGCAGAACTTACCAGTTTTTCAAGAACTTTTCCGGCTGATGGTAACAAAACCGAAATATTATTTCTTTATGGAAAATAATCGCCATAACTGTACAATTGCCGCTATTGAAAAGGAGATTCCAATAATTTTGCTTATAACTGCTTGATTTGAACTGATATTTTTTAGGATCAACTGGCCACCGAAAATGAAGAAACTACTGGCGATCATTGATCCAATTGCAATACCAATGATGTACCAGTTATAATGAGAATTAAGGGGAAGAAGTATCTTTTTAGACAATAGAACGCTGCTAAAAGCAAGCCAAAATGGTATCTGAGCAAGATTTACTGCACTCAACGTTAGTCCCAGCAGTAAAGCCTGCGTTATATTCATGAGCGGAAAAAGCGAAAAGGCCGGATTATTTGCAGATTCAGAAGTAAAAGCAAAAACAGCAAGGCATACAGTTATGAAAAATATGAAAAAGTTCATGAACCTGAAAATTCCGGTATGTTTTCGGATCTTATCTATTGCCACGAAAGATACCCTTACATAGGCTATCTCTGTAAGCATACATCCTAAAGCAAACCAAATAGCCTGAACTACACCTACCGTTACAGATATCTGAAATGTCGCAACATTTAAAGTACCTAAGGGGAGCGATCCTATAAAGCTGATCAACAGGCCGGAGAAAAATACCTTCACCAGTTTCATCAAATCAGCTTTCTATTAAATATCCAATAGGCTTAAATGAATAGTTATTTGACATTTCGGCAGAACAAGCCGTAAGGCCTACGATAAGGTCCATCCTCGCTTCGATCAGAATATAATCTCCGGCCCTGCTCTTTGGCGGCAGAACAACGACTTTACCACTGACGGAGTTAATATCTACATTCATAAAAACATTAAAGCTGATATGAATATCATCCGGCTTTATATCGAATTGTTTTAGAGCGGCAGATAAATTTCCAAAGCATCCTCTGTGTGGCTCAGTGTGGCCATAGATTATCTTAAATGTTTCTGCACTGCAGGGTGTAAGCAAAAAATCATGCCGTCCAACGGTATCTTCAATAAGATCGAACATGATATTGCTCCTGTTCGAATAAAACGAATGGCCTTTAGTGAGGAAAATCGTTTCGGCATAGTCTATTGTTCTTCCTGAAGAAAGATACTCTGATTTGTCTTCTGCATTATAGCAAACCAGATCAGATACCTGCTCGCCCTCCATATCAACAATTTTGAGTCTCTGGCCCTTTTTCAAAGTAAAGGAAACTCCGCTGCGCGGCGGTATTATGTTAAGTTTTTGCATGATTTATTTTTAAAGGGCATTGCCATGAATTTTCGTAAATGCGTCCGCTATATTGATTCACTTCTAATCCTCCGGAAAAATCCGACAGCATCGGATTAACAGAGCCTGAGTAACTAGTATCTCTTTCCCTGATAATATGCTGCAGCTTTTTATACGCATCAGTCATCTTCAGTTTTTCAAATTGCGCATGAGGGTTAAACACTAACACCGGATATTTAAATTGCCGGCTTAGTCTATTGCTTGAAGCATGCATACCAATAATAAAAAAAGCTTCTCCCTTCAGGCTAAAGCAAAAATCAGGAGATTGCGGGTCGGCAGAAACACGGGGATCATAACAGTAGTTACTAGAATCCAGATCTGATAACGATTGAAGCCTCTTCCATAAAAATGTATCGAATTCTTCTTCGCTCATCATTTCAGGCTGTTGAAATATAATTGAGGCACTGTAAAAACAATCTGTGCTTTGGCGATACTCATCCACAAAATCGTATAGAAATGTGAGAATTCCTGCGTCATCTCTAGAACAGGCCATATGATCTGCTACCATGTACCTCGCCTGGTTTTTCTGAATGGATGCCCTTGCTCCAACACAGGGAAAGTTTGCACTCGTTAGGTGAAGTTTGTATTGGTCTATTATCTGATCGTTAACGCTTATCATATTAATCTTTTAAATCACGATTGCTAAAGTTCGAGCTCGGTATCCATCCGGCTTAATAATTTAAAATGTTTTTTTGCTGCCATTGAATAGGCCAATCCACGACTGAAGCTCCAGTACGGGATGCCCTGACGGTTATTGATCTTCGAGATCCTGTATAACACTTTCCAATGCTGTAAAAGAATATTATATGCTTTTAGCAGTGTGTTCCCATCACCATAAACATGATGCGGTTCCGCGCCGCTTCCATTATATTCAAGTATTGAGAAGTTTTTACCCTGCTTTAATTCTTCGATAGAGCTACATTTAATGTCGTAACGACCATAATAAAATGATTTTGTATAGTGGCTGAGATCATCGAAGATGCGAAGTAGTTTTTCATCCTTTTGGGATGCGAGACTTATCAGCTTTCCACCACGGCTCAAATTCAATGCCGGAGAAAGGCAGAATACTTCGCCCAATGGAATTATATCAGTTAGCCGATGCTTGTGCTTGGCAATCATTTCATTCATACGGAAACTAACACGGTCATAACTTTTAATAAGTTCACCCAACGTTGAACTGCCATCTCCGATAACCTGTAGAAATTCTTTCTTAAGAAATCCCGTAATAACACCACTTTGTTCACCGGGATACCTGTAATAAAATACGCTTACTTCCAGCGGTAGGTTGATAAATTCCTGTAAAATAAAGTCCACTTTCATTACAGCATGATAGGCACGCAGCTGTTCCTCCGATTCAATTCTTCTGAACATAAAGCCCATCATCCCCGCATCAGGCTTAACTGCCACAGGATATTTAAAATTGGCGGCATTAAAATCCTTTATTAGTGAATGGAAATCTGTTGCAGGCGACACGTAAATACTCTTTGGATACGTTGACTCAGGAAGTTGTTTATACATCTCCTGTTTGGTTTCGCCTAAAAATCCGCCGAAACTAAGACTGGGATTTGAAGGTGTAAAAAACCACAAAGACCGCGATTTGAGGCAATACCACACCCAAACAGGCATAATTGGAATATATTTTGCCAACCAATGCCATGTTTCCCAATGCGTGATGTAATATCTCGTTTTCTTCCACATTGTCATTAGAACATATCGCGGCACTTTAAGTTTTGACGGATTTTGTAAGGGCACAGCCCCTGCAATTTGTACCTCATCCGTGGAGGTACAACGAAGTTACAAATATTCCCTAAATAAGCAAGTAACAAACCGATATAACCCAATAACCAGCATCCTAAAAAAGCGCCAATTAAGGGCTACAGAGGGTTAACTTTTCTGAGATTATTTCATACAGGTTGAATCCGTCGATATAAAGTATAACTCGTTCGTTATTTGAAGCTTTTTCTTGCATTTATCATTTAAATAATTATAAATTTGCACCATGAACATCACTTAGGATAGTATCCTTCGTTCTACGCTCCGGGAAACCAAGGCGTTTCACTTTTTAAAATCGACCTTCAAATCTACTAAATAAAACTACTTCCTTTCAGTTCCGGGGATTTTGAAAAATGTAAATTCAAACTTAGAAAAATTTAATTTTAAATATTTTTTGATGTCTTTAAAGAATTGGTCCAAAAACTTCGAATTTACTCGTGATTTTAAAAGAAATTACTTCCCAATACAAAACTTACTAAAAATATTCTCCAGCAAATCATCCGTTGTAATCTCTCCTGTGATCTCACCGAGGTACATCAGTGAGGATCTGATCTCAATGGCTATTAGGTCGGTGGATAAGCCTGTTGTTAATCCCGAGAGTGAATTTTCTAATGCGTTAGTCGTTTTATCTATTGATACTTTGTGACGGGCATTGGTTAAAATAACATCGCCTGAATCAATTTTACTTTCTGTAATTACTGATGTGATCCTTGTGAAAAGTTCGTTAATGCCCGCGTGTTCTTTTGCTGATATGAAAACTATATCAGGAACGGTTGAGAAAAGATCCTGTAGGTAAGAGTCGTTATATCTATCAGATTTATTTGCAACCGGTATCAATACATATTTTTCACCTGGCCGTGAGGTAATAATTTTGTCCAGAATTTCTTGTAATTCATCAGGACCTGTTTCACCCGGATCAAAAAGGTAAATGATCACAGATGCTTCTTTTATTTTCTCTAACGTTTTTTCAACTCCAATTTGTTCCACAAGATCTTTCGATTCTCTGATCCCGGCTGTATCAATAAATCGAAATTTCATCCCGCCAAGGTTAATCTCTTCCTCAATAGTATCTCGTGTAGTACCTGCAATATCGCTCACTATCGCCCTGTCTTCATTCAATATTAAATTAAGTAAAGTTGATTTGCCAACATTTGGTTTGCCTGCAATTGCAACTGGTATTCCCCGCTTTATCACATTTCCGGTTTCAAACGATGCCGATAATTTTCTCGTATGATCAATGGTTTCTTTGATTAATGAAACAAGCTGCGAACGATCGGCAAATTCAACGTCCTCTTCCGAGAAATCGAGTTCCAATTCCAGCAACGATGCAAAATGGATCAGCCGTTCCCTTAGCACATGAATTTCCTTAGAGAAACCTCCGCGCATTTGCTTAAGAGCTACACGGTGGGATGATGCAGAATCAGCAGCAATCAAATCACCCACCGCCTCGGCTTGAGCCAGATCCATTTTTCTGTTCAAAAAAGCCCTCATGGTAAATTCCCCCGGTTGTGCCGGAGTTGCGCCTCCTTTTATGAGAAGCTGAAGTATTGCCTGTTGTATAAATGTGGAACCATGACACGATATCTCAACTGTATCTTCGCCGGTAAACGACCTCGGTCCGCGAAAAATTGTAGTGAGAACCTCATCAATCACCTTGTTTCCATCCTGAATGAGTCCAAAAATGGCAGTGTGAGAAGGACTTTCTCCCGCACTCTTACTTTTTGATCGGAAAACTGTATCCACAATCTTAAATGCCTCCGGACCGGAAACGCGTATCACAGCAATTGCTCCCATGCCGGGAGGAGTTGCTATTGCTGTAATGGTGGTTCCTGGTTGGGTTTTGTTCTCCATGGGGCCAGCAAAGTTACCGCATCCCGCTCAATTTGCCGAAAATCACAACAATTACCTTTTTGTTGCTTCTTTTTCATCAATTATCATAACTTTGCCGCTCGGTAGTTTTCTTGATTAGTCAGTCTAATTTCATGTCAATAACCACCTTAAAACCGTTGGCCGGAAGTTAAAAATCAGGATTTCTGTCCACTTATTTTAAAATAATTTATTCTTTATATATCATTCCATATGAGTGTATTAGTCAACAAAAATTCTAAAATTGTAGTACAAGGTTTTACCGGTAACGAAGGAACATTTCACGCTACTCAAATGATCGAGTACGGAACGAATGTAATAGGAGGGGTTACACCCGGAAAAGGTGGGACCACGCATCTCGATAAGCCTGTTTTTAATACTGTTGCCGAAGCGGTTCAAAAGGCTGGTGCGAATGTTTCTATAATTTTTGTTCCGCCACCTTTCGCAGCCGATGCCATTATGGAAGCTGCTGAAGCCGGAATAGCACTCATAGTTTGTATTACTGAAGGAATTCCTACCAAAGATATGATTCTGGTAAAGGAATATCTTAAAAGTCGTAAGACTCGTCTTATAGGCCCTAATTGCCCGGGTGTTATTACTCCTAACGAAGCTAAAGTGGGCATTATGCCGGGTTTTGTCTTTAAAAAAGGAAAAATTGGTATTGTTTCTAAATCGGGTACCCTCACCTATGAAGCAGCTGATCAGGTTGTGAAAGCAGGATTGGGTGTTTCAACAGCTATTGGAATTGGTGGTGATCCAATTATTGGAACCACTACTCTCGAAGCCGTTCAGCTGTTTATGGATGACCCTGAAACAGAAGGTATCATCATGATAGGTGAAATTGGTGGTAGCCTGGAAGCTGATGCAGCACGATGGATAAAAGATAATAATCGTAAACCCGTCGTAGGTTTTATCGCCGGTCAAACTGCCCCTCCCGGCCGCCGTATGGGCCATGCAGGTGCTATTGTTGGTGGCGTTGAAGATACCGCTGCAGCTAAAATGCAAATTATGCGCGAATGTGGAATTACTGTTGTCGATTCTCCTGCCATTATTGGTCAAACTATGGCGAAAGTGCTGGGAAAAGTTACTGCATAATATGAAAATTATTTTATGCTAAAATGTTCCGGTTTTGCCGGGACTTTTTTATTCTCCTTTTTTGCATAACTCAGCCCTTTTAAGGTGGTGATCAGACACAAAAGCAACGGGCTTTAATTCTGAAACGAGGATCACCAGGTAGCAGAAAATATTTCTAACTCCACTACAAATTTCATTTTAACGATGATGCATTTTAGTTATGCAAATGTGATGTTTTGAGTGTACACCTTTGTCTTTATCAATTTCAACGTTGGTTGTTTAATGTTGGTTGGAAAGTGTTCCATCATTAACTTGCTATCAAAAATATGTGGCAATGTTGATTCATAGAAAAGTACTACCCACATTGGGGAAATAAATCCTTACTCCGCCAGCTTTCTCAATTCCTCAAATTCAGCAGTCAGTTCCTTAAATCGTTTATCAAGATCACCTTTGTCGGTTTCTGATAATGGAGCACTCGATTTTCTGAGGTCTTTTATCTTTGATTTAAGACTATTTCTATTATTCTCAAAACTTCCAACCTTCATCTTAACATCAATTGTCGACATTTTTTTAGGATCGATTTGTTGTTTGAAGGTGGCAAATTGCTTTTCTACCAATGTTAATTTCTGTTCATACTCCGCAAGCAGGTCGTTTTGACTCTTCGATTGGGTTGAAATACCTATAAAACCTACAATTACTAAGGAAAGAATAAGCATTCTGGTAAATTGTGTTTTCATCGTCTATTTTGATTATTCATGGTTAACTTATTGTATTTGTGTGCACTGATTATATTAACATTTGCTCTCAAATTGGCGTCAAACAATGTGCCATCTTTGCAAATGCTTCGGAAGCAAGCCTTAATTTGCCGCATAATGCTGTCCGGTCATAAGTTGATTTTAGTCTTTAGTGGCATCATAGTTGGTTTTAATATCACCATTCAATGTAGAATATTAAGATTAATTAGCTGTTTTGACATTTTACTTTTTGCTTTGCGGGTTGAATCTTGTTTTATTCTTTTATAGGGCGCTAATGTTTGAGTTAAATTGAAATCTGTTATTAAAATCACTTTTAGTAACTAAAAATCTATTATCGGAAGTGACAGCAACTTCAAATATTTTAAGAAAAGTTTTAAAAATTATTGCATGGGTATTTGCGTCCATCCTTGCAATCTTTATTTTGGTGTTACTTTTAATCCGGCTGCCGGCGATTCAGAATTATGCAGTCGATAAAGTGACTTCATTTGTGTCCTCTAAAACAGGCACGGTAGTTTCTATTGGCAACATTTATATTGGATTTCCATCAACTGTAATAATAAATGAAATTTTTCTGGACGATCTCAATAAGGATACCCTCTTGCATGCAAAAGAAATCAGAGCCGGTGTGGGGTTATTTGGTTTGATTAAAGGTGATATTTCACTTGGAAACGTAAGTTTAACTGAAGTTACTGCAAACCTTAAACGGAACAGTATCGATTCTACATTTAATTTTAATTTTCTGATCAACGCTTTTGCATCAAAAAATAAACCTGCAACGGTGGATACTGTAAAAAAACCAATGAATATTACTGTTGATAAAATTGAATTATTTAATGTTCATTTTGCCTTTAAGGATGATATATCAGGTTTGAACCTCAAAACTTATGTTGGTGAAGTTGTGCTGCCTGTAAATGATATGGATTTGGATAGCCTTCGCTTTAATGCCGGTGACATTGAAATTAATAACACCCGTATTGAGTTTATTCAGTTATTTTCTTCCGTTGACGACTCCTCGGCTGGTACCGGAAATCTGCCTGAGTTTACAGCTCAAAAACTTTCCGTTGTTAACAGTTCATTTCATATGATACATCCAAACGACTCCACAGGAATGTATGTTAAGTCGGGAGATTTTGAAATTACTGATGTCTTTTGTAATTTGAAAACAAATGTGATTAGTGCCAATAAAATTGACTTGGATAAATCATCACTTATGATTTTTGACCGAAAAATAGAGGCTGTGAAGTCTATCGAAAATAAATCATCAAAAACGGTTGATATTAAAATCCCTTTTCAAATTGATGTCAAAAAATTGGAGGTTAATAATTCACTTTTTGTTGTTCAAGGTAATGACACTCTATCAAGACCTGAATTTAATCCAGAAAACTTAAGTCTTGTAATAAGTAATTTTGAAGTTAAAAATATTTATCATCATAATGGAAATGCCGGTCTGTCTATAGTCGAGACAAATATTTCTGACCGATCGGGCTTGGCAATCAGAGAGCTTAAAGGAGATTTTAAAACCACTCCTATTTCAACTTCAATAGCAAATCTTGAATTAAAAACCGGATATAGTGAAGTAAACGGTATGGTTTCAGTAAGGTACAGAAGTCTTCAAAAGTTCATTGATGAACCGGGTAAAGCAATGGTAAATCTTCATTTAACTAATTCTTTAATTTGCTTAGATGATTTATTATTATTAAAAAGTGATTTAATTCAACAAGAGATCATAAGTAAAAACCGCCATCGCAATAATGTGATCAATATGATGGCAGATGGAACTATTGATAACCTGAATTTGAGAAATTTTAGTTTGCAAACCGGCAATTCAACTTTCTTAAATATTACCGGAAGTGTATATGGACTTCCGGATAGCGATAAGCTCTTTATGGATCTTGTTGCAAACCGACTCACCACTACAGCCTTCGATATCAATTCTTTTATTACTTTACCTGAAAAAATTCATATTCCTGAAAATGTGGCCTTGTCAGGAAATTTTAAAGGTTCACCCACAACATTTGAGTATAAACTTTACGCAGGTACAAACAGGGGTAGGGTTATTGCTATAGGAGCTTTCTATAACATTGATTCCCGGAAACCTGGTTATAAATTATCTGCAAAACTTGATCAGCTGGATTTAGGTTTCATACTTAAAAATGAAATGTTAGGAAATGTAAATCTTAGTACCAACATATCAGGAGAAGGATTTGATCCTGAATCAATGACCACGGTATATAGTTTAAAATCAGATTCGGTTTTTGTAAATGATTACAGCTATAATAAAATTGAGTTTATGGGTGCAGTTAAAAATGGAACCGTATATGCAAATGGTAAAATTGACGATGAAAATTTGCAACTTGAATTAAAAGTGGCATTAGGTATGATTAAAGAACAAGAATTCTATGAAGCAGAAATTAATCTTAAAGGCATTGATCTTGAGGCTTTGAAATTCACAGATCATGAATTAAGAGCCAGCGGAGCAGGAGTTATTAATCTGCATGGAAACAACTTTAATAACTTGATAGGAAATGTTGAAATTAAAGATGTTCTTATTGTTAAAGATGGCAGAAATTACCCTATTGAA
>Ga0105046_10018701_pt1 | contig 10540 bp, 9 predicted proteins | sample MAT03_FD_78385 | JGI IMG/M metagenome (GOLD analysis project Ga0105046, IMG submission 78385) | Freshwater microbial communities from Lake Fryxell liftoff mats and glacier meltwater in Antarctica - MAT-03 (megahit assembly) | ecosystem: Environmental > Aquatic > Freshwater > Ice > Liftoff...
GCTGCGCAATTGCATGCGGGAGGCCTGCTATGAAACGTTTTGTGATCGCGGCCACCGGAGCAAGTGGCGCCATTTATTTGCAGCGCCTGCTACATTATCTGGGGCGTGAAGATTGCGAGTTGCACCTGCTTTTCAGTGAATACGCGAAGCAGGTGGTGCATCAGGAGACCGGCGGAATCACGCTTCCGCCAAATGCGACAGAATATAATCTCCGCTCCATGAACGCGCCTTTCGTTTCCGGCAGCACACGTTTCGATGCCATGATCGTGTGCCCGTGTTCCATGGGCACGCTGGCACGCATTGCGGCTGGTACAAGCGACAACGCCATTCTCCGCGCGGCGGATGTTTTTTTAAAGGAACGGCGGCGTTTGATTTTGGTGCCACGGGAGACGCCGTTTAATCGGATTCATGTGCGGAATCTTGCAAGCGTGATGGATGCGGGCGCGGATATTGTGCCGGCCATGCCATCGTTCTATTCGCATCCTGCGGATTTCGATGCGTTGGCTGACACGGTGGTATGGCGGATTCTGGCGCATTTGGATTATCATCCGGCGGAAGCTTACCGGTGGAAGGAAGCGCCGGCGCAAGAGTGAAGCGCTGGCAAATTGGACCGGCCGCATCGATCATCGCAGGAACAATGCGCCTGCTGGGAGCGACTTTGCGATGGAAGATTGAGGATCAAAGCGGGCTCACACACTCACCACCCACGGCACCGGCCATTGCCGTCTGCTGGCACAACCGCATCCTGCTTCTTCCGCTCATTTACGAACGGCTCGGGCGTCCCGTGCCGACCCTCAGCCTGACGAGCGCCAGTCGCGATGGCGAGCTCGCCGCGAGATTGCTCAGCCGCTTTGGATTGCAGGCCACTCGCGGTTCTTCGTCGAAGCGCGGAGTGGCCGCGCTCAAATCGCTCCACGAAGCCCTCGCAGATAAACGTGTCGTGATCATGATTCCCGACGGACCTCGCGGCCCGCGTTACCATCTTCAGCCCGGCGTGGTGCATTTGGCCATGACCACCGGCGCACCGGTCTTCGTGATGAGTTATGAGCCGGAACGCTATTGGCGCTTAAAATCGTGGGACGGCTTTTTAATTCCCAAACCTTTTTCCACGGTGCACGTCACCCTCACCAAACCAATCCCCATGCAAGGTGACCGCCATCAAAGCGGAGAGGTGGAAAAAAATCAGACGCAGCTATTGGAAGAAATGATGAAGCTGGTGAAGACGCGGTAAGTGGTAGGGACGCTTTACCGAAGCCTCTGTCGAAATAGAATCACATTGATTTGAGTTCCGAAAAAATCTGCGTGAATTTAATTAATCTGCAGTTCTCCATCTGCGCACAACTGCACCTTTCCTGCAATGCGGCTTGCATGGGCTTGGCGTATTGACGCACTTTGCAGCTAATGCTTCCCGCTTTAATTGATGCTACTGGCGCTCACGAATTTCGGCTTTCCGCAGAAAAGACGGCATACACTGCGGGCGCGCTTTTTGCATTGGCACAGGACTTGGGCCGCCGCACTTCCCCAATCCAAGACAGGGAAAGTGGGTTGACTGGGACTCGAACCCAGAACCAACGCCTTAAAAGGGCGCTGCTCTACCATTGAGCTATCAACCCGAAAAATGAGAACGCGGACAATAGAAGCGGCTTCGCCGAGGATGCAAGCGATTTTCCCGTCGTGGACCGTGATTTTTTTCGCCGTGCTCGCCTCGGCACTCGCGGGAACGCTCATGTGGCTGCGGATAAGCGGCTCGACTGTGTGGTGGACGGACCTGATCGGGCCGGGGCGCGTGGCCATGGAAAGCGTCAATGCCGGCGGTTGGCAGCAAATGCGGATCTTGTGGAGTGGTCAGCAGGATTTTCCGGCGATCCTCCTGCTGGGAGCCCTGAATGCCGACCCTATGCATTTTCCGTTGACCGCCGCGCTCGCGACCGCGGCAGGCGTGCTTTTGGCGGCGCTGGCACTGGGTTTGCGCGCTGGACCCGCCTTGCTTCTCGCCGCAGCCATCGGACTTTGGTGGCCGCTGGGATGGTTGCCCGTGGTCTTGCCTTTGTGTGTGCTTGCAGCTTGGATGCGGAATCGGCGACGTATCAAGGTGGAAAATGCCTGCCTGCTGGTGGCTGCGGTGGCGCTTTTTGTGAGCACACCCACTTTGTTTGCGGCAGCTCTGGTCGTGGTGGTGTTGGGAGCTTGTCGTTTGCCTGCGGTGTTTACGATTGTCTGTGCGTTTCTCGGGATTTTGCTGCAAATTTTGCATCCGCTTTCCCTCGGATTCTGGCCTCCCATGGCGCGGCTTGCGGCCGGTTTGGCAGGGGCAATGTCAGCGGCAGGCTCCGATTCCTTGCGCTGGCAGGAACGGGTCATGCGCGCGTGCGGGATCGGCGTGGCCTGCGCCCTCTTTCCCCCCGCCGCACCGCTGGCCTTGTTGACCACCATCACTCCCGCTCAATTTCCCAGGCTCTGGCAAAATGCGGGGTGGTTGGCATCGACAGCCGCGACTTTGGTGGCGGCGTTTCTTTCCCTGCACAACGTCAAACCTGCCCGGGTCCGCGCTTCTTTGGAGGCCATGCGCGAATTGGCGAGCATCAGTTTCACCGCAGCACCGGAACTCATGCTGGCGGGCCGGGAAGAAGCACGCATTTTAGGGTGGATGCCGGAACTGGCGCGGCGGCTCCCTGGTTTTCCCGATATTCGTGCCGCATACGCCGCGCATGCCGCGTGGGTCCGTTCCCCTGAGAGCCCAAGCCCTGATGCCATTTTGCTCGCCGGAGCGGCGGGCGAGAACGCGTTGCTGCTACCGAACCGACCGGTGGTGAAGGGGCTGCGGCTTAGGGCGGTGACTGCGGGCGGGGCGCTTTTTATTGCGAATCCAACCGGCGGCGAACTGATCTTGCCCGAAGCCAAGGGACAGGATCCGGTGATGTTGTCACGGCTTGCCGCCTGGCTCGATGCCGCAGGCGACACGGCTGCAGCGCGACGCTTGATGGATGCAGCGCTTGAAATGGATGACAAACCGGAGGCAGAGGTACTTCTGCGTCGCGCACGCCATTTCATGCGTTTGCAACGACAGGGCGAGGCTTTGGAAGAGACGGAAAGGGCCTTGGCCCGCGAGCCCGACAATCCCGCCGCGCTTTCGATGCGCGCGCAATTGCTTTATGGCGCAAAGGATTTTTCCAATGCCTACGATGCCTCGGCACGTTTGGTGGAAGTCACACCCGATGATGCCGCCGCGCTCTGGTTGCATGCCCGTATTTCGAATGCGGTAAAGCTCGCTCGCGCGGAAATCGAAGCCCTCGAGCGATTGATCCAAATCAAGCGACGCTCGGGCCAGGACGCGACGGTCGAGATCATTTTGCTCGGCCAGGTGCACGCGCGCGACGGCGACGCCAAACGCGCCCTCGCCCGACTCGAAGAAGCGGCCAAATCCCCCACCCTCACCGACCCACAGCGCCAGCAGATCCGGGAAAATATTTCCGCCATCCGAAAACGTGCCGGTCTGCCTGAACCCGAGCCATGACCCTTGAAGAGGCCGGGAAATTGCTGCGAACAGAATTGGCTTCGTCGCCAAATCGTTGGCGTCAATCGGTCAAAACGGGTATCGCCTGTGTGCTCGGATTTTTCTTCGCGATGTATGTGCGGCTGGATCATCCGTATTGGGTCCTGATCACGATTCTCATCGTTTCACTGCCGAGTTATGGGGCTACGGTGGAAAAAGGGGTGTCGCGCGTGGTGACCACTCTTCTTTCTTTGGGGCTGTGTCTCTGGATGGTTGCGAATTTCATCCAGGAACCGCTCATTTTTCTCCTGATCTACACCATCGTCGCGACCTTGATGGCGATGGCGGGACGTGCCGGTTTTTATCCTGCGGCGATTCAAATGGCGACGGCTTACTTTGGTTTCATGGCCTTCGCCGCAGTGACAGATGCAGAGAGTGCCACGCAGTTTTTCGTGGATCGCTGCGTGGATGTGATCGCGGGTGTGGCGATTGCCTGGCTGGTGAATCGCTTGATCTGGCCGGTTTACGCGGGCCGGGCGCGTCCAGAGACTTTCGCCCGTCTGATACGCGAAATGTCCACGCTTTTGCGCGCTCAAGTCCCTGATCCCGCCCCCCTGCTCGCAGCAAAAAAAGCGCTCGCTGCATTGTTGGATCGAGCGCTTTGGGAGGAACGTCATCGTCCGGAAGATCGCTGGGGCGCGATGCTGGTTGCAGCGGAGGATTTAATGACTTCAGTGCTGCATTTTCGCGAGGCATGGGATGGCATCGGCGACACCGGATTGACGAGCATTTTAAAATCCGGTTTGCAAGATCCGCTTGTCGAATTGCTCAAGACGCTCGATGCGTTGGCCCTTGAATTGGCTGCGGAAAATTGGGAGCCGGTCAGGTGGGATCCCGACGGTGTTGAGCATCAGATCCGAGCGGCGTTTGTGGCATTTCGCACAGCGAAAGAAGCAGGCGGGACGAAGGAATACGGGAGCGGAAATGTGGCGCTCACGGTCGCGGCGTTGGAGCAGGTATTGCAAAATTTGAGACGTATCGAATCTGCCCGCACACAAAAAGCCGCCGTATCCGTGGCAAAACATTCGGCCGCTTGGCAGATCGATTGGCCTTTGTGTATTCAGAGTTTCAAGCAGCCATTGTGCGGCATCATCACGGGTTGGCTAGTGCTGAGCTGGGGTTGGGAAACGCCGATGCCTGCTGTGTTGAGCGCGGTGATTGTGTATCAACCGACACTGGGTGCCAGCTATCGTCGCGTCATCATGCGTTTGGCTGGAGCGATGATTGGCGCAATGATGACGCTCACCGCCATGATCTGGATTCTGCCGAATTTCCAGAGCGCCGGAGTCATGGCAATCGTTTTAGGCATGGTGATGACGATTTGCGCTTATCTGTATTTTTCAAGCGAACGTTACAATTACATCGGCATGCAGGCCGGCTTTGTCGTGGCGATCACCCTGGTGACAGGCTATCAAATCACGGGCGATCTCGACCCGATGTGGAGCCGTTTGCAAGGCATTCTCCTGGCGGGATTAGTGGTGGCGCTGGTGTCACGTTGGTTTTTCCCCGTGCGTTCTTCCGCGGTCTTAGTGAAAATTTTGCGTCAATGGCTTGCGGCGATCCGCACAGTGAGCGCGGAAGCTCTGAACGCTGCGTCCGAACGAAAAGGAATATCCGCGTTGCGCACGGCTTGGGGCGGGATGGGGCGGGTGGATCAATTGCTCGTGGAATCAGCTGCGGAATCACACGCGCCGATCTTTCGCTCCCGGCTACTGCCGGATTACGCGCGTTTGTTGGAACGATTGACCGTGCATTTGCTCGCGCAACCAAGTCCGCGTGCAGACACATCAAAATTAATCGACGGATTTGCTGCGGAACCCGCCATCGCCTTGCGCACGGCGTGCGACACTTTGCTCACGGAAGCTTCCAACGCCGTGGCTGGCACACCACATCGGGTGCAGAACGCCACCGTGGCATTGGACGCCGCGGCCGCGGGTCTCCGCGAGCGCATGAGCGAGTTGCGGGAAAATCGCAGTTGCATGCAAAGTTCGGACGAAGCCATCACCGCCTTTTTTGCGTGGATGCAGGAAGCCATCACCATGGCCGCGCGTTTGCGGGATCTGGCGGGTGCGACCTGCCGTTTGGAAGCGGCGACCCGGTTGATTTCAGACGTGGAAAAGAAAGCGCCGATGCCCGCAATGCAGCCCGCATCTGCATGAAGTGAAATCGCGGGTTGATCAGAATATCGACGATTCGTTTAAGGCGTCGAGATCGTCAAGGGCGTTTAGGAGGCTGGATTCCTCCTGCATCGCGAGCAATTCAGGGAGCATGGCTACCATCAATTGCGCCTCGTCTTCAGTCGAAACTGTATTAGCCAGCATGGCACCCTCACCAAGATCTTCGCTCCCGCCAAATTGACCGGATATTGCCACAACCGCCAGCACAAGCGCGCAGGATAAGGCCGCGACCGTGGGTGAAGTCCAACGACCGGGCCAACTGAACCAGCCCCTTGGCTCTTGGCTCTCGCCCGCCACGCGTTGACGCATCTCCGCCACAAATCGAGGACTGATTCGCGGCGCAGATGTTTTCCCGAGGATATCCCAGAGAGGATCGTCTTTTTCCATAATCAAAAGGTGAAACCCACGTAAACCATCAGAGTTGCGCACAAAATGCAAACACGCTCATCTCCGAAATTTGCAACCTGGGAGCGCTGGCTTCTCGCCGGCTTCTAATTATCCCCCCGCTTTTTGAAATTTTCGTAGATGGCCCTTTCAAACGGCTTCCGCAAACTGTCCTTTGCGGGCGCGTTCCACGTATCGCGTCATCCGGCTCATCGCCTCTTTGATTTTCGGCAACGCGGTTGCGTAGCTGCATCGAAGATAACCCTCGCCCGGAGCGCCAAACGCCGGACCCGGAACAGCCGCCACATTTTCCGCTTTCAGCAGGCCCATGGCGAAATCCCGACTCGACATACCGGTCGATTCGATGCGCGGGAACACATAAAACGATCCACGCGGAAGAAAGGTTTCGAGCCCCATGTCGTTTAATGAAGAAACGATGTAATTCCGTCGCAGCTCATATTCACGACGCATATTTTCCACCGCCGGCGCTCCGTGAAGCAAGGCCTCGACCGCTGCTTCCTGGCTGGTGATCGGCGCACAAAGCATGGCGTATTGATGCACCTTCATCATGGCTTCCACCAAGTCCTGTGGGCCGCATCCGAATCCTATCCGGAAGCCCGTCATGGCAAAAGCCTTCGAGACCCCATGCAACAAAAGGGTGCGTTCGCGCATGCCCGGCATCGCGGCAATGCTCACGTGCTCGCTGCCGTCATATCGAATCTCACTGTAAATTTCGTCCGTGATCACAATGAGATCGTGTTTCACACAAAGCGCGGCGATTTTTTCCATTCGCGCCCGGTCCATCGTCGCTCCCGTGGGATTCGTCGGAAAATTCAGCAACAACACCTTGGAACGCGGCGTAATGCGTGTCGCGAGGGCTTCGGCATCCAAAGCAAAGTCATCTTCGGATTTCGTGGGAATGGCCACCGGTACCCCGTGCGCAAGCACCACACTCGGCGAATACGAAACGTAACACGGCTCATGATACAGCACTTCGTCCCCCGGATTCACCAGGGCGCGGATCGCAATATCAATCGCTTCAGAAACCCCAACGGTCACAATGATTTCGCGCTCCGGTTGATAAGAGACACTGAAATGTTCCTCCACATACTTCGAAATCACAGCGCGCAATCTCGGCAGTCCAAGATTCGAGGTGTAACCCGTATGACCTTTCTCCAGGGAATAAATCGCCGCTTCACGAATATGCCACGGCGTCATGAAATCCGGTTCGCCGATCCCCAGCGAGATGACCTCTTTCATCGATTGCACGATTTCGAAAAAATCGCGGATGCCTGACCGCGGAAGATCGCGCACGTGATGCGCGATGCGATCAGCCATGGGGGTGCTCATGGTGACACCACCAATCGATTGGGCTCTTCCTCACGGGCGAGCAGCGTGCCATTTTCCTTGTAACATTTTAGCCGGAAATGCGTGGCAGTCGAAAGCACACCTTCCACGGTGCTGAGCCGTTCGGCGACGAATGACGCCACTTGCCGGAGACTTTCCCCGGTTACCACCACCAACAGATCGTAGCCACCGCTCATGAGATAGCAGCTTTCGACTTCGTCAAAGCGCGCGATGCGTTGCGCGAGACGGTCAAAGCCGCCGCCGCGTTCCGGGGTGATTTTCACTTCAATCACGGCGGTCACCGAACCGTTGCCAGTTTTTTCCGGGTCCAACACGGCTTGGTAACCGAGGATTTTGCCGTCTGCTTCCGCGGCCGCGATCTGCGCGCTGGTCTCGGCTTCGGAGAGTCCAAGCATACGGGCGAGATCAGGGCGCGGGATGAGTGCGTTTTGACGGAGAATTTGAAGAAGAGGATCCATAATGTGCTGAACCAAACACTCCAACTGCCAAATGCCTGCTTTTGCAAGTGTGATCCCACGCGAAGCGAGAATTGGTGTGCGCCTGGACCCATACGGCGCAGCCGCCGGCCCTTGCCTCTTTCAACTCATCCCTTGCTGCTGTGCTTGTTCCATCCAGAGCGGGCGCTATTCCCTCGCTCCGCGCCGCTTTATCGTGATCCGCTTCAGTCTTGCATCATCTTTCGGACTCCGTGTCATGATATCTGGATCACCGAAAAACGCGTTGTGCACCAGACGTCGATCATAGGAATTCATCGGCTCCAGAACCGCCGGTTCTCCGCTCTGACGCACATGATCGGCGATGGAACGCATGCGATGAATCAGGTGATCATTGCGCATGGTCCGGAAATGTTCGACATCCACGGTGACCCGATCCGGACCGCCTTCCTGTTGATGCAAGATGCGATTGAGCAAATATTGCAAGTCTTCGAGAGTCGCACCGTTTTTCCCGATCAGACATTCACTTTCCGCGGTGAACACCTGCAAGGTCGTCTGGCCATGGTCGCCCTGCTGCTCCTGGATCTCGGTGATAAAACCGAGGAAACCGAGCATGGTATCGAGGACTTCCTGTGGCGTTTGGTTCATGGACGGAGGCGTGGTTTCTTTTTCTTCTTTGGTTTTGCTCCCATGGCAGGCAAAGGCTCGGGCGGCTTCACCTTCGTGAGCGTCGGCAGCGGCTTGTTGCGCGTCATGTAAAGCTGCACTATAGAGAATATATTCTGTGTCGTCCAGTAAAGCGCCAAGGCCGAGGCGTAGTTGTAGCAGAAAACGAGGAACATGATCGGCATCAGCATCAGAATTTTCTGCTGCGCGGGGTCACCGGCCTTCGGCGTGATATGCATCTGCCAGACCATGGTTACTGCCATTACGATGGGCAGAATGTTGATCGGAAATCCTACGAGATGGAAGACGGTGTCTGGTTGGGAAAGATCCGAGACCCAAAGAAAACCGGTATTGCGAAGCTCGACGGCCGAACCGAGCATGGAATAAAACCCGAAGAAAATCGGAATCTGCAACAGCATCGGCAGACAGCTCCCAAACGGGTTCACCCCGTAATCCTTGTAAAGCTTCATCATCTCCTGGTTTGCCGCCGCAGGATTATCTTTATTCCGCTCACGCAGCTCGGTCATTTTAGGCCCGAGCACAGACATTTTTCGCATCGATTCCATCGCCTTGTTTTGCACCGGCCAAAGGGCGGTCTTGATCAGAAGCGTAAGGACAATAATCGCGACGGCGTAATTATGAAAAAGCGCACCGAGGCTGTTCATCGACCAAAGCAGGAAGAGGCTGATCGGCTTGAACCAACCCAGGCGCATGATCTCTTCCGCGCGGTCGCCAAGCTCCTTTAAACGCTCAAATTCTTTCGGGCCCGAATAGACATCGAATGCCATCTCCGTGGTCTCGCCCGGTCCAAGCTTGATGCCCGGCATTCCCAGCGCCCCTTCAATCCCCAGCCAGGGACGTGCATCGGGATTGTCGGTGGGCAAACGAATCTGCTGCCCCCAGATATCGGTGCCCGTGCCCGTCCGCGGCAGCAGAATCGTAGTGAAAAACTGGCTCTTTGTACCGAGCCACGCAATCTTGTCACCGCTTTCTTCAAACACCGGACGCGCCCCGCGCAGTTGGATCCCCACGAGCGGAATGCGCGACGATTCAAACCAATTCACATCAATCTGGCGGGTCTTGCCATTCACATAAAAATCCAAGGCCGTGTTCATCGGTAAATCATTTTCATGAATCGGGGCCGCGCTGCCGGCATGAAAGAAAAGTGTGTCGCTCCGGTATTGTTGCGAACCGTTGTTGGTGAATTTATTCGTGATCTCGACCCGATATTCGTCCCTTCGACTCTCCAGTTTCGGCAAACGAATCGTGCGCTCGAGCATGATTCCTGGAGAGAACTCCCCGCGAAATGTGGCGGAAGCGTTGTCGGAAGAGACCAGTTCGAAATTCGGGAGCTGCTCCGGGTTGGGCTCCTCGCTCACGGCTCCAATCGGGAGACGGCTATCCCGGCTGAGGATGACTTTTTCATCCTTCTCCCCGAGATGCGTCGGAAGGCGAACGGCCGCGATCCCTGCGCCGCGGCTGGTCAGCGTCAGGGTAAGGAACTCGTTGCGCAATTCGATCGTGCGCTCCGGCAGCGCGAATTCAGGTTCCGGCGCAGGCGTCGGGGTCGGCGTTGCCTCAGGCGTGGCGCTTGGCGTGGAGGTCAAATCCAAGGTGGGCGCTGGATTGCGCGCCGCTTCTTCCTCAGCGATGCGCTTGGTCTCTGCGGCGCGCATGGCTTCCTCCTGCACAAGTCTGGCCTGCGGTATGCGGTAGACTTGAGTGTTATAGATCTCGAGACCCACGATCCCGAGGATGGCAATGATGAGGACTAACCAGGCTTTTCTATCCATGAAAAAATATGACGATGCGGTGAATCAATGACCCGGTTCTTCTTATCGGAGCCGGAATGCGGTCCGCGCCCGGGGTCCAACGGGCGGGACGGGATCGTAGCCGTGTCTCCCCCAAGGATGGCAACGACAAATACGACAAGATCCCAACCAAACACCGCGAAAAAC
>Ga0105046_10018702_pt1 | contig 10539 bp, 12 predicted proteins | sample MAT03_FD_78385 | JGI IMG/M metagenome (GOLD analysis project Ga0105046, IMG submission 78385) | Freshwater microbial communities from Lake Fryxell liftoff mats and glacier meltwater in Antarctica - MAT-03 (megahit assembly) | ecosystem: Environmental > Aquatic > Freshwater > Ice > Liftoff...
AGTAACTTGATTATTATTACAATTCAATAATTTGATACTATTTGGAATATGTTGAAACGATGCAATTTGATTATGCTCACAATGTAATTCAGTAACAGTAGTTGGTAAATGTTGGAAGGAAGTAATTTGATTATTATTACAATATAATTCAGTAATGTCTTTACCAAGAAAATTTTTAACTTTAATCCAATCAATTTGATCAAAACTTGTAATTTGTAAATTTATTGTATACTTCATTTTGTTTTCTAAAACAAAAAAAAATAATCATATCTATTCATTAAAATATTATGTATTTTAAATTATATTATTCAAACCATAAATAATTATATAATGATTATATTTACTATTGTTAAAATATTTCAATAAAATAGTGATATTATATGTACGATATAATTGAGTAACTTTTGAAAAATTAAATTATTTGTCAATTAATGATATAGTTCATGTTAAATGTACCATATATAAATAATATTATTTTAAAATTGTAGTATAATACAATTTTAAAATCACCAAAACTAATTCACTAATATATTAAAAAAAAATTATAATAATTTTAAAATATAAATAAAACCGAACATGTTATCTAAAAATATTTGTGATGTTTGTTTTAAATCAATTGGAATTTATGGATTTAAATGTAAATGTGGTAAATTATTTTGTTCAAAACATATCAATAGTTATAATCATCAATGTGAATATAATTATTTCAAAGATCATCAAGAAAAAATAAGGAAAGAAAATCCAATTGTAAAACCCGAAGTTATTAATTTTTAATATTCAAAAAAAAAAAATGATAAAATAATATTTTATCATTTCAATATGAAATGAATACATTTGAAAATTTTGAAGCTACATGGGATTTAGCACAAAAACAAGGGTGGTATACGGAAGAAATGAATCGTAATATTTACATAATTGCACCTATAAATCACGAATCTCAATATTGGGCACGGATATATTATAAATATAAATTAGGGGATAATTGTTATCATATTCCTCATTTTTATTTTCAGTATTTTTAAAAATAAAAATAATTTATGTTAACATAAACAATGTTGGATCAATATGTTGATATTATAGAATTTAGTAAACATTTAAGTTTAGATGATATTTTGAAATTACGATTAGTATCAAAAGGATGGTATCAATATTTACAAAAAATATTTAACCAAAAATTTATATTAATTGTAGAATTTAAAAATTGTTTACCATCAGATTATGTAATTATACTACGTCAATGTGTTAATTTAAGTAAATATAATGTGAATACATGTTATTTAAGATTTTCTGTAGTGTTTCAAAATTTATATGCCCCTAATGCTAAATTTTTACAATTACGTGGAAGTGTTCCGTTAAATATATATTTATATTCATCTACCCAATTAGATATTACTCGAATATATACATTAAATAATGTTATAATTCATAATTGTTATCATGTTGAATATCACCTTCGTAATGGACATGAATATATCTTTTATTTTGGACAATATCACGTATTTTTTGTTTGGAAAAAACGATGGCGAACAATCACAATTTTGTTACCATTTCAACAAGCATATAAAAATATATTTACTTATGTTAATAATACTTATGTCACACGATAAACATATTACGATATTAAAAATATATCTATTACTTATGAAATATTTTTAAATTCTATTAATCAATAATTTTTTATCCTCGTTAAATCAGTAAATTCAATTTTCAAATTATCAAATATTTTGTTAGCCATTTCAACAAGCATATAACTTATGAACTATTTTTAAATTCTATAAATCAATAAGTTAAGTATTTGATATATTTTTAAGAATTTCGGTGATTTTTTTGTTGTTTTGAACATGTTGTTTTATACTCGTTAAATCAGTTAATTCAATTTTCAAATCATCATATAATGAAACAGTATTCATTCTTTCACATTTGAGTAAACACAATTGTTTTAATGTTAATACATGATTATTTTTTTTCAAATTTTGTACTAATTTATTTAGATTTTGTTTATTTAATTGATTAACAGTATATACATCCATTGTTATCACTCCATTATCTAATAATAATTGAATCATTTTCTCATTTGCATATATTACAGCTATAACCAATGAGTCCACACTATCACCACAATCTATTGGAAATCCAATATTTAGTAAACTCTTTACTAAATCATAATATTCTAAATTATTTGATTTACAATATTGTCCAGTTGCATAAAAAATAGTTGTATTTCCATCATTACATATTACATCATTATGTATTCCAATATCCAGTAATTTTTGAACATATTTTAATTTATTTACTGTAATACAATATTGAATCACATTCACCCGAATATATGAATCAACATAATTATTCATATTAATATATTTAGATAATATCGTAAATATTTCATCTAAATTACTGTCTATTACCACTTTGATTGCTGTCTCTGTAATCTGCAAATAATAATCTAAATATGGATATTTCAAACTATTTGGTTCAGCTCCTTTATCTAACAAATTGTATATAATCTTATTATTTGATTTCTTTGTCATTTTTCCTACAACTAACGTAAGTAATAAATTTATTACTTTCTGATACATATTAGTAACTTCCATCTTAGGTAATGTTAATATAAATATTTGTAATTCTTCTAAATTATATTGCATAATATTATATATACTCACGCTTCCAATAGACTTTAATTTATAATCAATATATGAAAACATTTCTATTTTTGTAAAAATAGAAATGTTTTCATATTTATTTTTTAAAATAGTGAAATGTCTGATTATCCAAATCTCTCTACAACTGTATTTGATATACACTCGCGCTTACCATAGATTTTAAAATGGTGGAATGTTTGGTCCTCCAAATGTCCAAGTTGCTCTAGCACTATAAATATAGTTATTGTTAACTGTAGTTGTATACACATTTGATGTTCCATATAAAAATCCTGTTCCAAAAGTTCCACTCAAATCTTCTAATATTGCTCGTTCTGATCTTACATTATAATCATCATTATTTTTTAATGGTAGATATGATTTGTTTAAAATTACTTTGGTTGCATTACCTGGTGTTTCATATGCATACGCTCCATATACTAAATTATCATCAAGTTGAATATAAATATAATTTCCTCCTGTAAATCCTCTCGAATTTAAATATTGTTTATATACTCCTCCATATAATGTAAATGCTGGTATAAATAATGGTAATGGTACTAATACTAAATTACATGCTGTTAACAATGGCGCAGGTGTTGGAATTACTGATGATGATGCTACTAACCGATAGTCCGCATTAAATCTATTTGGAATTAGAACTCCAAATCCTGGTATTAACCATCCTATTCCTGGTATAAATAATCCTAAATTAACTTGTACTCCATATTGTGATGAATACCATTGTAATCCATTCTGAACAAATGTATTTATTTGTCCCTGATTATAATTTAATTTTTCAGTCCAACATGTAAATGATGTATCTATTAATGTTGGATTAACTGTTGATACGTTTTGAAATGCAAATGTTAATACTGTGTTGAATCCACAAAAACATGATCCTAATAAACATAATATTAATACTATTAATTTCATTCTTTTTCTTAAATGTTTATTAAAAAAAATTTTTTATCAATTTTTTATAAAAAAAATTGATAAGTCAAAATATTTTAAATTTTTATTGAAAAAATGTTAGCTGTACAAATTTTAAAAGATAAATTTAAATTAAATCAATTTAAGGACAAACAAGAAGAAATTATTAATTCAATAGTTAATGACGGTAGGGATGTCTGTGCAATTATGGCAACAGGATATGGCAAAAGTTTATGTTATCAGCTTCCTGCAGTTATGACTAATAAAATTAGTCTGGTTGTATCACCATTAATTTCATTAATGACCGATCAGAAAGAAAAATTAAACAAACTTAATATTACTAGTTGTTGTTATAATTCAACATGTGATGATAAATTAAAATTACACCAAGAAATACAAAATGGAAATTATTCTATAATTTATATAACTCCAGAAAGTTTAGTTCAACAAACTAATTTTTTGAGTCAATTATCTATTGGATTAATTGCAGTTGATGAAGCACATTGCATTAGTACATGGGGAAATTCATTTCGGCAAAGTTATTTAGAATTAGGTAATATTAGAAATTGGTATAATGGACCAATATTGGCAGTTACAGGAACAGCGAATAGTGTAGTAGAAAAAGAAATTGTGAGTTTATTAAAATTAAAGAATCCGTTAATAATTAAAACATCAAGTGATCGGGCTAATTTATGTTATCGAGTATTTTCTAAATCAGTTGATTTAAATATAAATTCAGATAGTACAATAGTGTATTGCCAGACTCGAAAAAATGCAGAAGACATGACCGAAAAATTTGTTAAACAAAACATTAAAGCTGAATGTTATCATGCTGGTATGAATTTGATAGATCGAACCAATGTACATACTAGATTTTTGAAAAATGAAACGACTTGTATTGTGGCAACCGTAGCTTTTGGAATGGGTATTGATAAGCCAGATATTAGAAGAGTAATACATTACGGATGTCCAAAAGATATTGAATCATATATTCAAGAAGCTGGACGAGCTGGAAGAGATGGATTACCAAGTGAGTGTGATGTGTATTTTGAACCAAAAGATTTTGTGATTAATAGAGTATTTCTTGAGGATATTACTGCAAATGTAGAATATCGTCATACTTGTGTAAAGCAAATGGAGAAATATTTGTATATTCCAACATGTCGACGACAATTTCTAGTTCAATATTTTGGAGAAACGTTATCTAATATTAATCCAAAATGTTGTGATAATTGTTTAAATCCCCAAACTGATCAAATTATATCATCATCAGTATTATATCCATTAATGAAACTAATTTTAGATTATTCATATAAATATGGTAAAGGAATGTTTATTAATATTATAAGAGGAGCTAATTTAGCTAAAATATCAATTACTATAAAAAAACATCAATATTTCGGAAGTGGAAAAAGTGAATCAGTACATTGGTGGAAACAAACAGTCCAACAATTAATAATTCAAAATTACATTAATGAAAAAGTAACATCTAATAAATTTAGATACACAATTGGAATATCTCCTCTTGGACAGCAATGGATGAAAGAACCAATTGATTTACATATTCCCCAATTCAATACTAAATTACCTAGAAAAACTAAATCTTCTCATGCCCCCAAAAAAGTCGGTGATAGTTATAAAAATACTTATGACTTATTTGTGAAAGGATATACTATTGACAAGATTGCAGAACTTAGAGGATTGAAAGTACCAACAATAGAAAATCATATTGTTGATGCAATTAAAGATGGATTGGATATAACATTAAATATGGTCGATTTAACTCAACAAATATATGATCAAATTGTCTCTGTAATAATAGGACCTGTGATTAATGGAGATGTGACTAAACTAAAACCAATTAAACAATTGTGTAATTCAAAAATTACATATTTTCAAATCAAATGTGTAATTCAATTATCTCAATTATTAAAAATGACATAATTTGATATAGATAATTAAATATATGACCTGTTACTAAATTAAATGTGTAATTGAATTATATCAATTATTAAAAACAAGGTCATTTAATGTTGAAGTGATTACAGATGAATTGGATATAACATTAAATATAGTTGGTTTGTTTCAACAAATATATGATCTGTTACTAAATTAAATGTGTAATTGAATTATATCAATTATTAAAAACAAGGTCATTTAATGTTGAAGTGATTACAGATGAATTGGATATAAAATAAATGTGTAATTCAAGTATTAAAAAATGACAAAAAAAAATATAATTTGAGTTAGATAATCAAACGTAATGTTATTTAATATTGAAGTGATTATGGAAATTAAGAATCCAAAAGATTTAGCGAATTTGGTTATATCATTTCCAGAGAATGTAAGTCAAATATTTAAGATTTATTCACCCAATGATATAATTATTTGTCAAATGTTAAGTCATATATTATTGGTTGATGAAGAAATGGTAGTTTCAATAATTGAAACATATCAGATTAGTAACATTGGATACTTGTATTTACGACCATGTGAACAAGGATTATATTATGCATATAAATATTTAAATGGGATATCAATAGATAATATCTGGAGTGAGTATAACGGTTGAAGGAATTAAATTACCGTGTATAAATGGACACTTTGACATAATTCAATGAAGGGTTACAATTAGCAATAAATAATTATCATTTTGATATATTTAAATTATTATTTAAACCTAAACATGCTATGGAAGTTTTAAATTCAATTATATATAATAATCAGATAGAATGGTATAAATATATTTTATCATATTTATCCGATATTCCAATTAGTACTATTAAAATAGGAGTATCATTAAATTACAATGAGTTAACTGAATTAATGATTGATCAACAAAATATAAATAAATATAAAAAGTTATATCGAGTTGCAATTAATAATACAAATATTAAAATTTTAAAAATATTATTAGATAAATATAACGATATTAGTGGATCGAAGTACGCGTTATATATACCAATTAAAGATAATAATTATGAAATATTTAATTTATTACTTAAATATATTACAGACCCTAATGATTTAGCAATAGGATTAAGTAATTTCATTTATTGGAATCGTGTTAATATGGTAGACAGATTATTAAAATTATCAATTGATGTAAATCAGAAAGATTTTTTAGGTAAAGCAGTTAAGATAAATGATATGGATATTGTCAAATTATTATTATCGTATAATGCTGTAGTAACATCAAAATCAATTAATATTGGTGTGGAGTAATCATATTTTAAAATATTAAATATATTATTAGAATCAAGTGATTTTGATGTAAATACAAAAATTTCAATATATGATAAAACACCATTATATTTAGGTATTAACACCATAAAAATATTACTTTAATATGGTGCCGATGTAAATATAGATTTAGTTGAATATATGTATGAAATAATTAAAAATGATGATTATGACTTACTTAAATTATTAATAGAGTATATAGATACGATACCGGAAGAAGTATTGATATATACTATCAAAAATGGAAGGGTGAATTTGTTAAAATTATTAATATATCCAAATCAAGATTTAACCAAAAGTTTAACGACTGCTATCAAATCTAATCAGTACAAAATTATAATGCAAATCCAGTATATGTTAATAAGAAAAATCAAAATTATTTACATATTGGTGTCATTAATAATTCAGATTATATGATTATACAAAAATTATTAACCTATAATATAGATATTAATCAACAGGATATTTTTGGAAATACACCAATTATGTATATAGATAACATTTCAAATAATTTATTAATAATTGAATTATTGATTAAATCTGGTTCTAATATTAATCTTACGAATAATGCAAATATATCATTTCAAGATAAAATTATAATGACACAGGATAATACGATCATAAACACTATTAATCAATACTATCAAACCTAAAATGAATTATTGATTAAAGCTGGTGCTAATATTAATCTACCGAATAATTCAAGATAAAATAATAATGACACGGGATCATAAATACTATTAATAAATGCAATCAAATTTAAAAATGAAAATAACTTATTAATAATACAAATATATCATTTCAAGATGATACGATCATAAACACTTAAAAATGAAAATATTAAAAAAAAATAATAAGACAAACATGTCAGGGTATAAGAGGATAGCAGTTGTCGACGTAGATAGATGTAAACCAAGTAAATGCAAGCAAGAATGTGCTAAACATTGTCCAGTTAATAGTATAGGAAAATTATGTATAGAGGTGACAAAAATAGCAATTATATCGGAGGATTTATGTACAGGATGTAATATTTGTACGAAAAAATGTCCATTTAAAGCGATAAAAATAATTAATTTACCCAAATCGAATAATCTAGATGTATCACATAGATATAATATGAATAGTTTTCAGTTACACCGACTTCCAATGCCAAAAACAGGACAAATATTAGGATTAATTGGGTCTAATGGTATTGGAAAATCAACAGCTTTGAAAATATTATCAGGAAAACTAGTTCCAAATTTTGGTAATTTTAATCAAAACACATCACACAATGATATAATTACATATTATCGAGGATCTGAACTTCAAACATATTTTACGAAATTATATAATAATCAACTAACTTGTATCACTAAATCACAGTATATTGATTCAATTCCGAAAATAGTACATGGGACAGTTGACAGTATTTTAACGGAAGCTAATCAATTTGACCAGAATTACAAGACCCAAATTTTAGAAGATTTGGATTTGACTCATTTATTAAATAGACAAGTGGATGTATTATCTGGTGGGGAACTCCAAAGATTCGCAATTGCGATATGTAGTGTTAAAAATGTCGACACATATATGATAGATGAGCCGAGTTCATATCTCGATGTGGACCAGAGATTAAAGATGAGTAAATTAATTAGAAAATTATGTGATGATAATAAATATATAATTGTGGTAGAGCATGATTTAAGTATATTGGATTATATTTCTGATACAATATGTTGTTTATATGGGGAACCGGGAGGATATGGTGTGGTGACTATGCCGTATAGTGTTCGTGAAGGAATTAATATTTATGTCGATGGATTTATTCCAACTGAAAATTTAAGATTTCGGAATGAATCATTAACATTTAATTTAAATTCTGATTTGGATGATAAACTAATTCACAGATATTGTGAATATATCTATGAGCAGACAACAAAAACTTTAGGAAATTTTAAATTAATAATAAATGAAGGAAAATTTAGTAATTCTGAAATAATAGTATTATTAGGACAAAATGGAACTGGAAAATCAACATATTTAAAAATGATAGCTGGGTTGATTAAATCAGACAATGATCAATTTATACCAGAATTACAAATCAGTTATAAACCTCAATTAATATCACCAAAATACGAGGGGACAGTTAAACAATTATTGGTCTTGAAAATATCAAATTTTATCAATGATCCGCAATTTATGACAGATATAATTAGACCATTAAAAATAGAAGAATTATATGATTACTCAGTTCAAAATTTATCAGGTGGAGAATTACAAAGAATTGCGATAGTATTAGCATTAGGAAAACCAGCGGATGTATACCTGTTGGATGAACCGAGTGCTTACCTTGATGTGGAACAGAGATTAATCGTGGCTAGAGGGATTAAGAGATTTATACATCATACTAGAAAAACAGCATTTGTTGTGGAACATGACATGATTATGGCTACATATTTGGCTGATAAAGTAATAGTGTATACTGGAATTCCGGGACATGAGTGTATAGCCCATTCACCTCAATCATTAATAAGTGGAATGAATATGTTTTTAAAAAATTTAGATATTACATTTAGACGAGATCCAACTAATTTTAGATTTAGAGTTAATAAACTTAATTCGTTAAAAGATAAAACACAAAAACAATTAGGACAATATTTTGTATGTGATTAATTTATATTGTAATAAGAATCAAATCACATCTTTTTAGACGATATCCAACTAATTTTAGATTTAGAGTTAATAAAATTAATTCGTTAAAAGATAAAACAATTAGGAAAATATTTTGTATATAATTAATTTATGTTGTAAAATGAAATATAAACATTACAAGTTTAGATTAAATATATGTACAAATCACATATTTTTGGACGAGATCCAACTAATTTTAAATTTAGAGTTAATAAACTTAATTTGTTAAAAGATAAATCTCTCAAAAAACAATGAGGACAATATTTTGTATATAATTATTTTTTTTAAAAAAAATGAATATATTGATTAAAAATAATTTATGTTGTAAAATGAAATATACGATAAATATAAACATTACAAGTTTTGATCAAATAGATTGGATATATGTAAAAAATTTTATTGGTGAAAAAGTAACCGAATTATATTGTAATAATAATCAAATCACATCGTTTCAACATATTCCGAATAGTATCACTTATTTATCATGTAATAATAATCAAATCATATCTTTTCAACATCTTCCGAATAGTATCACATATTTATCATGTAATGATAATCGAATCACATCTTTTCAACATCTTCCAAATAGTATCACATATTTATCATGTAATGATAATCGAATCACATCTTTTCAACATCTTCCGAATAGTATTACAGATTTATCATGTAATGATAATCAAATCACATCTTTTCAACATCTTCCGAATAATATTAATTATTTATATTGTTGTTATAATTATATCACATCATTACAACATATTCCAAATAGTATTAAGTCTTTAGAGTGTGATAACAATCAAATTACATCTTTTCAACATATACCAAATAGTGTTACTAAATTATCATGTAATAATAATCAAATAACGTCATTTGAACATATGATAAATAGTGTTACTAATTTATCATGTAATTATAATCAAATTACGGGGTTTCAACATCTCCCGAATAATATTACTGAATTATATTGTAACAATAATCAAATCATATCTTTTCAACATCTTCCAAATAGTGTTACTTATTTATCGTGTAATAATAATCAAATAATGTCTTTTCA
>Ga0105046_10018705_pt1 | contig 10538 bp, 10 predicted proteins | sample MAT03_FD_78385 | JGI IMG/M metagenome (GOLD analysis project Ga0105046, IMG submission 78385) | Freshwater microbial communities from Lake Fryxell liftoff mats and glacier meltwater in Antarctica - MAT-03 (megahit assembly) | ecosystem: Environmental > Aquatic > Freshwater > Ice > Liftoff...
GGCTTCAGCGACAGCCAAGGCGGGCAGACCAGCCAGCGCGCTGTCCACCCCGCCGGGACTGTTGGCAATCGGTGATGCGGCAGGCGGGTTCACACCAGACGTGAGGCCAAAAAGGAGGTGAGCAAAACAAGACTGAAAGCCGGCACAAAGGCCGACAGGCAGGAGAACAGGCAGGAGAACAGGCAGGGCGACAAAACAGACGGCGAACGAACTGACGGCACAGCGGCAGAACACAGGCCGCTCAGGCCAAACCCATGCAGTGCCGATGACCCTCAGTCTAGCAGTGGCCCTGGCTCGACAGCAGCCACAAGAAAGATGGTTACAGGGGCCCTTTTTCCCGCATGGGCATCAACGACAGCGGCCAAACTGCCGCGGCGATGGTGCATCGCCGCGTTCAAGCCACTCCGCCGCTGCGATCCTGCTTCCCTCAGTCACACCAACACCCTGCCCGACTCCATGGATGCCACGCTCGCAATGACCGGCGCTGAAGCCGACCAGGACTTCAAGCTCACTTCAGCCGACTTTGAGCGGGTGCGCAAGCTGATCTACCAACGCGCAGGCATCAGCCTGCACGCCGGCAAACAGGCAATGGTCTACAGCCGCCTGTCGCGCCGGCTGCGCGAAGGTGGCATGGACTCATTCGCCCAGTACTTGAGCTGGCTGGAGTCGACACGTGGCGCCGAAAGCGAAGCCGAGTGGCAAGAGTTCGTCAACTGCCTGACCACCAACTTGACCGCATTTTTCCGCGAAGACCATCACTTCAGTGCCTTGGCTGAAGACTTGCGCGCCCGCGCCGCCAGGCCGATACGGCTGTGGTGCAACGCTGCCTCCACAGGTGAAGAACCCTATTCGCTGGCCATGACAGTGGTTGAATCGTTGGGAGTCTCTGCACAGGTGCAGTTGGTGTGCAGCGACATCGACACCAAGGTGCTGGCGAACGCGCAGCGCGGTGTCTACGCCGCCGACGCCCGTGGCCTGAGCCCGGAGCGGCTACGCCGTCACTTCATACGAGGCACCGGCAAGAACAGCGGCTTCATCCGCGTCAAGCCCGAGTTGGCGCGCTTGATCGAGTTCCGCAGCTTCAACCTGATGAACACCAGCTGGGCCGGCCTGGGCGAACATTTCGACCTGGTGTTCTGCCGCAACGTGATGATCTACTTCGATGGCCCGACCCAGCTCAAGGTGCTGGAACGCATGCACGCCACGATGCGCCCCGGCGCTTTGCTGTACGTGGGCCATTCAGAGAACTTCAGCGAAGCGCGCCACCTGTTCAGGCTGCGCGGCAAGACAATCTACGAGCGTGTTTGACCGATGAACGCCACAGCCTCCCCTGCTGCCTCCCCTGCCGCCACCCAACCCAGCAACCTCGAGCGGCTCAAGGCACGGCCCCGCAAGGCTGGCGAAGCTTCATTTTTCTTCTATGACGCGCACTTTCGCAACGACGCTGTCAAGGTGCTGCCAGGCGAGTTTTTTGTGCACGATGAGGACATCCTGGTGATGACCACGCTGGGCTCGTGCATCGCCGCCTGCCTGTGGGACCGCGAGCGCCGCATTGGCGGCATGAACCACTTTCTGCTGCCCGAGGGCAGCGACAGCGCTGGCGACAGCGGCCGCTACGGCAGCTTTGCGATGGACTTGCTGATCGGCGAGCTGGTCAAGCGCGGCGCCACACGCAGCACGCTGGAAGCCAAGGTCTTTGGTGGCGGTGCCGTCATCAGCGGCATGAACACGATCAACGTCGGCGAGCGCAACACCCACTTTGTGCTGGACTATCTGCGCACCGAGCGCATCACGGTGGTCAGCAAGGACGTGCTGGACATCTACCCCCGCAAGGTCTGCTTCTTGCCTGCCAGCGGCAAGGCGATGGTCAAACGTCTGGCGAGTGCCAATACCGAAGCCCTGGCGGAGCTGGAACGCAATGCAGCGCGGCGCAACCCACAGGTCGCGCGCAACGGCGGGTCGGTGGACCTGTTCTGAGAACTGCAAGCAAGCATCAATCAAAGAAGCACTGAGATGAGCAACAAAACCCGTGTGGTGGTGGTCGACGATTCGGCCCTGGTCAGAGGCTTGCTGTCGGAAATCATCGACCGCCAAAGCGACATGTGCTGCGTGGGCGCAGCCAGCGACCCGCTGGTGGCACGCGAGATGATCCGCAACCTCAACCCCGACGTGATCACGCTGGACATCGAGATGCCACGCATGGACGGGCTCGACTTTCTGGCCCGGCTGATGCGCCTGCGCCCGATGCCGGTGGTGATGGTCTCGACGCTGACCGAACGCGGGGCCGAGGTCACGCTCAAGGCGCTGGAGCTGGGCGCGGTGGACTTTGTGGCCAAACCCAAGATCGGTGTCAGCGATGGCTTGCGCCAGCTGGGCAACGACATCACCGAGAAGATCAGAGCGGCGGCGCGCGCCCGCGTGCACCGCACGCCCAGCCCGATCACTCCCTCAGGCGCTGCAGCAAGTCAAGCAGCGGGGGCTGCAGGCCACGGGGCAACGCCAGGCGCCGGGCCAGCGATCAAACCCACCGGCGGCATCCCGATGGGCCGCCTGTCAACCGAAAAGATCATCTTCATCGGCGCCAGCACAGGCGGCACCGAAGCCACCCGAGAAGTGCTGGTCAACCTGCCGGCAGACGCGCCTGCGGTGATGATCACCCAGCACATGCCACCCGGATTTACCAAGAGCTACGCCGCCCGCCTGGACGGGCTGTGCCGTATCCGCGTGGCTGAGGGCATCAACGGCGAACGGGTGTTGCCCGGCCACGCCTACATCGCACCGGGCGGCATGCACATGTGGGTCGAGCGTTCAGGCGCCAACTACGTCGTGCGGGTGGCCGATGGCGAACCCGTCAACCGCCACAAACCCAGCGTGGAAGTGTTGTTTGAAAGCGCGGCCAAAGTCGTGGGCCGCAACGCCTTGGGCGTGATGCTGACCGGCATGGGCGCAGATGGCGCCAAAGCCATGCGCACGATGCGTGACGCCGGGGCCTGGAACGTGGCGCAGGACGAAGCCACGTGCGTGGTCTTCGGCATGCCACGTGAGGCCATCAGCCACGGTGCCGTCAATGAAACCCTGCCATTGCCGCAGATCGCTCCGCGCCTGATCGAATGGCTGCGCAGCCAAGCGGGCCTGGCCACATCAAGGGTTTGAAGGGTTTGAAGGGATGCATGGGTCAGCTGGGGACAAATGCCCGCCTGATTGCTTTGGCACTTCACCCGGCAGAAACATCGCCTGCAGGTCGGACAAAAAGTCAAAGCCTTTGACAGTGGCTTGCACGCGGTCCTGCACCTGATCCCAGTCCAGCAGGCCGCGCGCCTGGGCCTGGTGCAGAACATCCTGCAGGGTGGACAACGGCAGCGCGGTGCGTTCGCTGAACTGCGACAGCAAGAAGCCCTCACGCAGCCGCAATGCGCCCAGCATGTACTCGAACACCAGCTCCTTGCGCTTGACCTCTTGTTGGTTGCTGAGAGCATGGCCAGCCAGCGCTTGCGCCATGTAGGTGGCGGGGTCGCGCCAACGCTGCTGGCGCAGCACGCGGTGCGCAAAACTCAATTTGCCATGCGCTCCGGCTCCAATGCCCAGGTAGTCGCCAAAGGCCCAGTAGTTCAGGTTGTGGGCGCAACGGTGACCTGGCTTGGCAAAGGCCGAGACTTCGTAGCGCTGCAATCCGCTGGCGGTGGTCTGTGCGACGATCAGGTCCAGCATGTCGCTGGCCAGGTCGTCATCCGGCAAGAGGGGTGGCTGGCGCGCGAAGGCGGTATTGGGCTCCAGCGTCAGGTGGTAGATCGACAGGTGCGGCGGGTCAAAAGACATGGCTGCATCCAGATCCTGCTGCAGTTGCGCCAGCGTCTGCCCAGGCAAGGCGTACATCAGATCGATGTTGAAGCTGTCAAAGGCCTGCTGCGCCTCAGTCACCGCAGCGCGCGCCTGGGCTGCGTCGTGCACGCGGCCGATGCGCTGCAGCGCCGCATCGTCAAAGCTCTGCACACCCACCGACAGACGGGTCACGCCGGCAGCTCTGAAGGCCCTGAAACGGTCGCGCTCGAAGGTGCCCGGGTTGGCTTCCAGCGTGACCTCGGCCCCCGGCACCAGCGGCAGCAGCGCGCGCACCGCATCCAGCAAGCGCCCAATCGCTGATGGCGAGAACAGGCTGGGTGTGCCGCCGCCGATGAAGATCGAACGCACGGGCCGGCCCCACACCCACGGCAGGCTGGTTTCCAGGTCAGCCAGCAGCGCATCGATGTAGCGGTCTTCGGGCAGCTCGGCTTGAGGTCCGGATTGCAGTTCGTGCGAGTTGAAGTCGCAATACGGGCATTTCTTCAGGCACCAAGGCAGGTGGATGTACAGCGCCAGCGGCGGCAGGCTGCCCAGTTGCAGGACGCCCGGGCGCATGACGTGCGCCAGGCTCTGCGCCGAGCTGTGCCCGTTGGCTTGCAGGGCCGGCTGCGCCGCTCGCAGCGGCACAGGCACAGACACACGCACAGGCACAGGCCCAGGCAAAGCGGTCACAACCCCCACACGCTGCCAAGCCACTGCTGCATCTGGGCCATGGCGCGAGCCCGGTGGCTGTGCAGGTTCTTGGTCTGCGCATCCATCTCGGCCACCGTCATCAGCAACCCGGGGATGAACATCAGCGGGTCATAGCCAAAACCCAGCTCGCCGCGCGGCTGTTTCAGGATCTGGCCAGACCAGCGGCCCACTGCCACCAACGGCTGGGGGTCTTGCGCGTGGCGTATCGCGACCAGGGTGCAGACAAAGCTGGCATCGCGGCCGTTGCCGGGCTGGGCTGCCTGGGCCGGTGAGCCGCGACCGGCAGCGGCTGCACCCAGGCGCAGCAGCAACAGTCGGTTGTTGGCCTCATCCTGCAGCCTGCGCAGCGCTTCGCGGTCGGTGGGCAGCGCTGCAGGCGGCGCGGCGCCGTTCACGGGGCTCACGGAGCTCACGGAGCTCACGGAGCTCACGGGACTCACGGGACTCACGGGGTTCGCAGGGTTCGCAGGGTTCGCGAGAATCTCAAGCGGCGCATAGTGGGCCGAGATCACCCCGGGCGCACCGTCCAAGGCATCCACGCACAAACCCGAGTCGTCGGCGATGGCTGCGCAGCCTGAAGCGGCAGCGGCGTGGCGGGCCTTGGCCAACGCGTTTTCGATGAACGTGCAGTGCGGTTCATCGGCTTCGGTGATACCCAACTCGGCTTGTGAAACCAGTTGCACCCGCAGACCCTGCAGCAGGCTGCGCAACTCGCTCAGCTTCTTGGCGTTGTTGGACGCCAGCACCAGCCGCAGTGGCAGAGGTTGCTGCAGTTGTTGCTGCGGTCGTTGCTGCGGTGGTTGCAGCGGTCGTGGCAGCGGTTGCTGCAGCCGCAGTTGCCCGTCTGGGTGGCTCACAGGCCCAGCGCCTGGCGCTGCGCAGCCACCAACTCTCGGATACCTTTGTCCGCCAAGGCCAGTAGTTGGTCCATTTCTGCGCGTGTAAATGCAGCTCCTTCGGCGGTGCCCTGCACTTCTACAAAACCGCCGGCACCCGTCATCACCACATTCATGTCGGTGTCGCAGGCCGCGTCTTCGACGTATTCCAGATCCAGCAACGCCGTTCCTTGCAGCATGCCCACCGAAATGGCAGCCACATGCTCACGGATCGGGCTGGCGGTGATGCGCCCCTGCGCCATCAACCAGCTCACCGCATCGTGCGCAGCCACAAAGGCACCGGTGATGGCCGCCGTGCGGGTGCCGCCATCGGCCTGCAGCACATCGCAATCCAGCTGGATGCTGCGCTCACCCAGCGCCTTGAGGTCAAAGACGCTGCGCAACGAGCGGCCGATCAAGCGCTGGATCTCTTGCGTACGCCCGCTTTGCTTGCCGCGCGCCGCCTCACGGTCGCTGCGCGTGTGGGTGCTGCGCGGCAGCATGCCGTACTCGGCCGTCACCCAGCCTTCGCCGCTGCCGCGCTTGTGCGGCGGCACACGCTCTTCTACCGAGGCGTTGCACAGCACCTGCGTGTCGCCAAAACTGACCAGCACCGAGCCCTCGGCGTGGCGCGTATAAGCGCGCTGCAATGTCACGGGGCGCATGGCGCTGGCGGCGCGGCCGCTGGAACGGGAGAAGCTCATGAAGATGTGTCGCAGGTTGGAGAAACCCGCACATTTTGACCCACCACGGCGAACAGCTCAGGGCTTGCGCCTTTGTGCGCTGCGCTGGATGGCCTCGTTGATCTCACGGATGCTGCGCTCGATCTCGGCCTCGTCCAGATCGTCCACCAGGTTCTCGGCTGCCAGGCTGGCCTGGATGGTGGAGGCAAAGACGTCCTCGGCCAAGGCCTGGGTCGAAACGCCATTGCGGCTTTCGCGGTCTTGCGCAGCTTCCCAGTCCACACCGAGCACGGTCACGTTGTCGCTCTTTTCTCCACCGGCCTTCAGCGCCCGCTCGACCAGTTCGGGCACCGCTTCGGACACCGGCATGCGCACCAGCACCTCGGTGATCTCTTCATCGCTGACGGTGCCCCACAAACCGTCTGAACACAACATCACGCGGTCGCCAGGCTGCACCACTACCGGGCCGACGGTGTCCACCACAGGCTTGCCCGGGCTGCCCAGGCAGGTGAACAGCACGTTGCGGTTGACCTTGTCGTTGAGCGGCACGACCTGCGCCAGGCTGTCTTGCAACTCTGAATAGGAGTGATCGCGCGTGCGCGCCAGCAGCTTGTCGCCGCGGACCAGATACAAGCGCGAATCACCGCAATGCGCCCAGTAAGCGGCGTTGCCTTGCAACAGGCAGGCTACGACCGTGGTGCGGGGCGTGTCCATCAGTGCACGCTCGGTGGCGTAACGCAGCAACTGGTGGTGGCCAGCAAAAATCGCATCGTGCAGGAAGCGCAGCGGCTCTTGCAGCCGGGGCTTGGCTTCGCGCTGAAACATCGCAGACAAGGTCTGCAAGGCCATCTGTGAAGCCACCTCTCCTTCGGGGTGGCCGCCCATGCCGTCGGCCAACGCAAACAGGCCGGCGTCCCGCGTGTAGCAGTAGCCCATGCGATCTTCATTCTTCTCTCGCCCGCCTTTGCGGCTGATCTGGAACACCGAAAAACGCATGCGGGCAAGGCCTCTGTGAGGGATGAAGACTGGAGCTAGTGGTCCGTTTCGACAAACCCGTTACATGAAATCGCGCCTTCGTCCGCCATGCGTCGTTGCAAATCCGCGCCATAGCTGCGGCTATGGCTGTGGTTTGCGCCTAGCCTGACGAACGAACGCCTCGATTTCATTTGTAACCAGTTTGACGGAACGAACTACTCGATCAACTTTTTGCGCCCGTCTTCAGTGTTTCAAGCTGCAGTTTCAGGCGCTCACTGAAGCTGAGCTTGGTGTAGCGGCGCTCGCTTTCACGCGCCAACTCCTTTTGTAGCGCAAATACGCTTTGCGGGCGCGACAACGGGTCGAGCGACATGCACCATTCCGTGACTTCGATCAGGTTGTCGGAGTACACATTGCGCAGGCGTGACAGGCTGAGGGCCAAACGGTCCTTTTCCAGCCGCTGCGGCGCGTCGTTGGGCGGATAGCCCTGCATGCACGCGTAGATGCAAGCGCCGATGGCATAAATGTCGGTCCACGGGCCCAGCGTACCGTCGCGCCGGTACATCTCGGGCGCAGCAAAACCCGGTGTGTACATCGGGCGGATGAAGTTGCCTTCTTTGGACAAGACCTCACGTGCTGCGCCGAAGTCCAGCATCACCGCCTTGTTGTCATTCGTCACGAATACGTTGGCCGGCTTGATGTCCAGGTGCAGCATCTTGTACTGGTGCACGATGCGCAAGCCGCGCAGGATCTCGTCAAACAGGCTGCGGATGGTGCTCTCTCTGAACACCTTGTCGCGCTTGAGATCCCGCGCGGTGACGATGAAATCCTGCAGCGTGTCGCCCTGCAGGTAGTTCATCACCATGTAAACGGTTTCGTTCTCGCGAAAGAAATTCAGCACGCTGACGACGCTGGGGTGGCTGATCTGGGCCAGCGATCGGCCCTCTTCGAAAAAGCTCTTCAAGCCCAGCCGATACAGCGGCACCTTGTCGGGTTTGATTCTGGGGGTCAGCTCACCCAATGAGCGATCGGCCAGCGAAGCCGGCAAATACTCCTTGATGGCCACCAGGCCCTGATCGGGGCCTTCGGCCAGATAGACCACACCAAAACCTCCAGCGGCCAGTTTCTTGACGATCGTGTAGCCCCCAACGACCGTGCCGGATGGCAAGGGTGCGGGCTTGGGCTTGGACATAATGGTGGATTGATCAGAAGGCGAAAAGCGATGCCGGTTTATAGCATGACGGGGTATGCCAACGCCTCCAGCCTAGAGCCGGAAAAGCCCGGTGAAACTGCCGCTCAGGCAGGCATTCAGCCAGGCAGTCAGCCAGGCATTCAGCGAGGCATTGAGGCGGCAGCGCGCGAGCCTGCGCGGAAGGCCTCGGCTCAGCCGCCGGACCCGGCTGCAGACCGTCCCCCACCACAAGGCACCGACAAGTCTGCCAGCCCAGCCAGCGGCAAAACACCGGCCGCCAGCGCCATCACCGTAGAAGCGCGCTCGGTCAACGGCCGCTTTTTGGATCTGAGCCTGCGCCTGCCCGACGAGTTGCGTGGTCTGGAGCCGGCTTTGCGTGAGTTGTTCACTAGCCAGTTCAAACGCGGCAAGATCGAGCTGCGTGTGGCCACCAGCCGCGAGTCAGACAACAGCCTGCCCCAACCCAGCACGGATCAGCTCAACAAACTGGCCTACCTGCAGTCGTCCATACAAGGCTGGCTGCCCCAGGCCGCGCCGCTTTCGATCAACGAAGCGATGCAGTGGTGTCGCAACAGTGCCGCTGCAGAAAAGCTGGATGCGCCGCTGATGCAAGCCGCTCGCCAATGCGCCAACGGTTTGCTGCAAGCCCGGGCCCGCGAAGGCGCCCGGCTGGTGGACATGCTGCTGGCCCGCGTGGCGACACTGCGCGAGCTCTGCGCCCAGGCCGGCCCCTTGCTGCCGCAAGTGCTGCAACGCCAACAGTCACGCTTCATGGAGCGCTGGAACGAAGCCTTGGCCACCGTGCAAGCCGCAGCCACCGTACCGGCCCAGGCGCTGCATGAGCGCGCCCTGGGCGAAGCCGCGTCCTACGCCATCCGCATCGATGTCGCAGAAGAGCTGACCCGTCTGGCCTCGCACCTGGACGAAATCGAGCGGCTGCTGAACAAGGGCGGCGAGTTGGGCAAACGCCTGGAGTTCCTGATCCAGGAGCTGCAACGCGAAGCCAACACGCTGGGCAGCAAATCCGCCGCCCTGGAGCTGACCAATATCTCGGTGGAAATGAAGGTGGCGATCGAGCAGATGCGGGAGCAGGTGCAGAACATCGAGTAGGGTTTCACGGCATCCGATGCCACCCCAAAACTCCCCGCAAACCCAGTTTTTGCGCGAGTTTCGCGATCCCTGGGGTTGAACGACATCCCACCCCATGCCGCAATTTGTGTGCACCCAGGCGTGTACCAGGAGCCCCTCCAGGTACCGGTTCACTGGTACACACCAAGTGAGGTGCTGGATGGGCAAGTTGAACGATGTGACGATCCGAGGATGGAGCCCGCGATGGCTGGTGGCGTTCGCCACCTCGCCGAGATGCCCTCGACACTCTTTCGCGATCAACCCAGGGACGCCGCCCAGCTCGCCGGCTACGCCGTCGAGACCGGTATCGGTGCGGCCTACAAGCGGCTCGGCTTCCTGCTGCAGCGCGATCATCCGGATCAGGTGGCGCCGGCTGTGGGCGGGCTTGCGCCCGGCATCTTGTCGGTGACCGCCATGGCGAGGATTGGACGGCTACGGCGCTGGTACCCGGCCTCCCTTCGGTCGTTGATACTCCGCAATGGGAATACTGAAACCGTTCTTAAACTGTATTTGAGCGTCTTCAGCCATCCTCGCCCGCTCCAGCTAAACGAAACCGCGCCGTTCGCCGTGAAAAACGGTGCACAACGCATTGGCGAGCGTCTGAGGCTGGCCCGTAAACGGCGCCGACTGGCGGTGCGCGAGCTGGCGTCGAAGGCGGGGATCAGCTACGACACAGCGCGTGCGGTGGAAGCCGGAAACCTGCAAACAGGCCTTGGGGCGACCCTTGCCATACTGTGGGCCATGGGCCTGGAATCCGAAATCCAGGCCTTCGTCGACCCCGAACGCGACGACGAAGGCAAGCAACTGGAGCTGACGCGCCTGCCGCAGCGGGTTCGTCACCGCAAGGAGCAACTGGGTGGCGAGTTCTGACCAACGCGCCTACGTCTACCTCCAGGTGCCGCAGTCGTTGGAGGTGGTCACGGCGGGCTTCTACGAGTTGGATTTCCCACAGGGGGTTCCAACCGGGTCCTTCGTCTACAACCCCGCCTATCTGCAGCGCGCGGATGCCGTAGCGCTGGAGCCGTACGAGCTGCCGCTGGCACCGCGCCGCACGCAGACCTGGAAACTCAAGGGCATCTTTGGCGCCTTGCGCGACGCCTCGCCCGACGCCTGGGGCCGTCGAATCATCGAGAAGCACACTGGGCGCACCGA
>Ga0105046_10018706_pt1 | contig 10538 bp, 9 predicted proteins | sample MAT03_FD_78385 | JGI IMG/M metagenome (GOLD analysis project Ga0105046, IMG submission 78385) | Freshwater microbial communities from Lake Fryxell liftoff mats and glacier meltwater in Antarctica - MAT-03 (megahit assembly) | ecosystem: Environmental > Aquatic > Freshwater > Ice > Liftoff...
CAGGCCAGCGGGCCGCAGGGCGGCGCCGGGGCGCTGATCGTGTTGCTGGCGGGCAGCGCAGGTTGATCAGCGCCGGTTGAACAGCACCGGCTGAATGAGCGCCGGCTGAATCAGCGCCGAAGCTGCCGCGCCAGCGGTGAAATGTCGATCAGGAACGCAACGGCCAGCGTGAAATCGCCCCGCCCAAGCCGACCGCGACGGCGACGACGGCGAACGCGTTGTCGAGAGGGTCCACCGGCGCGCTGCCGCCGATCGCCTGCATCGCGGCGGCGCAACCCAGCAACACGAGGGCCACACCGGCAAACACCAGGCATTGGCGCGACTCCGGCACGCGGTTGTTGCGTGCGTTCATCAAGAAGCCGAGCGAGCTGCCCAGCGAGACGCCGGCCACCAGCGCCACCAAGAGGTAGGCCATCAGAGTCATGCGGGTCTCCTTCGTCGCGAACAAGTGGGTTTCATTCTGATCGCGTCAATTGGATGTGACACTAGGGTTTGTAAGAAGTCTCTGACGCAGGGGTCGTTCGTCTCCGCCCGGAGAGGCCGCAAGGCGGCGGCGCGGCAGCGCTGACCCAGGCGCTCTATTCCGCCGCCGAGTTCCGTTACATTCCGTAAACCAGCCACCCATCGCATCCCATGAACACCTGTCGCAACACCTTCACTCCTCTCACCCGCCGCGGCATGCTGCAAAAAACTGCGGCTGGCTTCGGCTGGCTCGCCTTTGCCGCGATGAACGCCGAGAAGGCGCTAGCCGCCGGAGCCTACACTTCGCCGCTCGCAGCGAGACCGCCGCAGTTTCCCGCGAGGGCCAAGCGCGTCATTTTCCTCTTCATGCAGGGCGGGCCGAGCCATCTCGATACCTTCGACTGGAAGCCCGAGCTGAAGGCGAACGCCGGCAAGACCGCCGCCGCGTCTCCCGACGGCAAGACGAAGGCCGGCGTCCTGCTCGCGCCGCAGTTTGAATTCACGCCGCAGGGCAAAAGCGGACTGCCCATCAGCTCGCTGTTTCCCGAACTGAGCCGCCACGCCGACGACCTCTGCCTGCTCAATGGCATGCACACCTCGAACGCCGCCCACCCGCAGGCCACCATCGCGCTGCACACCGGCAGCGTGAATTTCGTCCGGCCCTCGATGGGCTCGTGGGTCACCTACGGACTGGGTTCGGAGAATCAGGAGCTCCCCGGCTACGTCACCATCAATCCCGTGCCCCTCGGCGGTGCGCAAAACTACGGCTCATCGTTCCTTCCCGCGTCGTACCAGGGCACGCGCGTCGATCTCACCGTCGGCGGCATCCCCGACATCCTCAACCGGCACCTCGCCGGCCAGCGCCAGCGCGAGCAGATCGATCTCATCCAGGGAATGAACCGCGACATGCTCGGAAAACACCCCGGCAATACCGAACTCGACGGCGTCATCCAATCCTTCGAGCTCGCCTACCGCATGCAGACCTCCGTGCCCACCGTGCTCGACCTCGCTGCTGAAAACGCCGCGACGCGCGAGCGCTACGGAATCGGCAACGGCACCACGAATGATTTCGGCACCCAATGCCTCATGGCCCGGCGGCTCGCCGAGTCCGGCGTCCGTTTCATCCAGGTCAGCAAAGGCGGATGGGACCAGCACAGCAACCTGAAGGCATCCCTCACCAAGAACTGCGGCGGCATCGACCGCCCCATTGCCGCGCTGCTCCAGGATCTGAAGGAGCGCGACATGCTCAAGGACACGCTCGTGCTCTGGGGCGGAGAATTCGGACGCAGCCCGCAGGACCAGGCCAATGGCGGCGACGGACGGCGGCACAACAACACCGGCTATTCCATGTGGATGGCCGGCGGCGGCGTGAAAGGCGGCCTGCGTTACGGCGGCACGGACGAAACCGGCGGCACGTCCGTCGTCGGCAAAGTCGGCACGCATGATCTGCACGCCACCATCCTGCACCTGCTCGGCATCGAACACACCAAGCTCACCTATCGCTACGCCGGTCGCGATTTCCGCCTCACGGATGTTTACGGCGACGTGGCGAAGGAGATCATCGCCTGATCAGCGGGGGCAGTTTCAACTCTGACTCGAAGGTCGGATTCTGGCGCCGTTCTGAACTCGGAGGCAGCGTGAGCGCGCGCGGGGAGACTTCGAGCGTGTTACGTCGCCGCCTGCGTTCTCCGTACGTTGCAGCGGTTCAAAGTCGCTGTCCCACGAGGCTCTTGCAAAACCTCAGCCGTAAGAGGGCGAGATGCCTTCACTCCTCTGCGCGATGACGCCGCGCGTCGGTGACCGTGCAGGTTTTGCAAGAGCCTCCCACGGCAAAACTTTGGAGGCCGCGCCGGGTCGCGCAAATTCCGTCGGCGCTGGCGGCGTGAATGCAAACGGCGTGGACGAAACTGTCGTGGAAGAAACTTGCTTCCTTCGCGTCGCCGAAGCCGTCAGCATCGCTGCAATGAAACTCCCCGTCTTCGCCCTGTCCCTCGTTCTCGCTGTCTCCTGCTCCGCCGACGAGCCGAAACTCGAGCCACTGTTCAACGGCAAGGATCTCACCAACTTCAAGTCCGAGGGAGCTGCGGAATTTTGGCGCGTCGAGAACGGCGTGCTCATCGGTGAGAACAACGCCGCGAAGAAAGGCAACTACCTGCGGACCGGGAAGGAATACGGCGATTTCGTGATCGAGTTCGACGTGCGGTGGAAAGGCACGCCGCCGCGCGGCGTCGATACCGGGATCGAAATGAGGAACCCAAAGATCCAGCTCCAGCTCGGCATCTCCGGCAGCCTGAAGGTGGACATGTCCGGTTCATTTTATGTCGGCAAGTACCCCGAGGCGGGACAGGCCAAGGAGGCGAAGACGCTCATGAAGCCCGAGGGTGAATGGAACACCTTCCGTATTCAGGCAAAGGGCGACACCTTCACGTGTTGGATCAACGGCCAGAAGGCTTCGGAATACACGGATGCAAAATTCTCCGGCACCGCACCGCTCGGTCTGCAAATCCACCCCGGCGTGGAGATGAAGTGCGAATACCGCAACATGCGCATCGCGCCGCTCTAGTACCTGTCCACGGAACAGAGTCGCTTTAATTTCCCGCGCGGATCTTCCGCTGATCCACGACGCTCGATCCACTAGGACGAAACCAGCACAGTGTAACGATACACGACCTTCTTCTCAGCGCCGGGTTTGAGCGTGAGCTTCCATTCGAGTTCGTGGCGCGGGTTCACGCTGAAGACGCCTTCATGCCGGAGCGTATCGCCCGGTTTCTCCTCCGCTTCTATGAGTGCGCCGGAGAACTGCGCCTTCATCAGCAGCGTCACCGGCGAGTTGCGGAAATTGCGCGCCGTCGCCTCCGCTTTCACTGTCGTGCGATAATACCTGCGGCCTCCGATCCAGATCTCATTCTCGCGCTTGCCCGATTCCTCGATCTCGGTGTGGTCGGTCTGGAGGCTCAACGCCTTGGTAATGTGCAGGCAACTGCGCTGCCCGGGATTGGTCCAGTTGCTCTGACTTTGTCCACGGAACTGCCCGGCCTCGCGAATCGTCGCCGAGGCCGTCGTCATGGGGAACTTCAGCGGGTTCTGGAAGATGACCGAGTCCCAAGCGTCCGATGATTGCACGGGTTCGCCACGGCTGGCATGCAGGTAATTCCCATACGCATCGCGCTTGTCGGCGATGGCCCACTCGACGACACGCTCATACGCCGTTTCCCCCGAGGCCACGTCCAGCGAGAGCGCGTCGCCCAGTTCCAGCGTGCGCTTTCCGAGACTTTCAAAATGGAGATCCTGGCTGGTCGCACCCGCCTCATCGGCGGCAGGGAGCAGAGCACCCATGTCCGCCCCGGAGCTGTCATTGTTCGTGACAAGCTGCTGACTCAACGCACCGCCCCGCGCACCGGGCTTGTGGCTGATCTGTTGGAAAAACGCCGCCAGCGAACCACCCTGCCACAGCGGCGAATCCACATGGCCGAACTCCACATTCGGAAACCCGGAAATGAGCGACAGCTCCGCGCCCGTGAGCGGCATCAGCTCATTTTTCACGACTGCCGTCTGCCGGATGCGGAGACTCTTCGCATCGGTCAAGTCCACAAAGTAAGCCGGTGCCCAGCTCGCGCCCCGGGTGAGATAGGAAAGTTTCACCGGGCCCGGTTTCGCCAGGGTGAAAATCATCGCCGGCTTGTCCGGAAGGCGCTGTCGCACGACCCCTGGATTGAGAATCTCCACCCGCCCAATGCGCCCGAGCGCGATGAACTCCCTCGCGCCCTTGTCCCCTTCGAGTACCAGGAATCCTCCCGTCGTCGGAACCGGCGCGACGGCGGCGCGTGCATTGTAGCCAGTTCTCCCATATGGATCGCCCGCGCCGTCCTGAGAACCCCACACCCGCGGCTCCGGCTTCGGCTCCGGCATCGTCCACACCTTCCCGGTCACAATCGTGCCCGCCTTGGTCTCATCGGGCGCAAGCGTGATCTTCACCTCCGCGCCCGCGAGATCCGCCTGCAGACTTCCCGTCGGGAGGCTGGCCTCGGCGGGATTGGCCGCCTTGCACATCGTGGACCGCACGGTCACGCCGCCTTCCGACTCCACCAGAAAAGTCCCATGCACCGCGCGTGGAGGCTCATTCCAGACGAAGTCCCCCACACGGTCCGCAGTGAAGGAACACTTCACCACACACAGCCCATTCTTGAACAAGCCCACCGAATCAATTTGCGGACGCACGGCAGTCTCCTCCGCGAGAGAAATAAACGCAGAGGCCAGCAGGACGGTGGGCGTGTGGATTTTCATGGTGCACCGACTCTGCGGGAACTTGCGGACACTGTCATTCTCGGCGTTGTAAAAGTATTGTATGGCACACCCCTGGCCTGGCTCCGCGGACGAAAGAGGAGCGCGAGAAACACGCTTCCATCGCGTCACTGGAGCCGCCAAGGTTCCCGCCATGAAACTCCCCATCCTCGCACTTTCCCTCGCCGCCACCTTGCTCGCCGCCAGTTCCACTCCGGCCGAGGACTTGAAAAAGATCGCCGCATCCATCGACGGCTACCGCTACGAATTCCCGTGCAAGGACCCGATGCCGGAAAATCCCAAGGCGGGTGCGGACGGCATCTCGGCGCGCACGACGAATGATCCAGCGACGAATGACAAATTCACCGACGTCAAAAAGTTTGGCGGCGAAGCGGGCAAACGTTACAAGGTCACCATCCGCGTGCGCGGCGTCGTCGAACCGATGATGTACAAGGACGGCAAGCAGGACGGCGACTATTTCACCATCGGCGGCGAGCCGAACAACGCGACCTACAACATCTACCAGCTCACGGTCTCCGCGCCCGCGTCGCACTTTTTCTTCAACCGCCAGGACAAGGTCGGCCACAAGATCTTCACGATCGATTACACCAGGACCATCGAGATCGAAGGCGGCGCCACGCTGACCTTTCACGGCAACGGCCAGAACGGCCGCATGATCACGAACTACGACAAGCTGGTCGTCCCCGACGTGCCCCCTGCCCCGCAGCCCTTCAACGGCCAGTTCATCCAGCTCAACGTCATCGACGTCGTCGAAGCGAAGTAGGCCTTCGCCAAGTTGCGTCCAATCTCCAATCTTCATCCCATGCGTTTCCCTCGTAATCTCCTCTGCCTCAGTCTCGCCGCACTCACCCTTTCCGTGCTCGCTCAGAACAAGGAGAAGAAGCCCGAACGCCCCACGCCTCCGACGCGTCCGTTCGATGCGCCGGGAGCGCCGAAGTTTACGCGGCTCGATGGCCAGCCCGGCACGACTCCGCCCGTGAATGCCGACGGTGATTTCGTCGTCGGCCCGGACTACACGCCAGCAGCGGAGACCAAAGTCGTCGAAGGCGTGCCGCAGGGGAAGGTGCAGCAGTTCACGATGGAGTCGAAGGACTGCAAGCTGTTCAACCCGGGCATCGCGCGCGAGGTGTTCGGCACCGTGGATCTGAAGAATCCCAAGACGCTCATCGTCGAGACTTATCCCATCGATTACCAGCGCACCGTCACCGTTTACATCCCCGCGCAATATGTCGCCGGCTCCGACGCACCGTTCATCGTCGCGCACGACGGGCCGCGCGGAAAGCCGGACATGACGCTGCCGCACATCCTCGACAACCTCATCGCGCAGAAGCGCGTGCCCGCCATGATCGCCATCCTGATCTCCAGCGGCGGCGGCGATGCACAAGGCCATGAGCGCGGTCGCGAATACGACACGATGTCCGGCCTGTATGCCGAGTTCATCGAGAATGAAGTGCTGCCGCTTGTTGAGAAAAATGCGGGCGTCAAACTCACCAAGGATCCCGAAGGCCGTGCGGCGATGGGCAGCAGTTCCGGTGGTTCCGCCGCACTCGCGATGGCGTGGTATCGCACCGATTTATATCACCGCGTGCTCACCACCTCCGGCACCTATGTGAACCAGCAGTGGCCCTTCAATCCCGAGACGCCCGATGGCGCGTGGGGCTTCCACAGCAAGCTCATCCCCGAAAGCCCCGCGAAGCCCCTCCGCATCTGGATGGCCGTCGGCGACCGCGACCTGCTCAACCCCAATGTCATGCGCGACGACATGCACGACTGGGTGGAAGCGAACAACCGCATGGCGAAGGTTTTGAAGGCCAAAGGCTACCACTACCAATACGTCTATTGCCTGAACGCCGGCCATGGCATCGGCCCCGCGAAGCCGCAGCTTTTGCCGGGCGCGTTGGAGTGGCTGTGGAAAGGTTATCGCGCCGGGAAGTAAGACCGATGGCTCTTCGCCGGTGAGATGTTCACCACGCTCACACACTCGCACGCAGCCACGCCAATGCCCGGGTGGAAGAGGATTTGCAGGCGCGAAGGTGCGGGGCTGATGGGATGTGCCGGGTGGGCGAGTGTGTCCTCGATCCAGTTGCCCGGGCGAGGGTCGATGCGCTGGCAGGTGATGTCAGCGCGTCCCGTCACTTCGTCACCCGCAGGCGCATGAAGCGCGGGCCGGTGTCCATCGGCAGGAGGTCGCGGACGGTGACGGTCTTGAGGCTGAAGGACGGCACGTTGTCCTGCTCGCTGACGAGGCAGGTGGGATTCGCAGGATCGATCTGACTCCAGAGACCGCCGAGGTCGGGCGTGACTTCGACGCGGAAGGTGATGTCGGTCGCCCACCTTGAAATGACGAACTGCAGCGCGAGATAGTCGCTGCCGGCGACATTCACGATCTGCCGGACGGGCAGGCGGGCGAGGCCGGGGGTTTTCGGCGGTGTATCGGTGGCGTATTCGGAGAGGTTCAGCAGGCCGTCGCCGTCGGCATCCACGTCGAGTGCGCTGGCGGCGAGGTCGGCGGGGTTGCCGAGGGTGAACTTTTCCGTGCGCCATGCGTCGGCGCCGTTGGCGATGGTGACCTGCACTTGCACGGCGCCGGTCTGGCCGATGCTGTCGGTGACGCGGAGCTGGAGCGTGTGCGGGCCGTTGGCGAACGCCGTCGTGTCGAAGAGCGTGTGCTCGCCGCCGTAGTGGCAGTGGCCGCCATTGTTCACGGCGGTGGAGCGCACGATGCCATCGACGAGGAACTCAGCCTTTACCGTGCCGACGTCATCGCGTCCGTCGCCGAAGAATTCCGCCGTCGTTCCGCTGAGAATCTCATCGGCGAGCGGCCGCGTGAGCACCGCGGTGGGTGTCGTGTGCTCACGACGATGTTGAAGCTATTCGTGGCGGCGGGCAGCACGCCATTCGCCGCCATGACTGTGACCGGGAATGTTCCCGCGCTGCCGGGCAACCATGCGATGACACCGTTCGTGGCATGGATGCTCATTCCTGCCGGTGCAGCAGTGAGGCTGAATGTGGGGAGCGGGTTCCCGTTCGCATTTGCGTCGTAGGAGCAGGCGGCGCCGATCACCCCGGTGAGCACCGGGGCGCTGGTGAATGCGGGTACGAGCGGATTGTCGTCGGTGACCTGGACGGCGACCTGACGGGACACTTCGCCCGGAGCGGAGACGGTGATCCCGCTTCGTCGCCCGTGTTGTCGGCATTTTGCGCGGCGCTGATCTGGACCGTCTGCGGTGTGGCGAAATTGGCCGGGGTGAAGACGAGCGAGCCGCCGCCGGTCACGGTCACATCCGTGTCTCCCGCGGTGCGCGCGGAGGTGACGGTGACGTGCGCCGCAGGAGCGGTCGCGAGGCGTACGGTGAAGGTGACGGCACTGCCTTCCGTCACGGCAAGGCTCGCGGTGGAGATGACGAACTGTGGCTCGTCATTGTCGATGCCATTGACGATCACGTCGTAGCTCGGGAGTCCCGGCGCTGCGACGCGGAAGGTCGCGCTGTCATTCGTGAGATCCGCATCTTCCGCGGCGGCGGTGGCAACGAGTTGGGGCGTGGCTCGTGCTCATGGACAGCACGTGCCTGAAGGCAGCCATCCATTTTCCCACCGACTGGGTGCTCTTGCGCGACGCGGCGGGCACCCTGATGAAAGCCACCACTCATCCGCAACCGCGGCATCTGCGCGCGCATGGAGTCACCCGGGAGCTTCTCGCGCGGGTGAACAGGCTCTGCATGGGCATGGCCGCGGCCGGGCGCAAACCCGGGGGCAAGAAGCAGAAGAAAGCGCTCTTACGGCAGATGAAAACGCTCTCCCGGACCATCGCCGCGCACGCGCGCCGGCACCGTTCCGCGCTCGATGAAGGCTGGGCACAGACCGGCTGGACGCGCGGCCAGGCCGGACAGATCCTCGGCCGCATCGATGGCATGATTAGCCAGCTCCCCGCGGCCATTAGGCGAGCCCACGAGCGCATCATCGGCGAACGCCCAGTGGCGAATGCGGACAAGCTCCTGAGCCTCTGCGAGGGCAGCCTCCACGTCATCGTGCGTGGCAAAGCCGGGGCCGGGGTCGAGGTTGGCAACACCCTGCTGCTGGCCGAAAACCTCGACGGCATCATCGTCTGCCACGCCCTGCTGCGCGGGCGCAGCCCCAACGATACGCGGCTGCTGGAGGAAAGCATCACGCGCATCGAGACATTAGGCATCGGCCGGGTGCTGGGTATCGGCACCGACCGCGGCTTTGCCAGCCGCGCCAACCGCCGCTTGCTCGAGCAAAAGGGCATCTTCGACGCGACGTCCGCGAGACCCCGCCGAACTCGCGCGGCGCCACCGTGAAGACCGACTCTTCGCCGCCTGCCAGCGCCGCCGCGCACAGACCGAGGCGCGCGTCGGCATCCTCAAAAACAACTTCCTGAGCGGCCAAACCCGGGCGCGTGGCTGCCAGCGGCGGGCCGCCGCCATGGATTGGGCCGTGCTCGCGCACAACCTGCGAGTCATCGCCCGGCTCCCGCGGGCCAAGGCAAACCCTGACACCGCTGCAGACCCGCCCGACGTCCGGGCAGCCGCACAGGCAGCCTCCCGGCAAATATCAAACGCGCCGAAAAACAGCGCCCCGAAAAACCTTCGGGTTGGAAACTCGCGCACCGAAAGTGAGCCTGCGGCGTTCCAAACCGCGAAACCCACCATCCCAAGTCAGTCCCCGGTAAAAATCCGAAGCCAATTCCCAGAAAAATCGCTGACCCTCTCATCCGGTCAGCGCTGATTTTCGAAAAGACGCGGTTTGCAGACAGACTCTAAGCTAATCATTGAATCACCGTCGATGTTATGCGTTGCTGGCACACACGTTCCGCTAGTCGAAATATCTGAAACGTTGCTTGCCGAACTTCGCGGCGAGTTTGTCGCAACCAACTCAATGCAAACCACCCTAGAAATATATGACCTGTAAAGAGTGCAATGGACGCGGCTCTGTGAAGTGCCCTCAATGTCATGGAAGCGGTCGCGTAAGCGACGGAGGTGTTATCTTTACTAACTTTAAGGAATGCCGTCATTGTTCTGGCTCCGGCAAGAAGAAGTGCGGAGTTTGCAATGGTCGGGGATCTGTCCGGTAGCCTGATTTAGAAGCGCTGGTGTGTGGCTTTGAACTGCGGTGAATTCAGCCGCTATCAAGACCGTGCGCCCAAAGCGGAAAACGACCAGCGCAGCGCAAAATTCCCAAATGGAGAATCTTGACGCTTAAATTCGAAGTTCCGCTCCCTTGCCCTGCGGTCCCGCCAAACCCGCCAGCAACACCACGCGGTCCTCCGCCGAGATGCGCGCGCAATTCCAGTCGCTCGATGCCGAGATTCAAGCCCGCGCGACGCAGGCGCAGGGCGGAACGCGACCTCTGGGCGTGAGTCATTTCGGAGCGAGGCAAGCGCGGCGGTGTGCCCGCAGGGAGGGGCGCTTTGATAGCGCCCTCTCGATGCGGACGCTCCGCGCCGCATCGAGCCAGAGCCGTGGCCATCGTCGGGAGCGTGCGAATTTCGAGAATCCTTTTGCGTTGCCACGGCCGGGGCTGGCAGCGGCGCGGAGCGTCCGCTGCCAGAGGGCGCTATCAAAGCGCCCCTCCTTGGGAACACCGGCTGCTTGCTCTTCCGGGCTGCGGCGGCAGGGCGCATTTCTCACACGCCGTGGGAAGCAAGTGCTCAGTGCTCAGATGTGAGCGCAAAAAGTCCCCGAACAGTCTGTTTTGCGTCGTAACCGCCCGATGTCTTCACGTAAGTCGTTGATATTCGAGCTGAACGTTTCCGG
>Ga0105046_10018707_pt1 | contig 10538 bp, 9 predicted proteins | sample MAT03_FD_78385 | JGI IMG/M metagenome (GOLD analysis project Ga0105046, IMG submission 78385) | Freshwater microbial communities from Lake Fryxell liftoff mats and glacier meltwater in Antarctica - MAT-03 (megahit assembly) | ecosystem: Environmental > Aquatic > Freshwater > Ice > Liftoff...
ACGATACGGCCCCATGCCGTAGACGATGCCGAAATTAATAGTTTTGCCAACGCGGCGTTGTTCCGCTGTAACTGGTGCAGCAACTGTTAGCCCCAGAATCTCGCGCGCTGTGGCAGCGTGAATATCGGTACCTTCAGCGAAGGTGCGTTGCATCGCTGAGTCGTTCGCCATGTGCGCTAAGATGCGCAGTTCAATCTGCGAATAATCCGCTGAAAGCAATTTTTTACCAGCGGGCGCAATAAACGCCTCTCTGATGCGCCGCCCCTCCGCTGTTTGCACCGGAATATTTTGTAGATTGGGTTCCGAGCTACTGAGCCTTCCGGTAGCGGTGCCTGTTTGATTAAGTTTGCAGTGGATGCGTTGCGTGCGCTTTGAAACAGAAAGCGGTAGTGCGTCCACATAAGTGCTTTTTAATTTAAAAAAACCGCGATACTCAAGCAGAATGCGCGGCAACGGGTGCTGCTCAGCTAGCTTTTCTAGTACTGAGGCATCAGTTGAAATTCCGGTTTTAGTCTTTTTTAATCCTTTGGTCGGAAGCCCGAGTTTTTCAAATAGCACGCTCGCTAATTGTTTGGGCGAGTTAATATTAAAAGCGCCGCCTGCAATGTTATGGATCTGCTTCTCTAGTATCTCAAGCTTGCCTGCAAACTCATCGGACAGCCTGGCTAGAAAAAGTTCATCAATTAACATGCCGCGATTTTCAATCGCAGCCAGCACCGACACTAGCGGCATTTCAAGTTCAACAAAGGGCGCTGCAAGTCCTGCGGCTTGAAGCTGCGGTTTTAACTTTTCGTACAGAGCAAATGCTAGTCTTGCATCTTGCGCACCGTATTCCGCAGCGCGCTCAAGCGGCACATCAGCAAACGAGCCACCAACAGGCACTAAATCTGTAAATTCAATTAAACCGCAATTTAAATATTCACGCGCCAAAACCGTTAAGTTATAGGCTCCACGCTCCGGATTAAGCATGTGCGCTGCAACCATCGTATCCCACACAGCATTTGGTAACGAAATCTGCTGCGTTAATAATACTTCGAGATCGTATTTTAAATTCTGACCAACTATCAAAGCTTTCGAGCTTTGCAACGCGCTTAAAAATGGACGCGGGTCAAGCGCTAGCTGCGGTGACTGTGTGCACTGAAACGGGAAGTAATATGCAACAGGCTGCGCTGCGCTAAAGCAAACACTCGCACCTACAAGTGCTGCCTCACGCGGGTCAAGTGAAGTTGTTTCAAAATCGAGCGCAAACACCGGTTGCTGCGCTAATAATTCCAAAACTTGAGCGTAATCCTGCGCACTCACGCAGATCCAATTTTTGGCGGCTTTAGAATCAGTAGCGCTAGAAGCAACAGAATCGTCAGAAATCGCAGTTGCCGTAGCACTCTGACGCAAACCTTCAATTACGCGCCCATCAATCAGTGAATCAAACTCGAATTGCGAAACTAGTTTAAAAAGTTCTTGCTCATTAAATGATCGCTGTGAAAGAAGCGTTATCACCTCTTCCATTGAATTATCTCTCACTACGCTTGCACTGCCGGGTAGAATAATCGGGGTGCTGCAATCAATCTGAACCAGGCGCTTACTTAATGCGAGTAAATTTGAATCGGCGCGAATTGTATGCGCAATTTTAGCGTGCCCGCGTAGCGTTTCATCGTTAGCAATCTCTTCTACTCGCGCTTGAATCTGTTCAACTAACCCGTAAGTATTTACCAATTGGGCCGCAGTTTTTGGACCAACCCCGGATAGACCCGGGATATTATCTGAGGAATCCCCCATCAGCGCCAGCAGGTCTACCACTTGGTGCGGCAGCACGTTAAATTTCTCCAGCACCTGAGCCGCGTGATAGCGTTTGCTCTTCATGGTGTCTAGCACCTCAACGTTATCATCAACAAGTTGCAGTAGGTCTTTGTCACCCGAAACGATCGTTACCGGATGACCGTGCGTTGAAGCCATGCGTGATAAGGTGCCGATAATGTCATCGGCCTCGTACCCGGGTAGCTCTAATACCGGGAAACCAAGCGCTGCGCCGATGGTACGAAAAAAAGGAAACTGTTGAATTAAATCACTAGGTGGCTGTGAGCGATTTGCTTTATATGCCGGATAAATTTCAGTGCGAAACGTAGTGCGCCCAGCATCAAAAACCATCGCTACCGGATCGGTGCCTATTTGCTTTAAAAGCGGCAGTAACATGCGCACAAAGCCGAACAATCCGTTAGTCGGAAAACCCTTAGAATTACTAAGCGGAGCCACGGCGTAAAATGCCCTAAAAATATATCCGCTACCATCAATCAACCAAAGTCTACGCATAGGATCCTACACTACAGATATTCGCGCTGAGGAACTAGCTGTTGCTGATTTTACCTGCATCGGTGACATTGCAGCACGGCTATGGTAGCCAATGGTACAAACTTTTTTGGAGAACAAGGGCATGGGTAAGGGAGACAAGCGCACACGTCGCGGAAAACTATTCAATCGGTCATACGGCAAGAGCCGTCCGCACGATAAAAAAGCTGGTGCTGCTAACACTAAGAAGACTTATCCGAAGAAATCACCTGCGGTGAAAACTGCGGCGAAATCGGCTGTAAAATCTGCCCCGAAGTCAGCAACAAAATCACCTGCTGCTAAAACTGCTGCTGTTAAACCAGCTGCTGCTAAGTAGTTTCTGTTAAAAGCAAATGAAAAAGCGGTTTGAGAAGAGACTCTCGAAGAAGAGACTCTCGAACCGCTTTTTTTTAGGATTTGTTAGCTATTTTAGTCCAGTTTACCGGTCATTTATCACTTCAGATATTCCGCCATCGCAATCAACCACGTATTCCCGCCCGCCGCTTAACATGCGGCCTGTGCGACATGTCGTTTTTTTCTCGTTAACTTTTTTGTTACCGGAAATATCATTGCGATTAGTTTCAAGCACCGTTGCAGCTTTATCGTCGTTAGCGGCACGCATAAATAAACTTAAGCGTCCGATTTGGCGCGCTGTTTGAATTTCTAAAGCGTCTTTAACACCGACGTCCAAAGTAATCGTGCGCGCAGAACGGCGCGGTCCCTGCACCTGCTGCCCCAACTGCGAAGCAACACGGGTGTCACCACCCGCTGATAGAATACGCGCATTTTGCACTATGATTTTTGATGTCAGTCCATCGTTCTCTAGGTACGTAAGCACCACGTCAACACGCGTTCCGGGCAATGCATGGCCCTCAATGCCTGAAGTTTCATCAACTTCTATCGCAACGGCGCGGTTACCCTGAGTGACGGGTAGCGTTACCATCGATGGTTCACGCGCCAGCATCGAACGCGAAAGTGCTGCGCCCGCAGGAATATCCGTCTTTGCGTACATGCCGTCCGCTTCTTGCGGCACAAGCACCGCGTCACGCGGCACCTCGTTTCGGCCCCAACTTATCTGGGATACGTTATCAATCGTGAGGCGCTCACCCGCCGTAACAGGGCGCGCCACGGAATAAACTAACTGCTTTGAGGGATCAAATCCGGAACTCGCAGCGTTGGCCATGCGGGCGTCCGCATCGGAGCGAAAATTCATAATCGCAGCAACGCCTAAAACTAACGCCAACCCGAATCCAGCCACCCCAACAACTAAAGCTCGTTCACGCTTAGACCCAGCAGCGTTCCTACCGCCAAATACCACCGGATAACTCTGCTTGCGTTGGTTACGTGCGTTCATCTTCAACCTTTCCTGTGTGGGCCGCACCAATTGGCAGAATCAGGCCAATTGCGTGTAAGAATAAATAATAGAACAAGGTTCCCCTACATCCTTGAGATGCAAGTAACCGCGTCAAATACTCATCCACAGGATAATTCGGTCAAATATTTTTCAAACTTTACAAAATGGCGCAAATAAAATCGCCAGGATATTTTTATTTATTGAGTTTAAGTAGTTACGTCCTAGAAAGAGTACCTTAACCCTGTAGCTCTAGCCCTAGGGTTTTATTTAAGTGTGCAAATAACCTGTTTCGCACGCCCTTAGGCATCTCAGAAGACTGTTCGGCCGTCACCGCAGGGCCGCGTTCTAGCCCAATTTCTCGCGCAAGCTCAATTATCAGCCTATAGGAACCAGCAAATTGTACGCAATCTGGGCAGCTCTCAATGTGCTCTTGCACGCGCGTTTGCAAGGCTCGTGGCAGTTCACGGTCAAAATAGTCGCCAACCAGCTTTTGTAGGTCGCAACAAGTGAATTCACCTTTTTCTAGTAAGTACATCTGAGATTTATTTAAGCGTTTCATACCTTTTTAGGTCCTTTTTTGAATTTTTCGACTTAGGTGTTTCTAGTTTTTAATACCAAGGGCGACCGCATTTAAACTGCTTCACCACAACCTTACTATCGACATCAAAAATAACCGGCTGCCTTCTTTTTTTCACTTTTTTCAAGTTAAAAAACCGTCCCGCCAAAAGCTTGACGCAGCAGCCTTACCTATGATTCAGGCAAGCGTGAAAAGGGTGCAGTTTTGGGACAAATTTTTTACAAACGGCAACAATTTGACAAAATACTACCTAGAAAAGAGCTAAACAGAGCAGTAAGTTATTGAATTTACTTTACTTTTTTTAGGCTACGAACTTGTACCCAACACCGTGCACGGTAAGAATATGTTTAGGTTCATCCAAGTTTGATTCTATCTTCTGGCGCAAGCGCGCTATGTGATTATCCACCGTGCGCGTTGTTGGGTATGAATTATATCCCCAAACTTGGTCTAACAACTCATCACGCGTCACAACTTTGCCGCGTTTTAACACCAAATACTTAAGTAACCTGTACTCGCGCGCTGAAAGCTCGATCGCTTGCTCGTCGCGCTCAGTTTTATACGCCTTAAAATCAACTACTACGTTATCAAACTGGATCGTATCAACGTCATCTTGGCTATAAGTGCGGCGTAACAACGCTTTAATACGCGCCATTAACTCAGGCATTGAAAACGGCTTAGCCAGATAATCATCGGCGCCCAACTCCAAACCCAGCACGCGGTCCACTTCAGCGCTGCGCGCCGTAAGCAAAATAAGTGGCACAGAATTGCCGGTATTACGCAATTCGCGGCACGTTTGCAGCCCATCTTTTTTGGGCATCATCACATCCAAGACCACCAAGTCAGGCTTACTTTCGCGAATAATTCGCAGCCCTTCTTCGCCATCCGCGGCGGAAACGGTCTTAAATCCCTCAACTTGGAGATTCATCAACAGCGCAGTACGCACGCTATCGTCATCGTCAATTACAGCAACGGTGAACTCGGACTGCCCAGATTTGATCATAGTATCCCCTGACTATGCCATATCCAAGAAGGTTAAGCATCGGGCTAATATGAGGGGTTTCTGGCATTCACTAAGCTTAAATTTGCTTTTAGCCCCTATTTTTGAGATACCAAACCACTAATTTTGAAACATAATTGTTGGTTATTGGCGTATGACTTCTAAGAATTCCACAGATAAAGCTACTGATATTTCTAGTTCTACTGCTTCGCTGGCAGAAAGTAATAAAAATGGCATGAATGAAGGCCAATTACCGGAAGGACCGATGGCAGTTGTTAGAGCGGCAGGCAATCAGCATGTCGTTTACACCGGCAGCAGGTTAACTTTGAACCGGCTTGAGGCTGAGGTTGGTTCTACTATCGCATTGGGCGAAGTATTGGCTATTCAAAACGGTGAAACGATCACCTTGGGTGAACCGGTGCTTGCAAGCGCTAAAGTTAACGCTAAGATTATCCGTCACTTCCGCGGCGAGAAAATCATAGTATTTAAGAAGCGTCGTCGTAAGGGATACACGAAGACCCAGGGTCACCGTCAAGATTTGACTGAAGTTCAGATTGAAGCAATTAGCGCTTAATTTTCTAGAGACTTAATTTTCCAGCAGAAGATAGGATTATAAAATGGCACATAAGAAAGCAGGCGGAAGTACTCGTAACGGACGTGATTCTCACAGCAAGCGCCTTGGCATTAAGAAATATGGCGGCGAAGTAGTTGGGGCTGGCGAAATTCTAATCAGACAGCGCGGCTCTGAGTACCGTGCTGGAAGAAACGTTGGCACAGGCAGAGATTACACCTTGTTCGCTTTGTCAGAAGGTAAAGTTGAATTTCATAAAGGTAATCACCGTACGATCCATATCGTGCCGCTCGTATAGCATATTCAGCTTTTAAACCCGGGATTTGGGATCAAATCTCGAGTGTTTGATCAGAGACTGGGAATCCTGACTAGTGCGTGCTCGGTAATCTGCTACGGAGCCGGATCTGTAGCCGGATCTGTAATCTCTTATGCTGGGTCGGTCCTGAGCAGGCATTTTGTTTTTTTCTCTCTATTTTCTTAGTTTTTTAGCCGCATTTATGAAATTTGTAGACGAAGCGACAATTGAGGTTAAGGCCGGTCACGGTGGCTCAGGGTCGCTTTCATTTCGGCGTGAAAAATACGTACCGTTCGGCGGGCCAGATGGTGGCAACGGCGGACGCGGCGGTTCTGTTATTATCGCAGCCGATCGCAACAAGCACACCCTGCTTGATTTTCAGTTCAAATCTAAGTGGGAAGCACCCAATGGAGTTGATGGTAGCGGACGACAGTGCGAAGGAATCTCCGGTGAAGATGTAATCATCACCCTGCCAGTCGGCACGCAGCTTTTTGACGAGGGCGGCGAGCTAGTAGTCGACTTAAAGGAAGACGGAGAACGCATAGTTTTATGCAAAGGTGGACGCGGCGGTAAAGGCAACGAATATTTTAAGACCGCTACGAATCGAGCGCCTGAACATTTTCAACCAGGCGAACCCGGCGCTGCGGGCAAATATACGCTTTCTCTAAAACTCGTTGCAGATGTGGGCCTAGTCGGATTTCCTAACGCTGGAAAATCTACTTTAATTTCCCGCATCTCAAGCGCTAAGCCGAAAATTGCTGATTATCCGTTTACAACACTCACGCCAAACTTAGGAGTTGTGCAAGCCAAGGGCGGTCGCAGCTTCGTGGTAGCAGATGTGCCGGGGTTAATTCCTGGTGCACATCTTGGCAAGGGACTCGGAATTAAATTTTTAAAACATATCGAACGCACCCGAGTAATCGCGCATTTGATAGACCCCACCGCATTTTCTGAAACCGGGGAAGTGCTTGCGCCGCTTGATGCTTATTTTGCGATCCGCAACGAACTTGAAAAATTTTCATCGGAGCTAGCTGAACATAAAGAATTCGTTGTTATTACTAAAGCTGAACTGATACCGGATCGCGCAGCACTAGAACCGTTATTAGCTGAATGTAAGGCGCGTAATATACGCAGCATAATAATCAGCTCAGCTACGGGTGAGGGAATCCCTGAGCTAATCGAGATGATGGCTACGGCGATATTTTAAAAGTGCCGCAACAGTACCGGTAGTTCCTAATTAACTCACAACTTCAATAGCTTGCGATAATCTAACAACTTACCCCGTTGCGCAGCTCCGGATCAGGGCCTATTCTCATCTTAAGTAGTAGGTAGTTACCGTCGAAGGTATTGATAGAGGTTCTAGTCACTGAAACTGGGTTTTAACGAAAATCTGGATTTTTGAAAGGAGTTTCTGAGAGTTACTTTTACTAACTTAGTCTTTAATGACCGGCTCGAGCCCATCTATCACCCATTGGGCCTTAGACTGCAGTATTGTTTGTTTGCTGAACTTTTTCTCAAACGTGCGCCGCTTCACTTTTGCTCTCTCCCTTTTCCTCTCTCCCTTTTGCTCTCTCCCTTTTGCTGGCGGGCGCGATCAACACATATTCAAGATATCCAGACTCAAACCGGCCTAAATCAATTACGGAATTATTTTGTCACGAGATTTATTTATAAAGGAGAACCAACACCACGATGAGAAACAACTTGGCGCAAACCGTTAATTCGGTATTTGTCCCCCCTTTCGGCTCTAACCTTATAGAGAACACCGAACCAGACTCACCGGGCTTAACTGAGCTCATCAGAGCGTGTGAGGATGGCAAGGGAATCGACATTAAAACTTTCGATGTGCGCAAGCGCTTCGGATTGGCTGATAGTTTCATCGTAGTATCTGGGCGCTCCGACAGGCACGTGCAAGGAATTGCTTACCGCCTAATGAAGCTTTTCGAAGATCGCGGATTAGAGCCGTATTCAGTGCAAGGGTTAGAACAAGGCCAATGGGTTGTAGTCGATGCATCCGACGTCATTGTGCACATTTTTTACGAGCCACTCAGAGCGCATTACGATTTAGATGGCCTTTGGGATGATTCAGTTAAGTACCAGAACGTAAAGTAACTGGTCACCAGAGTTAACAAATGCATACAGGTAAGACTTGTAGCAACAAGTAGCAGATAAACCATATTAGATCTGGAATATCTTTCTTGTCAGCCCCTGAGGGGGAATTGCACTCTCAATGTGCTGAATAGTTACACTTAAAGAAAACTACTTCGCGTGCACGACTCTCTGCAACCAGGGTAGGAAGCATTAATATGTTTCAGCGAAGCTGAAACCCAGCACTGGCATGCAGCTCGCGTCTGGCTTAGCCTGCAGCTAGGAGCTGGGCTATGCTGCGAATTATTCAAATTGTTGTTATCGGGACGATATGCTCTCTTGTTTTTGCGTTGCTTTACGGCAACTCATCGCTAGTGACGGTTTTATTTTTCGGTAACTCCGTTGCAACTGGCTCGCTAGGAAGCTTTCTTTTACTCGCTTTTTTTTCAGGTCTACTTATCACTGGCCTGGGGGCGCTTTTCTTCGGCATCAAGCATTCTTTGCAGATGAAAAAAATATCCGGTCGCGAACGCCGCATGCACAAAGGCTGGGCTGCTTTTTCTGATGCTCAATTAAGCGCATTACTCGGAGATGCTAGCTTAGCTCAAACTCAATACAAAGAGCTTTTGCTCGCAGTGCCTGAGGCGACTGCAGCTTACGCACCGCTAGCCGCATACGATAATATTCAAGCACGCGAGCATTTACCGGAGGGAAATTCAGCGCTCTTAAATTATTTAAAGGGACAACAAGCAGAGCGTCAGCAATCGTTTGTGCGCGCAACAGAGCGTTATCAAGCTGCATTCGAGGCTGCTAAAATTCCAACCCTTTTAAGGCTTGCGCGTGATTCAGCCATAAAAGCTGATCAATTTGATATCGCAACATCGATTCATCAGAAGCTTAACACCGTTACTAAACTTTCAGATGATGATGTGCAGGTAGAGGCCACATTAGCGGCGCGCGAGCTTTCCGTGCTGTCGGCTGAAGCACGCGCCGCTAAAGTGCGCGATCTTGTAAAACGGTATCCAAGCAGCATCGTGCTCGTAACGGAGCTTGCTGAGCTAGAAAATTCGAATAACAAACCGGAACAAGCGGCACTTTTAATCGGCCGTGTATTGCGCTTAAACCCCTCAGAAGAGCTGGTGGCTCGTTTTGAAAATAGTTTAAAAAAACTCCCCATGGAGCGAGCGTTAAGTATCTTAGAGCTTGCCACCAAGGGTCTCTCTGCACAGATAGTTACACCGATTAAATTAGCCACATTGATCAATCAACGCGCTATTTCAGCGGCGCAAGATGTTTGGAATAGTGCCTCTGATCGCAGCTCTCCACGCATGCTTAAACTGGGTGCTGCATTGGCGATGCTGACCGATCGCAAAGATTTAGCGATCGATAGCTTAAGCGCTGCTACCAGCGCTGAAAGTAGCGCTGTATTAAACTACGACGCAGAACTTGCACTGAGAAAAACGGTGGGGCTAGCACCGCAATATTCAACTCCTTAATCGCTTGGCACTCCAAAAAAGCAATTTAAAGGTACGCATGCCATCATTAGAGACATCTCACACGCAGCCACTTCTTCTCTGTATCCTTGATGGTGTTGGATTTAATCCAGATACACTCGGCAATAGTGTAGCGCTTGCTAAGACCCCAACACTCGACAACCTGCGCCGTGAATGCGCAAATACTCTGCTTACCACACACGGCGAATTAGTAGGGCTTCCTGCGGGCCAGATGGGTAATAGTGAAGTAGGTCATTTATCAATTGGTTCTGGGCGCACTATCAGGCAATGGTTAACGCGCGTTACAGCGGCGCTTACAAACAAGAGCGCGCGGGAAAGCCCGCAGAATAGTCCAGAATGGCGCAAATTTATAAACCCAGCGCACACCTCAGTATCAAATCGTATTCACATAGTGGGGCTTGCAAGCACGGGCGGAGTGCATTCGCATTTAGAGCATCTATATTGTTTGATAGAAGCACTTCAAAGTTACCAAAATTTAGATATCTCACTGCATTTAATTTCGGATGGCAGAGATGTTTCGCCGCATTCATTTGCAGGTGATTTAGAACGGCTGCAAAATAAGTTACCAAAAAACTTTTCTGTAGCGTCCTTGATAGGGCGTTACTACGCGATGGATCGGGACAAACGCATCGAGCGCACCGCGCTGGCGTATAATCTTTTAACCGGAAATTTAGGTAGCGAAATTTCAGGTAACGGCGTCGCATGGGTCAAAGCGCAGTATGCAAAAGGTATAACCGATGAGTTCCTGCCGGCTGCATCTTTAGTGAATTTCGCAAAAATAACCGCTAACGATCGCGTCGTATTTTTTAATTTTCGCGAA
>Ga0105046_10018710_pt1 | contig 10536 bp, 9 predicted proteins | sample MAT03_FD_78385 | JGI IMG/M metagenome (GOLD analysis project Ga0105046, IMG submission 78385) | Freshwater microbial communities from Lake Fryxell liftoff mats and glacier meltwater in Antarctica - MAT-03 (megahit assembly) | ecosystem: Environmental > Aquatic > Freshwater > Ice > Liftoff...
CATTTTCTGGATGCCGCGGATAAACTGCTGCACGTCGGCGATGAGTAGATCAAATGTCAACAGACCCTAGAAAAATACAATTAAATAGGGTATAAAAACAGAAGGTTAGTCACTAGTTAGTTCTCAAAACCTGATTTATCAGGGGGTCTAATTTAAAATCAAAAGGACTGGATATGTTTAAAAAAGCATTACTTACAGGGTTTGGTATATTCCTGTCTGCAAGCGCATGTGCTACAGACTCGATTTATGCTGAAGAGTTCCCATTATTATGGTCTTCAATTGTTACGCTAACGGGTGGGGTCGCCTGGACCTCTGCTGGACAAAATGTCTATTTATACCGCGGAACTTCTTCATGGACTGATTACTATCACTACACCAAAAATAATGACGTTCTTGGTAGTGGCGAAATATATTTTGGTTTGCAACGCCTGATTACCCCGGGTTTGATTGGTCAGTTAGGCTTAGGCATTGCAGGCGTTACTGATGCTACAGTCAGCGGATATGTTGATACTCCTTTGTTCACCGATATAAGTTCGTACCAATACAAAGTAAATCATGTGCGTGCTGAGCTAAAAGGTAAATTAATTTGCGATTCTTTTAAATCATTCCAGCCTTATCTGAGCGGAAGTTTTGGTGCAGCATTTAATAATACACATAACTTTATACCCGAAGTTATTAATCCATTATTCCCATCAACCTGGTTTTATTCAAATACCACCCTTGGATTTGCCTACACTTTGGGATTAGGTGTCCAGACTATGGTAAGCACTCATTGGCAAATAGGTGCAGGCTATGAGTTTGCTGATTTGGGCAGGAGCTTTTTAAGTGGAGATGGTGAAGCCTTTACCACTGGCCCTAGCTTATCTCATCTCTATACCAATGAAGTATTAATGAGTGTCAGTTACCTTTTTAGCAGCTAATACTTTCGCAGCACTAATGCTGCGTTTGCGCCTCCGAAAGCAAAATGATTTGATAGAGCAATATCAATTGCTTTTGGACGTGCAACATTCGCCACATAATCCAGGTCACATTCAGGATCAGGTGTCTTCAAATTAATAGTGGGTAACAGAAGATCATTTTGTAAGCTCAAAGCGGTAGCGACAATCTCCATGGCACCTGCTGCACCAATGGCATGTCCTGTCATTGCTTTTTGTGCAGTGATTGGAATGTCATAAGCTCGACTGCCAAATACATTTTTAATGCTTTCCGTTTCGGTGCTGTCATTAAGCTGGGTTCCCGTGCCATGCGCATTAATGTAATGCACATCGTTAACCGATAAACGCGCATCATTTAATGCCGCCATAATAGCTCGACTTTGTCCTTGTGAATTAGGGGCTGTGACATGGAATGCATCGCAGCTTGCGCCAAACCCGATGATTTCCCCCAAGATACGAACTCCTCGCGCCCTCGCGTGCTCTAGGTCCTCTAAAATTAAAATGGCAGCTCCATCGGCCATGACCATTCCGTCCCTGTTTAAATCAAAGGGGCGGCTAGCTTGTGCTGGATTTTCATTATGGGTAGACATGACTCTTAATTTACACCATGCCGCCATGACAGATTCCCAAATCAAGGATTCAGTCCCTCCACACAATGCCGTTGATAAGTTACCTGACGAAATTTGCTGGTACGCATTGCCAATGGCTTCTGCTGAGGAAACGCAGGCGTTGGATACGGTTGAGTTAGGCCCGCCAATGCCAAAAGCAATTGCAACATGATTCGCAATCGAATTAGGCATGCCCCTGATAACACTTAGCGGGGGTATTTTTTTCCAACTGTCAGTGAAAAATGCTTTATAGCCCGCTTCCAGTTCAGGATGACCTCCCAGGCTGGTTCCAATGTAGGTGCCGGCTTGTGATAATTCTGCAGCTGTAAGGCCTGCTTGTTCAATGGCATGATGCGCGCAATATAAGGCATACTGCGCTGCTTTAGGGTAGCGTTTGCTTTTGTTAAATTCTGGCAAATGATTCAAATTGAAATCACTGAGTTCGCCGGCGATTTGAGTTGTATAAGGGGAAGGATCGTAAGATTCAATACGCTTTATACCACATAGCCCTTGACTGGCAGCCTGCCAAAACTTTTCAATTCCTGTTCCTAGAGAAGAGGCTATTTCCATGCCCGTAATAACAACCCTTTTTTTCATTTTGGTCCTTCCAAACAAAGTCTTCCGTAGAGCAGATAGAGGCAATACTAAAGGTGAGATTTAAATCATGTCAAGCCAATTTGCGTTGTGTTTTAAAAATGATGATGGGAAATTAGCTGATCTAATTCAATTGACCAGTAATCACAAGCATTTTGCGTTAAAAATCCAAGACGAGTATATAAATTGAGTGCACGTTGATTATGTGTTTCCACGTCTAGATTTAAATGAGGTTTTCCTTCTGCTAAAGCCAGATTAACGCAGTGAGCAATAAGGGAAGTTCCCGATCCTTTACCCTGATACTGTGGCAAAATTGCAATATCGGAAAGCGAAGCTCCATTGTCTTGCCAACGCAAATGGGCTTTACCAACAGGTATATTGTTTTGTGAAGCAAGAATAACCTGATGCTCCCTGCTATTCAATAAATGGTGAAATCGTTCGGTTAAATCAGATTGATTTTTAGCAAAGCAGGCCTCATCAAGAGCGCATAGAGCGTCCATGTCTGCCTCTGTTGCTGTGCGAAAGGTTAATTGCCGATTGTAATCCAATAATGGATGGAGATCCGTTCTTTCCATTAAATATTCGGTGTGTAAATAAGTAAAGCCATAAGTGGGCAGCCATTTGCTATTTAAGCATGAGGGATTGGAAAAAATTAAAGTATGAAAATTTTTCGATTGAATTAAAGGAATGATGGAAGCAATAAGTTGCTTCCCGATTAATTGTTTGCGTGAAGAGGGGTGCACGATTAACGAAATTTCGACTGCATTTTCATAAAAAAAATAAACGCTGATAAATCCGATTAACTGAATGTCCACATAATAAAGACCACACGCAGGAAATATTCTGGGTTGACTGAGTACATGGCTATACACATTGGGCGTGCTGCCGTCTGCTTTCTTACACTCAGCTACGAGATGCTCCAAGTCGTTAAGCTGAGTGATATCTAAGTGATTGGTATGCTCTATCATAGGGTCGGCTAAAAAACGTTCTTATTGCTAAGGTTAGCGTGTTTTACAGGAATTTGCCTGTTTTTTATTAGCAATATTAATTGGAATCACCGGCGAAATTCAGAAAAAAGTAGAGTGTCTATGGACCTTAAGGTATAGTTATTCATAATATTATCTTAGTGAATAAAACCAATGTCCACTGCGTTATTTTGGTTTCGACAAGATTTACGATGCTATGACAATCCAGCTTTATCCCTTGCATGTAAACATCATGAAAAAATTATCCCTCTCTATATTAAAGAACTAAATCCGCCATTGTCTCTGGGAGGCGCCCAGCATTGGTGGCTACATCACTCCCTGCATGCTCTAGCCGCTACTTTAAAGAAGGTTGATTTGGACTTGTATTTAAAGCAGGCTGAACCAATAACTCTGCTTAAGGAGTTAATTGCTAAATACGAAGTAGACGCTGTGTATTGGAATCGGTGTTATGAGCCTGTGCACAGCGAGCGAGATAGAATAATTAAAGTTGAGCTGAAAGCCTTAGGTATTAAAGTAGTCAGTTGCAATGGTAGTTTATTAAACGAGCCATGGAATGTTTTGAATCAAAGCGGTGAGTTTTTCAAAGTGTTTACGCCGTATTGGCGACAATGTCTGAGGCAAATGCAGGCTCCTGAATTATTGGAGATTACCCATTGGCCTACTGGCGTTAAAATCTCTTCAGATTCTTTAAACGAATGGAAATTATTACCACAAAATCCAAATTGGGCCAAGGGGTTTTCAGATTATTGGCAGCCAGGTGAGCAGGGCGCTGCGGCGCAGTTAGATGATTTCATCGAAAAACATTTGATGGGTTATAAAGAGCAACGCAACATTCCTGCGGTTTCAGCTACTTCGCATTTATCTCCGCATCTTCATTTCGGGGAAATCAGCCCACAGCAAATTTGGGTGGCATTGCACGATGCCATGCAGGACCCTCAATGTGATTTAATCTCTGCACAAACTTATTTGGCAGAGTTAGGTTGGCGGGAGTTTTCTTATCAACTGCTTTATCATTTTCCAACTCTTATGGATAAAAATTTTAAAACCCAGTTTGACAAGTTCTCTTGGCATGATGACGAAGAGCTGCTTAAAAAATGGCAAAAGGGATTAACGGGCTATCCCATAGTGGATGCTGGTATGCGGGAATTATGGCATACGGGATATATGCATAATCGCATCCGGATGGTAGTTGCTTCATTTTTGACCAAAGATTTGTTGATTGATTGGCGTAAAGGAGCGGCCTGGTTTTGGGATACTTTATTAGATGCAGACTTGGCAAATAATTCTGCGAGCTGGCAATGGGTGGCGGGTTCAGGAGCCGATGCTGCACCTTATTACCGTATTTTTAATCCCGTATTACAAGGGGAGAAGTTTGACCCGCAGGGGAAGTATGTCAAGCGTTGGGTTCCTGAGTTAGCCAATGTCCCAACGCAATGGATTCATAAACCTTGGTTAGCCCCTAAAGACTCACTGCCTTTAACTTTAGGCGAAGACTATCCCTTGCCGATAGTTGAGCATGCAAAAGCGCGTGATTATGCTTTATCGGCTTATAAAAAGCTAAAGAGGTAATTTTAAGCACTCGTCGATGATTAGCTAATAAAAAAGAAAATAATAAACACAACACATAAAATAATAATTAATGGGTTAGGTTTTTGACGGGTGAGAATTTTTAACAGGGTATAAAGAATAATGCCCCAGCCAATGCCATCTGCAATGGATGAAGTAAAGGGTATCATCATTATAGTAACCATGCAGGGGGCGGTTTCACTAATGTCATTTAATTTCATATCGGACAAATGCTTCATCATGCAACAAGCCACATACAGTAATGCTGGCCCAACTGCAAAACCTGGAATCATTTTAGCTAAAGGGAAGAAAAAAAGCATTAGAATAAAGCCCAGCGCAATAACTAAGGCCGTCAATCCAGTGCGTCCTCCAGCTTTAATACCTGTGGCTGATTCAATGTAAGGAGAGGTGCTCGCACAACCCAACAACCCAGCAAGAGCAGAGCCTGCCGCATCCGCAGTTAGGCTATAACTGAGACGTTGGGGATAATTTGATTGTTGTTTAAAGACAGTAGGATTTAGTAAGCCAATTAAGGTCCCGGTTGCATCAAAAACTGCAATGAGAAAAAAAGTAAAAATGGCTTTAAAAGCAGAAAGACTGTTGAGTCCGGAAAAATCCAGTTGCAGAAAAGTGGGGCTCATGCTGGGTGGAAGTGCGACAACTCCTTCCCAGGAAGTCAGGCCAAAAATCAGGCTCAGCACACTAACACTCATTATACCAATTATTATTGCGCCACGAACGCGATAATAATCTAATACCAAAATAAGAAGAAAGCCTGCAAAAAATAAAGCACTTTCAGTTGTCTTTATATTTCCTAGTCGCATTAAATTGTGGTGGTCTGCTACAATAAGCCCATTGCTTTTTAATGAGATTAGGGCTATCAAAAGACTGATGCCAATTAAAATCGCAATTTGTAAATTATGCGGGATCGCTTCTATCAACAAACGTCGTAAGCTTGTTAAGGTGATAAGAAGAAACAGTAAACCTGAGATAAATACCATGGCCAGAGCATGTTGCCAATCAATGCCCATGCCTTGCACAACGCTATAAGAAAAATAAATATTAAGTGCCATACCTGGAGCTACACCTATAGGTGTATTAGCTATAATGCCGGTCAAAGCAGAGGCAAAAGCTGTGACGAGGCATGTTGCGGTAAACACCGCGCCTTGGTCCATGCCCGCATCATGTAAGATGGTTGGGTTGACAAATGCGATGTAGACCATGGTTAAGAAGGTAGTAATACCTGCCAATACCTCAGTCTTTAAAGTCGTACCATTTAAAAAATAGGTTTTCAATTTATTCATGTAAAAACCACTCTAAAAATGGAAGTTTAGAACAGCTATAAGAATCTCCAGGGCAATAAGAATAATTATAACTATTTCAAGATTGTGGCCATGGCGATTATCTAAATACCCATTAAACATGTCAAAAATTTCATTCAAAGTATCCAGGCGATGATTAATTGCATTCACTCGCCGTTGAATATGAAGATAACGTTCTAACATGATGAAGTGCTCTTCCAAAGTAGGGTGCTGCCAGAAATACTTCGGGTGGTAAAGAAAGTTACTAATAAGATTGAGCTCACTTTTTGCGCCCAGAATTTCGCCAATTACCTGTTGTATCTGTTTGCGGCGAATGGGCATTTGACCTTTATTTGACAATGATAAAATCATCGGATTATATTTATCGATTAATCCCTCAATAATGGTCTCAAAATATTGCAATTTTACCGATTGAGAAAATCCATAAGACAAACTTAATTTTAATTCTTCGCTCTCATTTTCCATGGTTAGGCAGTCAACATCGAAAAAGTCATGTGGCTCAATGGCAGTTTTAACTGCAATTTGATAATGGAATTCATCATGGACAGGAATATTAACGGGCTTGTCAATTAATAACTTAATGATACTCAGGTATTCATTAATCTTATATCGTTTAACGTTCCAGGAAACGACCGTGCCATTTTTAAAAATGAAAACGGTATGTTCGGGATGGTTGCGCGGGTTTAATTTTAAAACATCGCGAGTTTTAAGTGAAATATACTCATGCGGAAAATTTTTAAAATGATTATCGAGACGAGTTAAATCAATGGTCTTTGCAACACAAAAACTTAAGCATTCCATGATATGTTTAACCTAAGAAATGAACAGGCGCTTACAGTGCAAAAAATCGAGGCAAACGCCATCTATTAGAAAAAGTATACAGTAATTTAAAATAAATTACACGCTATCAGCGGTTTCGCGTAAGGGGTATGCTTTTTTCTTATCAGTCGCTCCTCCTAGCCATTGCGGGCAGACTTCAAGGATTTCACCTATGTTGTTTAGAAGCTCCTTTTCCGGGAGTATATGACCGAATATCATAGAGTTGGCCATATGGCGGGTGACTCCAAATACTTTAGATACTGCTTTAGTTTTTTCTGTTAATTCTTCAGGAAAGCCTAAACCAGCTAATTCGCGATTGAAGCGTTGTGAAAACACTTTGCTGTTCATTTTCTCACTCCATGAAAAAATTATTAATTCAGCATGCTCTCATTCAGGATAATGCTGATCCAAATAAAAACCTGATCAATCCTTGATGCAGGTAAGACTGTTATAACTTATTTTTTTTCAATAGCAAAGCCTTTTTATTATAAAATAAATGAATTTTCATTGGCTTAGTCATTTGATAATCTAACAATTTGGTGGGAATCTGTTCAGAATTGCAGTTGTAATAGGGGCAGCTACGTTATTTTTGTGTTCCCAGACTCGTCTAATATAAGGTCTGATGTTGACCTGACATACAGCGTTTCATTGAAGTAAATTAAAAGCTCTGTGTTTTATATGGGGATTTTCTGGATGCCGGATAAAACGCGGCACGTTGGCGAGGAGTTGATCAAATGTCAACAGCCCCTGGGGAAATTTATTTTTTAATAATTCCAATAATGCTGTTTGCATGCTCTATTCCTTGTAGATAGGATTGAGTAAAGTCTGCATTGTCGATTGATGATTTATCTAATTGATTGAAATTTGCAGTTTCATAATCAATAGCAAATTTCAAAATACTCCCAAGCTCACCCTTTTGATGAAGCAATGCTTCATTGAGGGTTTCACTTAATTGAATTTTTGAAAGTAGAGAAGACATGGGTTCATTAAGAATGCCATCCAGGGTTGAGAGTATCCCTACTGTATAGGCTTGATGCGGATTAACATTGCCGGCAAACTGCGTTAAAGATTCACACATCTTGGCACGAATTAAGGTACGCTCTAAAAGATCAGGTGTGACATCATCAAGGCTGGCCAATAATAACAGACTAATCCAGTTTCGAATTTGTAACAAACCAAGTTGAGTAATGGCGTCCATGAGTGAATCTATTTTTTTACCCACATATAAAGAAGCTGAATTAGCAAGGCGCAAAATGCGATAACTTAACTTGGGAATTTGTAAAATAATTTCCTCAATGCGCACAATAGGGATATTTTCATTGTTCAGTTCAGCCAAGAGACGCAATAAATGAGTTTTGTTTTCCGTAATGACATTGCCTTTCAGGGTATCTGGTTTATTTAAAAAAAATCCCTGAAAATAATCAAAATCCAGCTCAATACAATTAATAAACTGTCTTTTATCTTCAATTTTTTCTGCTAAAAGATCGCCTTTAAATCCTTTAATAGTTGCTAGTTGGTCGCTGATTTGCTGTTTAGTTAAATGGAGCACATCTATTTTGACAATATCCGCTATTTCCAATAACGGAATCAATTCTTCACGAAAGATAAAATCATCAAGGGCAATTTTATAACCTAATTTATGAAGCATGGTTAAGTTGTAAATCAAAGGCTCATCAACGGTGACCGTTTCTAGTACCTCAATCACAATACGGTGCTTGGGTAATAAATTAGGGATTTGCTGAATTAAATGAGTGTGGTTAAAATTAATAAACGCGCGCTTATTACCGACAATGGTATCCATATCCAAATTAGCAAACAATTGGGCTATTACTGATGAGGTGGCTGTTTCAGCCGCTAAAATATTGTGGTTATCGACATTGGCTGTTAAGGCATCCCCATCGCGGTATAAAAGCTCGTAGGCCCACACGGAGCCATTTTTATTATAGATTCCTTGTCTTGCTAATAATGTTTTTATTGGAGGATGATTCAAATTGACTGCTTATAAGGTTTCATTGGTTATATTATATATCATTTTAAAGATTTCATGCGTTCTTAACTTTTTTCCATTTAAATAATACAGTAGCTCCCCCCGTTGTCCCGAGTGCTGCGGGGGATCTCCCTTGCGCGGCACAATTTATTGAAAAACACTGAAAAATGCTGGATAAATTATACGACTATGACCAAACAGCTAAATGAACGCTAATACCACGGTAGACTCTTTACTCCAAAAAATCGACGATTCAGGACGACTTGTTGAGTAGCAGGCATTAACGCTTGCCGGGCAATCAGCTCCGAGTTCTGTTTTTTCTGGTAGGATACTTTATGCATGCCGGATATTAACAGGCATACATAAGTCCAATTTTAGCGTGGGAAAATGACATGCATACAGAAAGCTGAGTTTATCTATTAAACAATGCACATGGCAATGTGCTTTACACTGGGGTGACCAACGATTTAATCCGTCGTGTCTATGAACACAAAAACAAAATGGTGCCAGGTTTTACTTAAAAATATAACATCGATCGTTTAGTTTATTTTGGGGTTTGTCCCGATATCATGACTGCTATTTCACGAGAGAAACAAATCAAAGGTTGGTCGCAGAAAAAGAAAAAAGACCTGGTTAATACATTAAATTCAGAATGGGCTGATTTGTATTAATCGTTATGTGACATATGGGGATGGTGCCACGCAAGGGAGATCCCTCGCAGCGCCCGGTACGGCGTGGGGAGTTACATAATATACTCATTGCGACTCACCTAAACTATTGAATTTATTCTACTTTGAAAAATAAAGTTTGATCAAATGACCTAATGGCATCTACTTAAGGATTCACTCCTACAACAAACAGCGTCTTTACAAGCCTGCGAAGCAACCCAGGAGTTTGGACTTAAACCTGGTTTGCTTCGATAAGGTTTACAAAGACGCCAAATTGGACTGAAGTATGCGCCATTAGGTTCCGATTTTGCATATCTGCGGGCAATGTTTTTCTTGAAAATTATTCTGCATGGATTTCTTTGGCAAAATAATTCAAATCAAGCTCCCTAGCTGCTTTAACATCATCCAAACGTTTTACAGGTAGGGTATGCGGGGCATCTTTAAGCAATTCAGGTGCGTTCATTGCTTCATGTCTAATGGCCGCCATTGCACTAATAAAACCATCCAGTTCTTGCATACTTTCTGTCTCAGTAGGTTCGATTAGTAAACATTCCGGAATCAAAAGGGGAAAATAAGTCGTTGGCGCATGAAAACCATAATCCAAAACTCTTTTCGCTAAATCCATAGCAGAAATACCATAATTTTTCTTTTCAGGACTTAACGAAATAATAAATTCGTGAGATGCACGTCGTTGGGGATAGGCTGGATTAAAGCCTGCTTTACTAAGTTCCTTAAGTAAATAATTCGCATTAAGTGTTGCATATTCGGAAACTCTTATTAGTCCTTCTTTACCCAAAACCCGCATGTAAAAATAAGCACGTAACAAAATGCCTGCATTACCCATAAAACAAGACAGACGGCCAATGCTTTGGGGATAATCCTGTTTGGTTGCCCATTGATATCCCTCTTGCGTTTTTTTCACTATAGGTAAGGGCATAAAAGGAATTAAACGATTTCCTACAGCAACAGGTCCAGCACCAGGGCCGCCACCTCCATGGGGTGTTGCAAATGTTTTATGCAAATTAAGATGCATTACATCAAATCCCATATC
>Ga0105046_10018711_pt1 | contig 10536 bp, 11 predicted proteins | sample MAT03_FD_78385 | JGI IMG/M metagenome (GOLD analysis project Ga0105046, IMG submission 78385) | Freshwater microbial communities from Lake Fryxell liftoff mats and glacier meltwater in Antarctica - MAT-03 (megahit assembly) | ecosystem: Environmental > Aquatic > Freshwater > Ice > Liftoff...
AAATACTGTTGCTGAAATTTGTAAAATCTACGAAATTAGCAGACCATCCTTCTATAATTATCTAAAGCGCCAAAAAGTGGAGTTGATTGATAAATAGGCAAATTAAAGTTGCTAATGATCAAATATTAAACGCTGGGAACATTGGCGGGGGCTGTGCATAGAACCCCAATTAGTTCACTAACCAATCATAATCGCACATGTTAGCGAGCAGATTTTTTTGAAAAAAAGAACAGAATAACGACTGGAGAGACTAATTGTATTGGTGCCTGGGTGCCGAAAATAAGCCATAATTGCCGTTTTATGGTAATTGAAACGCGGTTCTCTGTGTTGTTCTCACAAAATATTTAAGCTTCCTATGTTAACAAGCGCGGTCTAAATCATAAGAATAGTAGTAACCTCGTTTCTGCCTCGATTGATTAAAAATCGGTCGAAAATTCCGGGGTTTCCCAGCTAGAACCCCGTGCGACGAGAGCTAACGATTTTTGTGGGTTAGTTAATCATCACCCACATCATCAACACTAAACGAAGAGCCACATCCGCATGTGCTCTTTGCATTGGGGTTGCGGATAACAAAATTCTCACCTTGAATCCCTTGTACATAATCAATTTCAGCATGATTCAAGTATTGAAAACTCATAGAGTCAACCAATAATTTGACGGATAATTGACCATCCGAACATTGCTGTTCAATAACGGTGTCATCATCCTGGATTTTTTCATCAAACGTAAAGCCGTATTGAAATCCCGAACAACCACCGCCCGTGATATATGCTCGTAAATTTAGTAGAGGGTTGTCCTCTTCGGCAATCAAAGAAGCCACTTTATCAGCAGCACTGATTGAAAAAAACACGCTCTCTGTTGTGATAGGGGATGCATTAACGCTGGCCATGATGACTCCAAAAGTCTATTTTTATATTAAAATTGCTTGTATATACTATAAGTATACACCAACTAACGAATAACTTAATCTATTGTCGCACCACCCAAGCATTGGTTTTTTTCGTAAAAGGAGTGCTTTGTTGCTTCTTATGGGTGCTAATCAACGGGGTTCTCGGCCTGCTTCCGAAGATATGGGGAGGTTTCCTGGGATAGTCGATTTGACATAGGCCTACTCATGGCGCGGGTAGAACGGCTGCTTCCCCGCTGCGTGGTCTGTCACATCCACGATTTCCTCTATTTCCGGGGCGACCCTTTTCACCATGACTTCGAATCCTTGCCTAAGTGTCACCTGGGAGGAGGCGCATCCCTGGCAGCCGCCGCTCATGGTGATGAAAAGCTTCCCTTGCCGAACGTCCACAATCGAAATTTTACCGCCGTGGTTAGCGATTGAACGATTGACCTCCTTCTGCAGGAGTTCCTGAACAGCCGTATTAACCTCTGCATCGGACCTTCCTTGCGTGCTGGTGTGAACATGCATCTCCAAGATCGACGGCACGCCGGTAAGCAGCTGCGTGCGAATGGCCGTCCCGACGGCTGCTTTCAGTCCTGACCACGAGGCGATCGGCTCCTTGCAGATGGTCACCACGTTCTCAGTAATGAGCACGTTTGCCACGCCGGGGAGTGCGAACAGTTGCTCGCCGAGCGGAGAGCCGGCTGCTAGTTCCTTGTTGCCGAAAAAGAAGGAGCCTCCAGGATGCAAAGTACGGTTCACGATGAACCTGCAAGTGTCGGGGTCGGCGAGCGAAGTTTCCACGCGAATGCTGATCGGCAGATCTACAAGCAGCGCATCAGACATTTTCAACGCTCTTCGTCGCAGCGCACGCGCCTAATGCACGCAGGTCGTTAAACGAATATATCCCGCTGTTATGGCCGTCGCTCCAATCGAACTGGATCGCGTAGTTGCCTATACTCACGATCTTTCTCGGGCTCACATCAGATCGTACCGTCTTTGGATCGAGCAGCTTGCGTCCGCTCATCTCCTCGACGCAGAGGGCGCAATGACATGCCAAGCGCAGGTCGCGTACGTCAAAGTCGTCGCGATGACCATCCTCCCAGAGGATGGATAAGGTACGCGGATCGCGACGGATGAAACCGATAGGGGTGTTCCGCGATCCAGCAGGTCGCGCCGCGCCTTCCATCCAGGATGGCACTCCCTCGTTGCTGTCCCACTTCCACACAAAGGGCTTCAGCACTGTGACCGCCGCTTGGAGCTGCTCCACGAGCGCCGTTGCGATGGCGGTATACACCTTGGCGCTGACCGACTTTGGCTGATCCGCCACAATCGGGCGACCCTCATCACCGCAGGTGACGACATCGGAATCGAGAGGTAAAGCGCCCAGGAATGGGACGCTGAGCTCCTGGCTCATCCGCTCGCCACCACCGTGACGGAAGATATCCGTGCTCTCGCCGCAGTGGGGGCAGGTAAAAGTGCGCATGTTCTCGACAATCCCAAGAATCTTGACCTGCACCTTCTCGAACATCCGTAAGCCTCGGCGGGCGATCTTGAGGCTCACGGCCTGTGGTGTCGTTACGATCACCACGCCCGACAGCGGCATACTCTGTGCCAGCGTCAGTTGGGTGTCTCCGGTACCGGGCGGGAGATCGAGGATCAAGTAGTCCAGCGGTCCCCATTGCACGCCGCCGATGAACATTTTCAAGTATTTTCCCACCATCGGCCCGCGCAATACGGCCGGTTTGTCGTCTCCGGTGAGCATGCCCATAGACACCACCTTCAGGCCGTGCCTCTCCGCCGGGATGATCTTGCTATCCGGGGTCATCGCTGGCGGCTCACCGGTTGGGATGCCAAGCATGCCAGGGATACTGGGACCAAGGATGTCTGCATCTACGATGCCGACGCGCGCCCCGAGCTGCTGCAGCGCGAGCGCCAGATTGACGCTCACCGTGGATTTTCCGACGCCGCCCTTCCCGCTGCCGACGGCGATGATATGACGTATCCCCGGCAGCTTCTCGGCGCCAACGGCCGGCTGGGGTAACGCATCCGGTGCGTGGTGTTGATTATGGTTCGGATCAGTAGTCTGCATGGCTAAGCTCCTTGTATCTTAGAATTAACAGGGGGTAAATTGCTGCGAGCTCTGCCCCCCAGAAGAACAACGAGCCCCAATCCACGTGCTTATTACGTACTATCATTTTTTGAACCACTCCGCTTCTTCCAAACCCTTGCAGGTACTGGTAGCCATCGCATCAAACAGCGACACTCGCGTTCTTGGTCATCGTCGTGTCGTCTTCGTCAAACGTGAATCCGTAGGATAAGTGATGGTCGCGCTTCCTCGTGATTGATTTTTGCCATTCATGGCCAACATTGACTCGCCAACGCGCGAAGTGTTTAGCCGCGACCGTCCGTCCGGCACGTTGCCCTAAACGGGCAAGCGTATGCCTCCCACAATGACTCTACGCCCTCATAAAGATTTTTTATCATCCCTCCGCGCTGTCAGTAAAGATAAAAGGTTGATGTGGTCATTTCATTTCGGTCTGGATGTTTTCAGAAACTGCTCTCATTGCGTGACCTCTGTATTTTTCACATCAAGCTTGGGCTTTTTCATGTTGAAGCTCTCGCCGCAGCCGCACATGCTTTCGACGTTTGGATTATCAAATTTGAACATCTGCTTGAGCCCTTCGGTGACGAAATCGATACGCGAGCCGTCGAGAAACGCCAGGCTGTCAGCATCGATCAGCACACGAGCGTTGTGCGACTCGAAGGTGTGATCGGTCGCGCGAATTTCGTCGGCGATGTCGAAGGTGTGCTCCAGGCCGGTACAACCCGCTTTCTTCACGCCGATGCGCAGGGCAATCCCCTTGCCGCGCTTTGCAAGCTGGCGCTGAATCTGTTTTGCCGCGTTTTCAGTCAATGTAATTGCCATAAGTTAACCTCCAAAGTAACCAAAAAGAACACCGAGATAAGCGACAAAATCCAAGGTGAAAATGTAATCAAGTTAAACCAGAATCATGGCCTGTGTGTGGCGAATTCTTAATTCGTGCATCAAAAATTAGTAATTCGCTACACACAGGCATATCAGTGAGTCCGCATACAAAAATGCCGCATAATTACACAAATTAAATTACACTTCCGTTTGCATGCTAGTAGAATATTCCGAGCTCAAGGCGAGCGACCTCGCTCATGCTTTCCTGGGTCCAGGGTGGTTCCCACACCAGCTCAACATTGCAGTCGCTTACCCCTTCAACTAAATTTACCGCTTGCTCAACGGTACCTGGAAAGGTTTGCGCCACAGGACAGCCCGGGGAGGTCAACGTCATTTGGATATGCGCGTGTCCCTCTTCGTTGATAGACACATCGTAAACCAAACCCAGATCATAAATATTTACTGGAATTTCAGGATCAAAAACCGTTTTCAATGCCGCAATCACAGCCTCTGTTAACACATCAGTATCCTGCTTTTTTTTAAAGCCTAACATAATCCACCTTGCCTTACTCGGTAGTCACCGTCACTTGTTCTTTTTTTTAGCGCGGCTTCTAAAGTGTGCCATGCCAGCGTGGCACATTTGACTCGTGCTGGAAAGGTTCGCACACCTGCTAATACGGTTAATTTGTCAACGGACAAAGGAATATCTCCTTCACTAGTCAACATATGATGAAAACGCTCAAATAGTTCATGTGCTTCATTGACCGTCTTACCTTGCAATGCATCAGTCATGAGGGAAGCTGATGCTTGTGAAATAGCACAACCGCATCCTACAAAACTGATGTCCCGAATAACGTCTTTACTCAGCTGCAAATAAACGGTCAGTTTATCCCCGCACAAAGGATTAAAGCCCCTTGCTTCGCACGCCGCATTCTCTATCACCCGTTGATTCCGCGGGTTTCGATTATGATCGATAATCACTTCTTGATATAGTTCGCGTAAGTCCATTATCAAGAGAGTACCTCCTTCACTTTGTGAAGCGCCTGGACACATTTGTCAATTTCTTGCTTCGTGTTATAAAAGGATAATGACATCCTGCTGGTGGCCGCCACTTCATAGAAATCCATGAGCGGCATGGCACAATGATGGCCGCTACGAATGGCAATGCCCTCGCTATCAAGAATCGTACCAATATCATGAGCATGAATTTTACTATGAACAAAAGCAATAATAGGGACCTTTTGTTTAGCTGTTCCAATCAGATTAAACCCTTTTACCGAGTTCACGGCATCCGTCGCATAATGAAGCAAGTCCGTTTCATAAGCGGTAATCGCCTCCATATCCAGCGACCATAAATAATCTATGGCCGCAGCCAGGCCAATTACACCCTCGATATTAGGGGTTCCTGCTTCAAATTTATGAGGCAGAGACGCATATTCAGTCGCCTCAAAGGTAACGTAATTAATCATCTCGCCACCTCCCTGGTAAGGATCCATGCTATCCAACAAATGTTCCCTACCCCACAACACTCCAATACCCGTTGGACCATACATTTTATGGCCAGAGAAAGCATAAAAATCACAATTCAGCGCTTGTACATCAACCGGTAAGTGAGCCGTGGCTTGCGCACCGTCCAAAAGTACCAATGCTCCATGTGCATGCGCCATTTCAATCATTTTCTTTACGGGATTGATAGTCCCCAGGGCATTGGACGCATAACTAATGGAAACAAATTTGGTGTTATTCGATAATTTTTTTTCAAACTCATCCAGCAATATCTCGCCTGTAATAGAAATAGGCGCTACCACTAACCGAGCGCCGGTTTTTTTACACAGCATCTGCCAAGGCACAATATTGGAATGGTGTTCCATATGTGTAATTAAAATTTCTTCCCCGGGCAATATGCGAGGCGTTACAAAGCTATGCGCAACAAGATTAATAGCTTCAGTAGTACCCCGTACAAAAATACATTCACGCGCATACTTCGCATGAATGAATCGCTGTACCTTCTCACGTGCAGCCTCAAATTTCTGGGTGGCCCGTGCACTTAATGCGTGTACGCCACGATGAACATTAGCATTGTCATGAAGATAATAATTGGCAATCGCATCGATCACTTCTTTTGGCTTTTGTGTCGTCGCTGCATTATCAAAATAAATGAGTTCATGACCATTTACAGACTGGTTCAAAACCGGAAAATCACGGCGTATTGCCGCTAGATCTAATGTCGCAATTAAATCAGCCTGTTTGTTCATAATTTCATCCAATCAACTAATAAGCTCTCAATTAACTTCGAAAGCTCAACCTGTGCAATAGCCCGTAAATTTTCAACCGCAAACGCTTGAACCAAATAGCGACTGGCTTCAGCACGGCCAATTCCACGCGTCGCCAGGTAAAATAACGCTTCTTCATCCAGATGTCCTACGGTAGCACCATGCGTACAGACCACATCATCGGCAAAAATCTCTAATTGCGGCTTGGTGTCAATTGCCGTATTTTTCGACAACAATAAGTTTTTATTTTGCTGTTTAGCCTGTGTATGCTGCGCACCTTTAGCGACAATGACACGGCCATTAAACACGGCGCGTGAGTGGCCTGTTAAAATACCCTTATAATCTTGCTCACTACTACAACTTGGCGCTTCATGCGTAACAATGGTGTGATGATCCATATGCTGTAGATCAGCTGGGAGGTAAATTCCATTCATCAGGCATTGGGCCTGGGGCTCATGCAATCTAATCGCAATATCACTACGTACCCATTTCCCACCGATACTAAACGAATGGCTATCAAACTGACTACCTGTTGCCTGTTTTACCGCAAGATGGCCCACGTGGTAGGCCAATTTGCTTTCGCGCTGGATTTTATAGTGCTTAAGCTTTGCCTGAGCCGCCAGATAAACTTCAGTAATGGTATTGCTAAAATAACAGGTGTCTTCATCACCCTGATAATCTTCGATAATACTTGCAGAGCTTCCCTCATCAAGAATCACCAAGTGCCGAATATAGGCCGCTTGACAAGCCTTGTCCTGCCAATGTGAAAGAAGTAATGGCGTGTCCAAACAAGCCCCTTTGGGCAGATAAATAAATAATCCCGTGTTCAGCATGGCTGTATTCAATGCCTGAAAACCATGTTGTTGCTCTAAAATCTGGTTCAGATAGGGTTTTATCTTTTCAGTATGTTCAATCAACGCCTGGGCCAAAGGTAAAATCACGACTCCAGCCGGCAAACCCGCTGTTAACTCATCAACACCCAACACGGCACCATTGACCAGGCTTATGGGATAACCAACAGGAATATCGGAGGGTCTAGTGGATGAAGTATCGGAGTTTGGCTCATTGGAAAATCGTTGTTTTAAAAATGAATCTACCGTCGTGTATTTCCAATCTTCATTGTGGCGAGCAGGAAAGCCAAGGCGCGCAAAATCAGCCAAAGCATTGTCTTGTAGCTGCAAAAGCCAAGGTATAGTGGAAAACCGTGCGCTGGCCTGCTGTTGATAAAAATCCAAGAGTTCGCTCATGCTTGCTGCGCCCCATCCAGCCAACTATAACCTTTATCTTCCAATTCCAGAGCTAATGATTTATCACCCGACTTGATAATGCGACCATTTGCCAGTACATGAATAAAATCAGGCTCAATGTAATTTAATAACCGTTGGTAATGTGTGACTAAAATAATAGCGCGTTCAGGGGAGCGCATTGCATTAACTCCGTGAGAAATTTCGCGCAAAGCGTCAATATCCAAACCCGAGTCTGTCTCATCGAGAATAGCTAGCTTGGGTTCAAGAGCAAGCATTTGCAGAATTTCATTGCGCTTTTTTTCGCCGCCAGAAAATCCTTCATTGATACTGCGATATAAAAAACTTTCATCCATATCCAACAATTTACACTTTTCGCGGATAAAGCTTAAGAATTCGATCGCATCTAATGGTTTTCCACCTTGACCCCGTCGAACAGCATTAACAGCTGCTTTGATGAAATTAATATTCGGCACACCAGGAATTTCGAGTGGGTACTGGAATGACATGAATATACCCGCTTGCGCGCGCTCTTCAGGTGCCAGGGGCAACAGATCGTTACCCTGATAGGAGATGGTGCCACTCGTGACTTCGTAAGTTGGATGTCCAGCCAACACTTTTGACAGCGTGCTTTTACCCGAACCATTGGGCCCCATAATGGCATGCACTTCACCAGGGCGAACATGAAGATCGATCCCTTTTAAAATAGGCTGTGCGCCAATAGAAACATTTAAATTATTGATATCTAACATATTAACCTACCGCCCCTTCCAGACTAATGCCTAATAACTTGGTGGCTTCCACCGCGAATTCCATCGGTAATTCTTTCAATACCTGTTTGCAAAAACCATTCACAATCATCGATACGGCATCTTCCATGCCAATGCCACGTTGTTGGCAATAAAACAATTGCTCTTCACTGATTTTTGACGTGGTCGCTTCATGTTCCACCTGTGCTGAGGAATGCTTCACTTCAATGTAGGGGAAGGTATGTGCTGAGCACTCGCTACCCATCAACATCGAATCACACTGCGTGTAATTACGCGCATTCACGGCAGTAGGTGCAATTCGCACCATACCACGATACGCGTTGTGCGCATGACCTGCGCTAATTCCCTTTGAAATGATAGTCGAACGGGTATTTTTACCCAAGTGGATCATTTTAGTTCCTGTGTCCGCTTGCTGTCGATTATTGGTAACCGCTACAGAATAAAACTCACCCACTGAGTCATCACCTTGTAAGATGACGCTCGGATATTTCCAGGTGATTGCGGAACCGGTTTCTATCTGAGTCCACGATATTTTTGAACGCTTACCACGACAAACACCTCGTTTGGTCACAAAATTATAGATTCCACCCTTCCCTTCTTTATCACCGGGATACCAATTTTGTACGGTAGAATATTTAATTTGAGCGCCATCCATCGCAACTAATTCAACCACTGCCGCATGCAGTTGGTTTTCATCACGCATCGGTGCGGTGCATCCTTCAAGATAAGAAACATAGCTGTCGGAATCTGCAATAATTAAGGTCCGTTCAAATTGGCCCGTTGAGGCGGCATTAATACGAAAATAGGTAGACAACTCCATTGGGCAGCGAACCCCTTTTGGAATATATACAAAGGAACCATCACTAAATACGGCAGAATTTAATGCCGCATAAAAGTTGTCGCGGTAAGGTACAACAGAGCCTAAATATTTGCGGAGCAAATCAGGGTGCTCGTGCACAGCTTCGGAAAACGGGCAAAATATAATCCCTTTTTCCGCTAATTTTGCCTTAAAGGTAGTTGCAACAGAGACACTATCAAAAACGGCGTCAACTGCAACGCCTGCAAGCATTTCTTGCTCACGCAATGGAATCCCCAGTTTTTCATAGGTGCGTAGTAATTCAGGATCAACCTCATCCAGGCTCTTAGGACCGTCTTTGAGATTTTTAGGTGCGGAATAATATGAGATCTCCTGATAATCGATAGGCGAGTAATGCACACTTGACCATTCTGGATGAGGCATCGTTAGCCAGTGTCGGTAAGCTTTTAACCGCCACTCCAACATAAATTCAGGCTCGCCTTTAATCGCTGATAATTGGCGAATAACATTTTCATCCAAACCAGGTAGGAATGTATCGACTTCAATGTCGGTTATAAAACCATGTTGATATTCCCGCTCAAGCAGGGAATGAATTTGCTCATTATTTTTAGCCACGATTGACTCCAATTGCTAATTTCTTGATGCGATCAAAATCTACGGCCGAAAGAGCAGGTTTAGCTAAGGACTCTAAACTTACACTATCTAATGCGGACTCTATCGCTTGGCTAATAAGCTGCCAATTACCTTGAATATGACAAACACTTTGCAAGGAACATTCATTAGGGTGCATGCTGCATTCGGTTAGCCCTCGATATTCGTCCAAGGCATAAATGATTTCTGCAACCGTAATCTCAACTGCGGGTCGTTGCAAACAGTAACCACCGGAAACACCCCTCATGGAGGATAACAACCCCGCGCCAGTCAGGCGCTTCAATAATTTGCTCACCGTCGGCACACTAAGGTGTGTGTGTAATGCGATGTCGCGCGCGTTACATAATTGCTGTGGGTGCTTGGCAAGGTACGCCATCACAACTGTTCCATAATCGGCTAATTTATTGATGCGTAGCATATCACTCCTACTTTCGATAATCTAGTACCATTTAAGTCTTGATTAACTATCTTGACCTACAATTATAATATAGCACTATATTAGTTCTATTTAAAGAAAACCAGAAATAATACCGGCTCTGTCCCCTTTCTAGTGGATCTATAAGTAAATACCAGTTAGGGTTATGGCTTTATTTCCTAACCTATCGCCATGGATTATTTTTCAAAATTCAGGCGGATCTATAGCTTGAAGGCATCCCCAATGAAGTCATTTTATTGATCACACCGGCTTTATTTCCTAGCTAAAAAAGGATCATCTTCAGCTAATGTAGTTTCGACGGTTCTGTCGAAAATAGCATGCTTAAGTTCACCTCGTTGCTAGTTTCTAATTTTCTTTAACGTCAGTATTAATAAGGGTTTTCTGCTGTATCATGTGCCCGATGCAAAGTTAATAGAAATTGGAGAACCTGCTGGATGAAGCCGCGCTACAACTGGATCCCTACTGAATTATCGCAATCTGACTTCAATGAATTTATCTTTGTGCACATAACGAGAGGTCGCCGAGGA
>Ga0105046_10018713_pt1 | contig 10535 bp, 9 predicted proteins | sample MAT03_FD_78385 | JGI IMG/M metagenome (GOLD analysis project Ga0105046, IMG submission 78385) | Freshwater microbial communities from Lake Fryxell liftoff mats and glacier meltwater in Antarctica - MAT-03 (megahit assembly) | ecosystem: Environmental > Aquatic > Freshwater > Ice > Liftoff...
CCGACCACTGCACAACGCCGGTCCAGGCCGTCAGCAACACCAACAGGCCAAACGCGATCCGGTACCACGCGAATCCGACAAAGGTGTGGGTAGCGATGTAACGCAACAGCCAGCGGATACACAACCAGGCGCTGAGGAACGAAAACAACAGGCCGACCGCGAACATCGGTACATCGGCCATCGACAACAGTGCGCGCTCCTTGTACAGGCTATACACACCGGCACCGATCAGCGTCGGTATCGCCAGGAAAAACGAAAAGTCGGTCGCCGCCTTGCGCGACAGCCCCAGCAACATGCCGCCGATGATGGTGGCACCACTGCGACTGGTGCCGGGAATCATCGCCAGGCACTGCACCAGGCCGACCTTGAGCGCATCGGTCCAACGCATCGCATCGACGCTCAGGATGCGCGGCGCGGTGTCTTCTTGGGCATGACGGCGTTCGGCCCACAGGATGATGAAGCCGCCGACGATGAAGGCGCTGGCCACCACCACCGGTGTGAACAGATGCGCCTTGATCGCCTTGCCGAACAGCAGGCCCAGCACCACCGCCGGAAAAAACGCGATCGCGACGTTCAGTGCAAATCGCTGGGCCTGCGCCTGGTGCGGCAACTGGACGATGGTGTCGCGGATCTTGTGCCAGTAGACGATGATGACCGCCAGGATGGCGCCGGTCTGGATCGCGATGTCGAATACCTTGCCCTTCGCGTCGTCCATGCCGAGCAAGGCGCCGGCGAGGATCAGGTGGCCAGTGGAGGATATCGGCAGGAATTCGGTCAGGCCTTCGACAATACCCATCACGGCCGCTTTGGCCAGCAAAACAAGATCCACGCATCCTCCAAGAAAGAGCGGCGATTATCACCGCCCCACTGCGGGCTTACTCGTAGCGCAAGGCCTGGATCGGCAACAGCCGCGACGCCCGCCGGGCCGGGTAGAAGCCGAAGAACACGCCGACAAAACCCGAAAAGCCGGCTGCCAGAAGAATGCTCGAGGCTGTCATGCTGACCTGCCACTGCGCGAAATAGCCGATCGCCCAGGTGGCGCCAGCGCCGAGCACGACACCGATCGCGCCACCGATCAGGCTCAGTGTCACGGCCTCGATCAGGAACTGCGTCAGGATGTCTCGCCCACGCGCACCGACCGCCATGCGCAGGCCGATCTCGCGCGTACGTTCGGTCACGCTGACCAGCATGATGTTCATGATGCCGATGCCGCCGATCACCAGGCTGATGCCAGCCACCGCGGCCAGCAGCATGGTCATGACACGGCTGGACGCCTCTTGTGCCTGCAGGATCTCCGACAGATTGCGGATCGTGAAGGTGTCCTCGGCGCTGGGCTGGATCTTGAAGCGCTGGCGCAGCAAGTCCTTGATGTTGTCCTCGGCCTGCTTCATGTTCTGCCCCTCGCGCACCTTGACGGTGATCGAGCCGATACGCCGCGCCTTGCCGCCCGTGCCGCCCTGGATGCGGTTGCGGTAGGTACTGATGGGCAGCATCAACACGTCGTCCTGGTCCTGGCCATTCGCGTTCTGCCCCTTCTTGGCGAGCACCCCGACGATCGTGACGGGAACCTTCCTGACGCGTATGACCTGGTCCAACGGATCGGCGTCGCCAAACAGTTCGCGTGCGGTGGTCTGCCCAATGATCGCCACCTTGGCCGAGCCGGCCATTTCGGCGGGCTCGAACAAGCGCCCAGACTCCAGCGTCCAGTCACGCGCCTCCAGGTAGTCGCTGGTGGTACCGAAGATGCTGGTGCTCCAGTTGGCATTTCCGGACACCACCTGGGCGCCGGTACGGGACACCGGCGCGGCGACCTGCACCTCGGGCACCTCCAGTGCAATCGCCTGTGCATCTTCTTCGGTCAGCGACTGGCCGGTTTGCGCTCCGAGGCGCGCGCCGCCCTGGGTGACGGTGCCGGAGAAGATCAACATGATGTTCGAGCCCAGGCCCTGCATCTGCTCCTTGACCCGATTGGTCGCGCCTTCGCCCACCGCGATCATCGTGATCACCGCCGCCACGCCGATGATGATGCCCAGCATGGTCAGGATGCTGCGCAGCGTATTGGCCGCCAGCGCCCGCAACGCACAGCGAAACGCAGCCAAGGTATTCATTGGACTTCCCTTCGTCCTGCGGACTGCGGGACTGAGCGCCTTGGGAGCGGCCCGGCGCCGCTCACTGCGCTAACCTCCGTGCTGCGCACTGCGGAATTCGCCTTGGGAGCGGCCCTGCGGCTCATGAGGCCAGCGGCAGTTCCGCCGCCAAAGGGCCGGCCGGATCGCACTCGATCCAGTCCTGCCCGGGTTGGTCGTGCTGCAAGTCCTGCACGATCAGTCCATCGCGAAACACGATCTTTCGCCGCGCCCATTCGGCGATGTCGTGCTCGTGCGTGACCAGCACCACGGTTAGACCGGTCCGGTTCAGGTCGGTCAACAAACGCATGATGTCCTCGCTGGTCTGGGTGTCGAGCGCGCCGGTGGGTTCATCGGCCAAGATCAGCTGCGGCTGGTTCACCAATGCCCGCGCAATGGCCACGCGCTGCTGTTGCCCACCCGACAACTCCGACGGTGTATGGCCGAAACGCTGCTCCAGGCCGACCTGCTGCAAGGCCGCCATCGCCCGCGTGCGACGCCCCGCCGCCGCTATGCCGGCATACACCATCGGCAACTCGACGTTTTCCAGCGCGCTGGTGCGTGGCAGCAGGTTGAACTGCTGGAAAACGAAACCGATGCGCCGGTTGCGGATCGACGCCAGCTGGTCCGCGGACATGGTCTCGACCGCTTCACCGGCCAGCCGGTAGTGCCCCTCGGATGGCCGGTCCAGGCAACCCAAGATATTCATCAAGGTGGACTTGCCCGAACCCGACGCACCCATGATGGCCACGAAATCGCCGCTGGCGATCTTCAGCGATACACCACGCAACGCATGCACGGTCTGGTCACCCATGGCGTAGACCTTGGTCACTCCAAGCGCCTCTATCAATACGGACGGCACGGTCACGACGATGCTCCGTGACTAGAACGCCAACCGTGGGCCACCAGCGCCGGGTTTGGCCGCACCGGCCGCCGGGGACTGGATACCGACGATGACCGTCGCACCCTCGCGCAGGTCGGCTGCGACCGGTGCGCCCGGCGCCACCAGCAACTCGGTGCTGCTGCCATCCGAAATGCCCAATCGCACGTTGTATGCCCGCGGTTTGCCATCCTCACCCATCAGGTAGATCCGTCCGCGCGTGCTGGTGCGCCCACCTGCTTCCACCAGCAGCGCGGTGTACCGGGTTTTCTGCTCAGGTGTCAGTGAGTCGCCGATACGGGCCCGCAGATCGGCCAGGATACGATCCCGGGCCTTGGGCCGCTCCTCGGCGGCCAGATCGCGCAAGGCCCCGAATCGGGGCCGCGCCTCGGCGATCAGGCCGTCGATCTTGCCGGCCTGATCGGCACCGAGCTTGAGTTCGGTCACCAGCCGGTTGCGGAACTCCTGCAGCGGGCCGCCGCCCGCTGTGGCTGCGGCGACCGGCTCAGTCGAACCACTTTTGCCGCTATCGGCGCCGCCCGCGGCCCCGGCAGTGGCAGCAGTCGCGCCAGCTACAGCAGAAGCATTGGCTGCGCCCGCTGCGCCGGTCGCCGCAGGCTTTTTCGGCTCTCCGGTTGCGACAGGCGCAGGAGCCGTTCCAGCGCCAGCAGCAGCCGCAGCAGCAGCAGTTTGCCCGGACCGCTCGGCGCGCGCCGCCGCTGCCCTGGCTTGCATCTGCTCGTATTTGGCCCGCTGGTCGGGGCTGAGCATCGCATTGATCTTTTGTTGCATCTCGCCCATCAACTTCTGACGCGCCGCCGGCCGCGCCGCCTGGTCCAGATCGGCCAAGGCCATGAATCGCGGTCGCATGTCGGCGCTGATGGCGTCGAGCTTGGCCTGCTGGGCTTCGTCGAGCTGCAGTTCGGCCACCAGGCGCTCGCGCTGCGCTGCCAGGCCACCACCACCACCACCGCCGCCACCGCCACCCGCGGCTTGCGCATGCGCCGACGACAACCAGGACCATCCGCCCGCATTGCCGGTGGTGGCACCGGAAGCGCCGTTGGACGGCGCCGACGCGCCGGCAGCAGGCGGCTCCACGCCGGCAATGCGCACCCGCAACGCGGCATTTGGGACCTTGAGCACGTTCTCGCGCTGGTCCGTCACGATGCGCACATTGGCCGTCATGCCCGGCAACAGGCGCCCCGAGGTATTGGAAAAACCGACCACCGCCACATAGGTCACGACGTTGGCAATGGTCTGCGCCGCCTTACGTACCTGGCGCACCTCGGCATCAAAAGTCTGGCCGGGAAACGCGTCCACCGTGAACGTGGCCCTTTGTCCGTTGCGGATCCGGCCGACGTCACTTTCATCGACGCTGGCGTCGACCTGCATGTCCGACAGGTTCTGCGCAATCACGAACAGCTCCGGCGACTGCAGGCTGGCCGCCACCGTCTGCCCCTTTTCGATCGACCGCTTGATCACGATGCCGTTGACCGGTGACACGATACGGGTGCGCGACAGGTCGACCCTGGCCTGGGCCAGCGCGGCCTGGCGCTGCGCCACATTGGCGCTGGCCGCCTTGATCTGCGCCTCGGTCACGCCGACTTGGGCCTGGGTCGCCTTGAGCGCCTCGATTGTCGTGTTGACCAGTGCGCGCGCGCGGTCGGCCTCGCTTTGCGCGATGAATTGCATCTGCACCAGGCTTTGCTTGCGCTCGAAGTCGCGCTGCGCCTCGTTAAGGTCGACCTCGGCCCGCGCCACCTGCGCCCGGCCGGCTGCGGCCGACGCCTGGGCCGTCAGCACGTTCGCCTGGGCTGCCTCGACGTCGGCCTGCGCCGAACGGACCCGGTATTCAAACGTCTCCGGGTCGATCTGGGCGATCAGCTGACCGGCCTTGACCTCGGAGTTGAAGTCGACGAGCAGGTCGCGAATCTGCCCCGACACCTGGGTACCGACCGACACCTGGGTGACCGGGTTGACCGCGCCGCTGGCCGACACCGTCGCCTGCAGGTTGCCGCGTTCAATCTTGGCGGTGCGGTACTGCACCGCGTCGCCATCCGCACGTTGCGTCCACCACCAGCCCGCACCGGCCAACGCAACGACAAGCACCGAAAGGGTGGCCCAGCTGGTTTTCTTCATAGGAGGATTCTAGGAACAAGTACAAGCCGCCACCGGCTGCGGGTTAGTGAATTTGTAAAGCCGGTGCAAAGCGACTCGCACCGCGAAACTGCCATCCACACCGCGACCGATGCATCCTGTCGCATCGCTGTGGTGTTGTTCAAGCGCGCCGGGCACAGTCTGGTGCAACCGTTCCAAGGAGCGCCATGCAGCACCTCTATCTGGGCGCTTGCATCGTCGCCGGGGCGATCTGATGCTCGGCCAATGGCTGGGCCTGTTCTGAACACCGACACCTGTTAGCAAAGGAATAACGCCATGTTGATGCAGATCCTGATTCACAACCCCCCGGCCCTTGTCACGATCGTCGAAAGGACACCGAGTTGGGTCGCCTATTTGCTGCTGGGCTTGCTGGCGCTGGGTTTGAGCCAGATGTTCCGCCGACGCGCCAGCCTGCCGAGGATATTGCTGACGCCGGCCGCCATGACTGGCCTGTCGGTCTACGGGATGGTTTCGGCGTTCGGCGCCACGACCCCACTCGCGATGACATTGACCGTCTGGCTTGTGGTGGCCGGGGCCTGCACCGCGTTGGCCTGGCGTTGGCGCGGCGCACCGCCACCCGGCACGCTTTATGACGCCGCCAGCCGCAGCTTCGAGCTGCCCGGCAGCGTGGTTCCGATGGTCTTGATCATCGGCATCTTCCTGACCAAATACGTCGTAGGCGTTGAAATGGCCATGCAGAGCACGCTGGCAAGCGACAGCACTTTCGCGCTGGGCATTGCCGTCATCTATGGCGCGTTCAACGGCATTTTTGCCGCCCGCACCCTGCGCCTATGGAGGCTGACCCGGACGCAACCGGCGGCTTCGGCTTGCAGGAATGCGTGGTGCAACATGTGCTCGAGCGCGTCGGCTTGCGGCACGGCACGCACTGACAATGGGCTGGCGCCATGAAATCGTTTGCACTTGTTATCGGCATCTCAGCCTTATGCCTGATGCTCGTGTCGGCTGCCGCCATCCGCTTCGGCGGGCCTGGACCGATCGCGCCGCTGGCCAGCATCAACGACCCGTTTGCCAAAGTCGACCACAGCGCCGTGCCCGCGCCCAGGTTTTACACGGCGCGCGACGGTCAGCAGCTGGCGTGGTTGCTGTACGAACCCGCAGCCGGAACCGCACCCACAGGACGGCGGATCGTGCTGGTGCACGGGTCGTCGGCGCGCGCCCGTTCGATGCATGTATTGGCCCTGGCGCTGACCAAGGCCGGATTCGACGTAGCGGCGCTGGACATGCGTGCGCGCGCGATGCCCGCTATCGTCGACGCATGCCGCCAATGAGTGCGGTCGGCAGACCTAGAATCGAATCCACGCCATGAATACCCCACTCTCCGAGGACGACATCGACCGACTGGCGCGCAAACGTGCCGGAGCCAAATTTGGCTGGTATATCCACGCGAGCGTTTACCTGACCGTCAACCTGTTCCTGTTTGCGATGTCGGAATACGCCTTCGGCGGCCGACGCTGGTCGGTGTACCCCCTGCTGGGCTGGGGCCTGGGTCTGGTGCTCCATGGTGTCTCGGTCTTCGTGCTCGGTGCGGCCGGTGGCCTGCGCGAGCGCATGGTCGAAAAGGAACGTGAACGGTTGCGGCGCAGTCCTCCCCCAGGCTGAGAGCGGTGAAATTCGACTGGATTGCCAAGGCCCAGCATCTGCTGCAGACGCTCGCGTTCTGCCTGGCCGCTGCGGCGATCCAGTATGCGTTTCGACCCGAGCGCCCCTACGAGATTGCGCTGGTGTATTCCCTGTGTATCGGCACCAGCATCTGGATGCTGATCGACTTCGGTCGCGAGCTGTTTGCGTCGGCGGCGCGCACTGGCTGGCCCACCGGCCACACCGCGTGGCTACTGCCGCTGGGTAGTGTCATCGGCGGCTACGGGTTGGGCACCTTGGCCGCAGACTGGTGGTTCGGCTGGTCGTCATGGAGCGGTGTCGGCTTGTCGACCTTGCCGGCGTCGCTGCTCATCACGGCATTGGCGGGCGCGGCGGCCAGCTACTATTTCTACTCCAAGACCCAAAGTGGCTACCTGCGCACGCGGGTCGCGGAGGCCAGCTTCCAGGCTTCGCAGGCACGGCTCAAGCTGCTCGAGTCGCAACTCGAGCCCCACATGTTGTTCAACACCCTGGCAAACCTGCGCGTGCTGATCGACGCTGACCCGGCCCTGGCCCAGACCATGCTGGACCACCTGATCGCCTACCTGCGCGCCACGTTGAACGCATCTCGCACCGGCACCCACACCCTCGATACGGAATTCGCGCGACTGCGCGACTACCTGGAACTGATGGCCATCCGCATGGGGCCCAGGCTGTCGTTTGAGCTGACGCTACCGCCCGAACTGGCGTCGGCGCAAGTACCGACCCTGTTGCTGCAGCCACTGGTGGAAAACGCGATCCGCCATGGCCTGGAGCCCAAGGTCGCGGGCGGCCACATCGCGGTGCGCGCACAACGCGCTGGCTCCGCTCTGCTACTGGAGGTCGATGACACCGGTATTGGCATACCGGTCAGCGGCATTGCGGATGGCGGTTTTGGTCTGACCCAGGTACGCGAACGCCTTCGCACGATGTACGGCGCAGCGGCGCAATTGGCGCTGTTGCGGGGCCGGCCAGACGGCGTAGGCGTGCGTATCCACCTGCCAGATGCCATCTCCAACGCGACACCACGATGAATGACCGGAACGTCCCCACAGCCCTGATAGCCGAAGACGAGCCGCTGCTGGCCAGCGCACTGAAAAAGGCACTTGCCGTGGCCTGGCCGGAGCTGGACATCGTGGCGATGGTGGGAGACGGCCCGTCTGCCGTCACCCAGGCGCTGGCCCTGGCGCCCGACGTCCTGTTCCTGGACATCCGCATGCCCGGTCTGAGCGGCCTGGACGCGGCATCCGAAATCGCTGACGACTGGGGGGCGGGCCCGACGGCCGGCAAGCCATTTCCGGCTCTGGTGTTCGTCACCGCGTACGACCAATACGCCGTGCAGGCCTTCGAAGCGCGCGCGGTCGACTATCTGCTCAAACCGCTACAGGAGCCGCGCCTGCGCCAGACGGTGGCCCGTCTGCAGCAGGCATTGGCCAGCCGTGCGATGGTGGAGCCTGGCCGCAGCGCAGCCGCGTCGGGCGCCAATCCGTCTCTCGAACAGGCTCTGGAACATCTGCGCCATCTGGTGTCGGTAGCGGCGCCGGTGGCCCGCCTGGGCGTTCTGCAGGCCAGCGTCGGCAACGTGATCCGTGTCGTACCGGTCGATGAGGTCTTGCTGCTCGAAGCGGCCGACAAATACGTGCGGGTCTTGACCGCGCAACACGAATACCTGATCCGCACCCCACTGCGCGAATTGCTGCCGCAACTCGATGGCACCCAGTTCTGGCAGGTGCACCGGGCACACGTGGTGCGGGTCCAAGCCATCGACACGGTCACCCGTGACGAGGCTGGCAAACTGTGGCTCCAACTGCGAGGCCGACCCGAGCGGGTTGCCGTGAGCCGCCTGCACGCCCATTTGTTCAAGGCGATGTGATCCAGCCGCCCTCCCGAGAACCCATTCCCAGCGAGACAGACCCATGCCAATACCCCCCTTTCACGCCCATTTGCCGCAGGCACAAGCCGTATTGGAGTTCTGGCTCGGCGACGCGATGCAGACCGGCTGGCCGCTTGAGAGCCGCAGCAAACTGTGGTTCGGCGGCGGCGCGGAGCTGGATGCGACCGTGCGCGAGCGTTTCGGCGTCCAGGTCGACGAGGCCCTGCGCGGCGGCCTGATCGAATGGGAACAACATCCACTCGATCACCTGGCGCTCATCCTGTTGCTTGACCAGTTCAGCCGCAATGTGTACCGCGGTCAGCCGATGGCATTTGCCGGGGATACCCGTGCTCAAGACCTGGTCACCGGTGCGTTGGCGCGCGGCTGGGACGACGCGTTGCCGTTGGCCGGGACGGTATTTCTCTACATGCCACTGATGCACGCCGAGGATATCGCCCTGCAGGATGAGTGTGTTCGCCGTTTCGAGAGTCTGGCCGCGCGTGCCCCGAATGAGCGCCACACGGAGCTGCTGAGCAACGTCGACTTTGCACGCAAGCACCGCGACATCATTGCGCAGTTTGGGCGCTTCCCCTACCGCAATGCGACTCTGGGCCGCGAAAGCAGCGCACAAGAGCTGGAGTTCCTGCGCGACGGCCCCCGATTCGGACAATAGAACGCGGGCGTCGGCGGCCGGTGCCTGTCAGGCACCTCATAGAATTCAGGCCATGAGCAAGCCCGCCCCCAACCACCCCAAGAAGCCCACAGATGCCGTGGCGGACACCGCCCGCACCAGTAATTTCCTGCGCCAGATCATCGAATCCGACCTCGCCAGCGGCGTCAACGCGACGCGCAAGTGGGGAGGCAGCCCCGGCGACGGCGCCCACCATGGCAGCGGCCAGGCAGATCCAGCACGTATTCGCACCCGTTTTCCACCCGAGCCCAATGGATATCTCCACATCGGCCATGCGAAGAGTATCTGTGTCAACTTCGGGCTGGCGCGCGATTATGGCGGCGTGTGCCACCTGCGTTTCGACGATACCAACCCGGAAAAGGAAGACCAGGAGTTCGTCGACGCCATCACCGATACCGTGCATTGGCTCGGCTTCGACTGGAAGGCCAACGGCTGCACCCACCTGTACCACGCCAGTGACTACTTCGACTTCATGTATGCGGCGGCTGAGTACCTGATCAACGCCGGCCACGCCTACGTGGACGAGCAGAGCGCCGAAGACATGCGCATCAACCGGGGCGATTTTTCCAGGCCCGGCATCAACAGCCGGTTTCGGGATCGCTCGGCGGCGCAGAATCTCGAGCGGTTCCGGGAAATGCGCGGCGCCAAGCACCTGGATGGCACCATGGTGCTGCGGGCCAAGGTCGACATGGCCAGCCCCAATATCAATATGCGCGACCCGACGATTTACCGGATTCGGCGTGCCGAACACCACAACACCGGCGACAAGTGGTGCATCTACCCGATGTACGCCTACGCCCACCCGATCGAAGATGCGCTGGAGCAGATCACCCACAGCATCTGCACGCTCGAGTTCGAGGACCAGCGCCCCTGGTACGACTGGGTGTTGGCGCGATTGATCGAAGGCGGCCTCTTGACGGCGCCGCCGCCGCGCCAATACGAGTTCGCGCGGCTGAATCTGACCTATGTGATCACGAGTAAACGCAAACTCGCCGCACTCGTTTATGACCACAAGGTCAGCGGTTGGGATGACCCCCGCATGCCGACCCTGGTCGGACTGCGCCGCCGTGGCTACACGCCCGAGAGCTTGCGCCTGCTGGCCGAACGCGCCGGTACCAGCAAGGCCGGTGGCTGGACCGACTACAGCGTGCTTGAAGGCTGCCTGCGGGA
>Ga0105046_10018714_pt1 | contig 10535 bp, 9 predicted proteins | sample MAT03_FD_78385 | JGI IMG/M metagenome (GOLD analysis project Ga0105046, IMG submission 78385) | Freshwater microbial communities from Lake Fryxell liftoff mats and glacier meltwater in Antarctica - MAT-03 (megahit assembly) | ecosystem: Environmental > Aquatic > Freshwater > Ice > Liftoff...
AAGGTTTACACGGTGCTGTACTTCGTCTTGGCGAAAATGCGGGGCTTGGCGGGTTGAAGTTGAATTGGCGGTTCGGCGCGGTGAATTGTCGGAATTCTACTGAGGAGAGAGGCCAAAAAACAGAAAGGTGAGCTCAATAAACGTGGCCGCCCGCTGTTCCGCTTCGCACCTTTTCTTCACTGGCTCTCTGCAAACAGAACGGTGTTTTTGCTATCATACACAGAGCATCAACAGGATCGAACGGGCCAACTGGCTGATCCACAACCGGGACTAGATGCAACTGAGGCTCCAAGTGCAGCCAATATCGGCGGCCGAAAAAAACCTGGACCGAGACAACGCTTCTCTCACCGGATACGATCCTTTCCATAATTTCCGGGTGTCGCTTCGTCCATCCCACCGGAGGAGTTATGTACACAGCCGAAATCAGTCGGAACAACCCGTCAATGATCCTGTTCCTGTTGGACCAGTCCGGTTCAATGCAGGAAGTATTCGACCCTGAGGACATTCAGGCCGTGAAAGAGCCTGTCGTGGTGGATGGAAAGACCTTCACTCACACCACATCAGGGGCGTCGAAAGCCCAGGCTCTGGCTGATACCATCAACAAACTGCTTCAAAACCTGTGTATCAAGTGCGCTAAAGAGGAAGGCGTCCGTGATTACTTCCATGTTGGCGTGATCGGCTACGGAACGCAGGTCGGACCCGCCTTTGGCGGAAGTTTGGCAGGCCGAGAACTGGTGTCAATCAGCGAGGTGGGAGGGATGCCAGCGCGCGTCGAGACCCGTACCAAGAAGGTTTCGGACGGTGCTGGTGGCCTCATTGATCAGGACGTGAAATTCCCGATCTGGTTCGACGCAGTAGCTAGCGGCGGCACGCCAATGTGCGCGGCATTGCAGGAAGCCCGCCGTATCGTCCAAAGCTGGCTCAGCACGCATCCGAACTGTTTCCCGCCGGTCGTAATCAATATCACCGACGGAGAATCCACCGATGGTGACCCGACAAGTGCGGCGACGGGCGTGCGGACACTGGCAAGTCCTGATGGTGAAACGCTCCTTTTCAATCTGCACTTATCTGCGCAAAAAAATCGGGCTATCGAGTTTCCGAACTCGGATGCTGGTCTTCCTGACCAATACGCTAAGCTCTTGTTTCAAATGTCTAGCCCCCTCACTCCGTTCATGATTTCAGTGGCAAAGCAGCAGGGCTTCAATGCGGCTGAAGGCGCGCGGGGCTTCGCATTCAACGCCAAGCTGGAGGTCGCGATTCAGTTCCTCGACATCGGTACTCGGCCCTCGAATCTGCGTTAAGAGGGGCCGATGAATATCCTTGCCGAGCCATTTTGGGTTCAAAAGCGCGGTAACCCTCCGGGAGAGTACGAGGATGCGGCATGTCCCCTAGAGCGCAGCGAGTACCAGCAAACCTGTGTTCGCCTCGCAGTTGCCGACGGAGCCACCGAATCGGTATTCGCGCGAAGATGGGCAGAACAGCTTGTCTACGCCGTCGGAGATGGTGACCTGTCGCCGCGCAGCCTTTCCGAAGGTATTGCCCGACTTCGGGCCACTTGGCACGAATGGCTTGCGGGGATAACCCTTTCTTGGTACGCCGAAGAAAAAGCACGCCAAGGTGCTTTTGCCGCTCTGGTGGCGTTGGAACTTACCGCTGAAGAAGCCGGCGGAACAGGGCAAGGATACTGGCACGCCGCAGCGGTGGGTGACAGTTGCCTCTTCCACGTTCGTGGGGGGGAGGTTCTTGTCCGCTTCCCCCTGGCTAATCCGGAAGCGTTCGACAACCGCCCTTTCTTGGTCAGCAGCGTTGGCGCGGATGAGAAATGCCTAAACGAAATGAATTTGAGTGGCACATGGAAGAGCGGGGATGCATTCTACTTGATGACGGATGCGCTCGCCTGTTGGTTCCTCAAGCACCTTGACGCTGGTGGAAGTCTCGCGGATGTTCAAGGTAACTTTGCGTTTACGACTGAGACGGACTCCTTTCGGGTGTGGGTGGAATCGTTGCGTGACAAAGGATCGATTCGCAATGACGATTGCACTCTAATCCGCGTTCATACCCGTTGATTTGAGAGCCTGCTCATGTCTTGGCCCATGCCCCAAGATTACCAAGAAGCGATGCAAAACCCTCGCAACGCTCTTGGTGATGCCGAACTTCAAACAGGAAAAGCTGAAGAGGATATGCTGGGCCTGCCGCGCCCAATCTCTGGGGGATTCGCAAGTGTATACAAGGTCATCTGTCCATTCCGCACCTGGGCCGTGCGTTGCTTCTTGAAGGAGTTTCTGGACCAACAACAGCGATACGCCGCGATCAGCGCACAACTCGCGACTTCAAAGTTTCCATTTGCTACGCATTTCCAATTCCTCATGCAAGGAATCCGCATCCGTGGCGAATGGTATCCTGTATTGAAGATGGAGTGGGTTCAGGGAGAGAGCCTCATCCGATTCGTCGAAAACAACATCCAATCTCCGCAAAAATTGCATTCCCTCGGTCTCGATGTCGTGGAGATCGCCCGTGTGCTTAACCGCGAAGGCGTGGCGCACGGCGACCTTCAACACGGAAATATCTTGGTCGCAAATGGGAAACCCAAACTCATCGACTACGATGGAATGTATGTTCCTGCCTTAAAGGGTTGGGCAACTCACGAAGCCGGGCATCCGAACTACCAATTGCAACGCGATGACTCGGATTTCGGCCCCGGTCTCGACAATTTCGCAGTTTGGGTGATCTACCTATCGCTTCGCGCTTTAAGCCTCCGCCCGTCATTGTGGACGCAGTTCCAGGGTGGCGATGATTGCCTGCTCTTTCGTCGCAAAGATTTTGAAAAGCCTGCTCAGTCTCTCTTGCTGGCGGAGTTAAAGCGGTTACCGGAGATAAGACAGTTTGCGACGAATTTTGAATCCTTGCTCTCCTTCAGTCCACTTCAAGTCCCTTTGATCGATCCGGGTTCACCGACGGCAAGTCCGCCAAGCAAACCTGATGTTGGATGGCTCAGCAACCATCTCCCCCAAGCACAGGCCCACCCGTCCGCATCGGTGTTCAACTTCGGTATACAATGGGCGCTGATTGAACAAATTCCGCGTCCGAGCGCCGTATACACGATCCTGCAAGCGCCAGGTGCCCATCCAGTCCCGTGGCCATTGCTTACAACGCCACGGGTGCCACCCGCCGTTCCTGGTATCTTAGTCTCTCCACCAGCTTTTCCTACGCTGGAGTTACCGCCAGCACAATTCCAGCCGACAGTAGTCCCGATGGAATCGCTCCAGAAGTCGATTGGCATGGCTGCGTCGATATTTATCACGTTATTCCCGTTGTTAACAGTAGCGGGCGCTGTGTTTGGACTGCTGGGAGTCGGCAGGCCGCTTCTGAACGCAGTTATCGCTGGAACGGGCTTTTTCTTCGGCGCTATTCTATTTGGAACGTGGTGGGTTGTTCTTGAATTGAAGCGACGCAATAAAGAAAAAGAACTCAACAACGAATATAAACAAGAACGTGAGCAACGAAAGGCTCTTCAGCGGGAACACGTTCAACGCTGTAAGAAGCGTTTGCAGGAACAACAGGATAAGGCGCGTCTGAGATATGACGAGGCAATGGCGCAATGGAAGGTCGAGATCTTGCCATATAAGCAAGAGGCGACGGGGCGACGTGAAGCCGTTCCCGCAGCCAAATCAAATTTACAGCGTGCAGAGCAGCAATGGAAAGACGCGTACGACGCTGCGATTTGTCAATTCGAACAAAAGAAGGCTGACTTGCTGCGCCTCAAGAGCGATTTCAATGATGTTGAGATCCAACGCGAAGCCGAATTGAAACAGATGCTTGCCAGGGCGCGCGAAGACCAGTTTGCAGAGCATCTCAGTCAACATCTGGTTGATGTGGCTGCCATTTCCGACATCGGCCCTGCCCGCAAGAGAACGCTCCAGGAAAACGGTGTGAGAACTGCGTGGGATGTAGCCGAAGATCGCATCTTGCGGATTCCAAGATTTGGTCCAGCACTCACGGAAAACCTGATGGAATGGCGTCGCAATGTCGAAGCAACATTTATTTTCAAAACTGCAAAGGCAATCCCGCTACACGAAATGCAGGTCTTTGAATCAAAGTATGACGACAATCGCAAGCCCATTCAACGACGGCTGCTTGCGGGAGCGAATGAGTTGAGGAAGATATCCCAGGACGCGGAAAAGCGCTTGGGACAATTAAGCCAACAGATCAAGGCGTGTATGACGCAACTATACCGAGCGGAGGCTGATTTGACGGTTATTCCCAAAGGACTTTAACTGGTCTTTCCATACAGCCAGTCCGGTTGTTTCGTCGGCTCTCCTTGGGCTAGGAGCTTTGGATAGGCTAGGCCTTTGTGTTTCTGTAGGACCGCGCTCTGCAAGATCATCATAAGAAACGGCACCCATGCCACAATTCCAAGCACAGTCCCTATTGCAGCCAATCCCAAAGTGGGCGTGGAGGCAATATCCGAAACACCATGAAGAAAAAAGACCAGCGTTATCAGGGCTGCCAAAGCGATCAGTGTAAATGTCGCTAACCCGAATAGGCAATGGCCCAGCCACCGCGCCCCGAGGGGACGGCCTCCCGTGCCACACTTCGTGCAAGCAAACGCCTTACCAATACGAACGGTGTGGTTCCTGCAAGCAACGCTGCCACACTTTTCGCATTGAAAGGAGTCGGGACAAAACAGACCCCACCGATGGGCGGGGCGGAAGCAAATCGAACATAGAATCTGGTTGTCCGCTGTTGTCGCGGTTCCACAAACAGTACATTCCGAAAGGGAGGGACATGTCACCTGAAACTGAGGCGGAGACCCCCGCTCGTCTACCTCGCCCTCGTGGCGAACGCCTCCCACCTCAAGCACGAACTCTTGAAAGGGAACATAGCATAACGTCAAGGAATCGATCACGATCTTGTTCGGGGAGGGCTGAATCGTGGCTGAATAGGTTACATTGTTTCGCCCGCGATACGAGATGGGTTTGACGCAATGGTCTACGATAAAGGTCTTCATTCCGGCAAGGGCTTTATATGGTTGTAGCTTCGGCGGCGTGGTTTGGCCGGGCACTGTTCTTAGAGCTTCAGCAAGTGGAACGAGCGGCTCTAGTTTGCGCCCGTGAGAACGTGGTGAGCCGAACCCCGCCTTGTCGCCGTTGGCACTGATCCAGACAGAGCCATCCCAGGTTTGGGAGTATTCCCCTACAGCGGTATTCACGCTTCCATCGGCGTGATAGTTCGCGATAAAAAAAGTCTCGTAGTGCGTGACCCTTGTTGCCCCGACATGGGGTTTTGACCCCGTGCCGCATTGATACCGGCTCTTCGAGAAAATGCTTTGGGCGAAGATTTGTGGGAAATCTGCGTCAGGCGTGGTCCTGATGGCAGCAGAGAGGTTTGTTGGGAGCGTGCCCTGCGGAAATGCAACCTGAACTATGTAGTCGAGTTTCGCAGCATCAACTAACTCAATCTTCACGTCATTAAGGCTCTGGGCATAGATTTCTGCCTCACCAGAAAACCGTCCAGTGGTGATAATTGTACCCCGTATTGAATTTGCAGTTAGGACGGCGCTATGCAGCTTTTGAACCACGGGCCTACCAACCGTTCCGTTGGGCCAATGCTTACATTCAACGACCTCCAGGCCGTTTGGATGGTGAACCAACAAATCTCGGCCTTCGTCTCCGGTTTGTTTGGTAAGCTCCACTTTGCATCGGTAATGGCACGTCAGCAATACCTGGCAGTATTCTTCAAATTGACGCGGTGACAGATGTTCAAGCATGGCCGCACACTTTCCTCAAATCCTACACGGGGGGTCCGCCCCTCCGATAAACGGTGCAACTCTCAATGACTCGCACGCTCGGCATCGTTGCCCGACCCAAGGCCAGCGAGAGCCTCTTCAAGCAACTGAGCCGCCACTTGCATGGGGCTTACCCGTCGCCCGGTCTGGCTGGCTTGCTCCGCTAGCCGCGCAACGACTCCCTTTCGCTAAAAAAGGTAGTCGAATGCTGGGCCTGAATCGAGCAAGTATCGGCGCGTCATGGCTTGCTTTCTCGCATCTGTTGCCGCATTGCTTCCAAGTTGAATTCCTTCGCCTTCCTTCGCCACGCCATCATCTCGGCTTCTTGCTTGGCGGTCATCGTTACGGGCGGCAATGCTTCGAGTTCCTGGATCCAGGATTCGATTGCGTCCGGGTCGTCCGATTGTTCGGCTTCCGTCATGAAGTCGATGTCTGAAAGGCAATCATCCGCAACCACCAAGCGATGGCCTTCGGGCCAGGCGGCGGGTTCGTCCAGCTTGACCTGACCGTCTTTCCAAGTTGCCTTGATCACGCTCATGATGGTCCCTCGTTACCCAGGAAAAACAAAAAGGTCGGGAGTCTTTTCGAAAAGTAAACGACTCCCTCCCGACCCCTTTTTGTCCGCGTATTTGTCGCTAAATCACCCGATAAACCGCCATGATTTCCTACTCCTCTTCGTACACGACGGGAAACCCAATTTCAAAATAGTCCGACGAATCGGCGGCCGCGCTTTTTGGCGGCTCGGAAGCTCGCAAGGCAGACCCTAGTTCGAGGCGAAGCCCCCCATGAATCTCTACGGTGGATCCAAGTTCAGGTCGTAGGCGCCGGATGGGGGATTTTCTACCACTTCAATTTGCAAGTCCGTTGATTCTTTGGTCGTGTATTTGGTCGCCACCAACCACGCGATCGGTTTTAGTTGTCCGTTGGCATCGTAGGAGGGCGTCGCCGGCATCGGTTCGACGGAAGCCCAGACGACCACCTTGTACCAGCCGGGGCGAACACCGTTCTTGTCGTTTGTTACCAGCTTGAATGTACCGTCTGATTGCATCTCACCGATGGAATACTCGGGATGCGTGGCTCCGCGCGACTCATCCGGGATGAATCCTATTTGACCGGAAGTAAGCGGCTTGCCTGCTACCAGCACACGCCCTTCCACCGTCACGAATTTAACTTCTTGCTTACTTTTGCAGCCTGCCGCGTAACAAGTCATCGACACAAGCAGCATGGTCGCGAAACGAACGCTCATTTCAGGGATTCCTGGGGCAGTCTGCGAATGTTCAAGATTAGGGGACTTGGACGCTCTGTCCGTCGTCCCGGATGCAGAGCCATTTAAAGGTGTCAAAAGTGATGGTGGCATTGATGTAAACGACACCGCCATCGCAGCGGATCATATTCGAGCCACGGCTGCCGTGCGGCGACTGAATGGGCCGGTTCCATCCCCAGTTGCCCATGCCGTCGTCGAAGTTCACGCGGGTAAATTGTCCCAACGGCCAGCGCACCGTGGTCACCGAACAGGGCACGCCGCCGCTGAGCGGATTCGCCTGCGTGTGAGGTCTGCCGTTCGTGTCGCCCGCCCACGAACCTTGTTTCAATCCCGTGCGGATGTCGTACTGTTCGTTCTGCGTGGAGCATCCGCCGGGCAGTCCGGGGTCGCGGCCGAATCCCGATTGTTCCCCGATCGCTAACGTGTTGCTGGTCCCGTCGGCAATGGCCTGCGGGTCAATGCGTGAGCCGGGATACATCACCCCATTGGACGCCTTGAAGCCGCCATGATGGCATTGCACGGGACCGGCCGTGGCGGTCACCCCCACGCGCTGCAGACCCGTCGGGTCAGTGAAATCGGATGAACTATTGCTGGCCCCCATGATGCCAACGTAGGAACTGGCCATGATCTGACTGCCGGTGGGATAGGCCGCGTCGGTCGAAACGAGAGGCATGTAAGGAGTGGACGGGCAAAGCAACACTTTGGGAGTGAATTCCGCCAAGGCCACAACATTCGCTGGGTACGGCGGACCATACCCAAACATGTTCCCATTCGGATTCAATTTTTCGTACATCACGTGTTGATCGAGGTGCGGAAACAACTGGACGGTCCAGCCAGCCCCGTAGTTGCCGATGGGTTCACCACCGCTCGGAAAGCGGCCGTTCGCCGTAAGGTAATCGTGCATCGCCAGGCCGATCTGCCTCATCTGACTCTGGCAGCGCACTCGGTTCGCACTCTCGCGAACCTTCTGCACGGCCGGGATCAATAGGCCGATCAGGGTCGCAATGATGGCGATTACGACCAGCAATTCGATTAGCGTGAACGCCCGGCGAGAAACTTTGCCCATGAATACAACCCAAAACTTTATTCACGGAGAGGTGATGTAATGGCGGAAAAGAAATTGTATCACGGACGGGGACGAAACGCAACCTGTGAAAGCGAAAAAAAAGGGGTCGGGAGTTGTTTCCGCCGCGGGGGAAGAAGCCTGACCCCTTTATCGCTCTGTGATTCTCTGATTGCGTATACTGATCGAAGCGGCGTACCAGGTCTGCGTAGTTGTTGGTCAATGGTTCACTTGCTTTCTTGAGGTTGTCCATGAAAAAATTCATCCTTGCTTCGTCGGCAGTCTTGCTTCTTTCCGGCGACGCCTCGCTAAGCGCTGATCCGCCCAAGGAACCGGTGGTGTGGAATGTCGACAACCTGGAATCGATCGGCGGACACAAGGTGACCGTTGTCGGCAAGCCGCGGGTGATCGAAACGGACAATGGCAAGGCTGTCGAGTTTGATGGCAAGGCAGACGGCCTGATCGTCGCCGGCAATCCGCTAGAGGGGCTTAAGGAGTTCACGGTCGAGGTGGTCTTTCGCCCAACTGCGAACGGCCCCAAGGAGCAACGCTTCTTGCACTTTCAGCCCAACGACAGCGAAGACCGGGTGCTTTTCGAGACGCGTCTGACGCCCGAGGGAAAATGGTTTCTTGACACGTACGTGCAATCGGGGAAGGAGACAAAGACCCTTTTCGCCGAGAAGTTTCTACACCCGCTCGGGACGTGGCAGCATGCGGCAATCGTGATGGACGGCAAAACGATGAGGCATTACGTGGGCGGTAAAGAGGAACTGACGGCCGAGTTGCAAATCACCCCGCTGGCTGCCGGCCAGACTTCGATCGGCATGCGGTTCAACCAGGTCTTCTGGTATCAAGGGGCCATCCGGCAAATTCGCGTGACACCGGGAGTGCTCAAGCCTGAGGCATTTCTGAAGCCGTGAGCGGGTTCTTCGTTTCGTGGCTATATACGTGAATTTCAATCAAGCCAGCACGTCGCGAATGACCTTACCGTGCACGTCAGTCAGGCGATAGTCACGGCCCTGGTAGCGATGCGTGAGTTGCGTGTGGTCCATGCCGAGCAGATGCAGAATGGTCGCCTGCAGGTCGTGCGGATGGACCTTGTTCTCCGTCACCGTGAAGCCGAGTTCATCAGTATCGCCCATCGAGAAACCTTGTTTCACGCCGGCGCCGGCCATCCAGACACAGTACGCGTCGGGGTAGTGGTCGCGGCCCAGGACCATGCTGCCGGCCGTGCGGCCTTCGCGGAAGGGGGTGCGGCCGAACTCACCGCTCCAGACGACCAGCGTGTCGTCGAACATGCCGAGCTTCTTCAGATCCCGAATGAGCGCGGCAATCGGCTTGTCCATGGTCGAGCACTTGCGGGTGAGTCCATCGCGGATATCTTCGCCCGGATTGGTGCCGTGGAAGTCCCAACCCCAGTCGAAGAGTTGCACGAAACGAACGCCCTGCTGCAACAGCCGGCGGGCCAGCAGACAGTTGTTGGCGAAACTCGCCGCGCCGCTGACGGCCCCGTAGGCGTCGAGCGTCTGCTTGGTTTCGCGATTGATATCCATGACTTCCGGCACCGCAGTCTGCATGCGGAAGGCCAGTTCGTACTGTTGAATGCGTGTTGCCGTCTCCGAATGGCCCAGATCGCCTGACTGGATTTCATTCAGGTCGCGCAAGGCGTCAATCGTCTTGCGGCGAACCTCGCGGTCCATCCCCACGGGGTCAGAGACATAGAGCACCGCGTCGCCGCGATTGCGGCATTGCACCCCCTGATAGACGCTGGGCAGGAACCCGCTGCCCCAGCAGTTGGCGCCGCCGCTGGGTTGAACGCCGCTCGAGATCAGCACCACAAACCCGGGGAGGTTTTCGTTCTCGCTGCCCAGGCCATAAGTCACCCAGGCGCCCATGCCCGGTCGGCCCTGACGATTTGAACCGGTGAAGAGCAGCAACTCGGCCGGGGCGTGGTTGAATTCGTCCGTCTTCATCGAACGAATCATGGTGATGTCGTCGGCCACGTCGTGCAAGCGCGGCACGGCATCTGACATCCAGATGCCGCCTTTGCCGTACTGCTTGAACGTTCGCGGCGTGCCCATCAGTTTGGGGACGCCGGAGGTGAAGGCGAATCGCCTGCCTTTCAGGAACGAATCGGGGACGTTCTCGCCCGTGTGCTTGACGAGTTCCGGCTTAAAGTCGAACAGATCGAGGTGCGGCGGCGAACCCGACATGTGCAGGTAGATCACCCGCTTCGCCTTGGCAGCGAAGTGAGGCTTCCGCGGCGCTAGCGGATTCTCGGCCGGCGCGGCAGAGGCCCAGTTCGCCATGGCGGCCGCGCCAAGACCGAGAGACCCGGCCCCAAGAAAATGCCGGCGGGTCACATTCAACAGATGTTGTTGTTTCAGGTTCATGACAAATCACTCGGTACTAATCCCAGAGGT
>Ga0105046_10018715_pt1 | contig 10534 bp, 1 predicted proteins | sample MAT03_FD_78385 | JGI IMG/M metagenome (GOLD analysis project Ga0105046, IMG submission 78385) | Freshwater microbial communities from Lake Fryxell liftoff mats and glacier meltwater in Antarctica - MAT-03 (megahit assembly) | ecosystem: Environmental > Aquatic > Freshwater > Ice > Liftoff...
CCTCAGATCCACCTGATTTGGGTGGATCTGAGGAAAGTTTCGGGCTCAGCGTCGCTTAGTTTGATTCAGGCTGCCATCCTGATCGATATAAACCCTCATTTTTTCCGCATTGGATTCTGCCCATTTCTACGAGAAAGCAAAGCAAGAGAGAACGCCATGAATGCCAACTCAGATTTGCCCAGTTACGAAGAAATCTTTGGATCCCTAGACTTCAAAAAAGGAGAGGATGGGCGGTCGGTGCTGTCTCCGGCGGCGTATTTGGTGGATTTGCTCCAGCTTTTGGACGACAACCTGCAGGTGACGGGTCCGGTGAAGCCGCCAGGTTTGCATCAACGGCGCAGTGATATTAAAGAACTGCCGCTCAACACGGAAAATGCCTTTACCGCCATTCCCTACCTGGATATTGTCAACAGCATTCTAGAGCAAAAAATTAAAGATCAAGCAAGCAGCAAGGATGCTGCCAAACCGGTAAACGGCGATGCCTATGCCATCCTGCAGGAACAGCGCTACCCCTTTCACCTGCCCTTCAATTTTGAAAACGAACGGATCAAGAAATTTCTGCATTATTTAAATGTTTCCGCCGAGGAACTCTACAAACTGTTTAGCCTCACGGTCGATGCGGAATTGATGGGGAGAGAATACCTCAACCTGTCCACGGAAGAGTTCGCTGCGATCGCCAACAGTCCGAGTCCGGCAGACCTAGAAATCTATTTCAATGCCACTAAATCCTCCAAGTTCCAGGTTGCTGATTTTCTCGCGGCGACGCGGTTGTCTGGGGTGGAATTGCGAGAACTGCTCTATCAAAATCTGAGTGAAACGGCCCAATCGGTCGAGGATAGCGCTAAAACGGAACGCACGCAAGCGGCTAACTTTTTTATTAACTATGGTTTGAATGGCTATGCTGTCTTGAATGCCGCAGAAGACGCCATCGAGAATTCCACGACCGCTGAGATTCCCGATGTCTGGTGGCGTGATCGGGTTCAACGCCTGATCCGCCTACAGAACAAGCTCGGCCTTTCCTTTACGGACTTGGATCTGATGCTGCGAACCTGTTGCCAATCGGCAGCGGGCCAAAGCGACTTGGATGGTGCAGCGATCCAGAAAATGGCGGTGATCAAGCAACTGTGCGATCGCTACGAGATTGCGATTGATGTGGCCTGTAGTTTGTTCCAGCCGATCAATACCCTGGGACTGGGCACGGGCGCGGCACCCCAGGATCTATTTAATCGGGTTTTTAATGTCCAATTCGCCCCGATCGATCGCACCTATATTCGCGGGTCTGCCTTTGTCCCCCCGGCCTACGCCGACTATTCCGCCCTGGTTTGCCGGGACGACCTCCTGTCTCCCATCACATCACCCACAACCTCCCCTAGCGCGATTGAGCGCAAGGCGTATCGGCAGCGACTGTGTCATGCCCTAGGCATGAGTGATGCGCAGTTGGTGATGGTAGTGAACCGGTTTAGGGACCATGCCAAACAGTCCGGGATGGGTCCGTCTGTGCTGGATGCCTCTATGGCGATTGAATTGCCCGCGCTGTCGCTGCTATTCCGGGTGAGTCAACTGGCTGAGATGCTGGATCTCGACTACGCGGATCTGTTTAACCTGCTGGATATCCTGGGGAAAGATCCCGCCATTCGAGCCGCCAGTCCTATTAATATTCTGATTCCTACGGCACCCCCCGAACAGGACTGCTACCGGATCCTCGCGGGCAATGATGTGGCCGCGTCGATGTGGCTGGTGCAGATGCTGGGGGCGATCGCCCAATGGCTGCAAGCCGCCGACATCACCGCTGGGGAACTGAAGCAATGGCTCACCGGCATCAGTAATGATGCCGCAGATGCGACAGCGGGGCCGCAACAACGGATTGCGTTTTTTAACGCGCTGTATCAACAGATTAAGCCCTTGATGTTGACTGCCGATATCTTTGTAGTGGACTCTGGGGAGGGCTCTGGGGAAGACTCCGCCACGGTGGATGGGCGCACCGCGCGGATCATTTACCAGACCTTTATCGAGAAAGATAGCGGACTGGTGGCTGGACAGGATCATCGATTGGTACACTATGACGTGCCGTTAGTGGAGAAGACCATCTATCGGGCATTAACCGGGCTGCAACGGATTACCTCAGAAGATTTCAAGGGGTTGGGGCTGGAGGCGCAGGTGCTGGAGAAGATTTTCAATAATTTAATTCTGAAGGACTACATCAGTCCAGAGGGGCTGTTGCTGGAGGATCAGTTCCCCGCAACGGCGGAGACCTTCCAACTGGAGACGGATTTCAGCGGCCACCGGGACGATGTCTTCATGATTATCCATGACTTGCTGATGGAGGCGATGGCGGTCGAAAATGCCGAAGCAGCGGGCGGGATGGCTGACGGAATGGCTGACAAAATCGATAATGAAATCGATGATGGGACCATCGACGGTGAGATGGCAGATGGCGGGATGGTGGATGACACCATGACGGCGAGGATGAGCAGCATGGTCAAAACGGTTGAACTGGCTATTTATCCATCCGATTTAGAAGTCCTGACTGATCTACCGGAAAAAACGCGCAACGAACTCTACGACAACTTGATTTTTAATGGCTACATTGACGAAGAAGGCACCGCCCTCGAAACGGAGTTCTTCAGCGATGAAGATAATGTGGACGACTTTGAGGTGGGAACTGGGCTGACCGGCTATACGCAGCCAATTTTCAACCTAATCGTGATGCAAACCCAGCGGTTTCATCAGGCGGAACTGAGACTGGATGCGGCGGTGTTTGCTGACCTGCCCCTGAAGGTGTTTGAGATTGATCAGCTGATCGAGAATTTAAAATTCAACGACTACATCAACGCCAACCATCTGATTCTGAACAAATCGGCGCTGCTGACGGTCACCCCAGAAACCTTTAACCTAGCCCTGCCCTTTTATCCCCATCGCCGCCGCATCCTGAAGGTGATTCAGGGATTAATCCGCGAATTCAAAGCGGAGTTCTATACCCTCAGTCGCGATCTGTTTGCCGAAATTGCTGATGAAATCGCCGCCCACCAGGTTTATCACCAGCTCGAACCGGACTATCTGCGCAATGGTCTGCTGAAGGGCCGGATGCTAGAAGAAGACGGTGACGATTTCTTCCTGGATGTCGATAACCGGGCGGAGTTTTTCCTCGGTGCTCCATTCAGTGCCAATGATACGGAGATTATCTTTGGGGCGATCCAGCGCATGGTGGCGACGGCGCACAAGTATCAGTTTGAGCACCAGGTTTTGGAGGAGTTGGACTTTGATTGGGAAGAGCAGGAAGAACTGATCGACGTCCTCGAATCCACCGGATATTTGCACGATCGCACCATCCTCGCCCAGGATCAAATCAGCTATTTTCTGCGGATTGACAACGCCCTAGAGTTTACCCTGAGCGGCTTTGAAGACTATAGCAAGGATATTTTCTTTGCCCTCCACAACATCGCCAAAATTATCGATGCCGATGTCCAGGCGATCGCCAGTCCTTTCCAAACCCTCGCCGAAACCCAAGTCAGTACCCTCTTGGAGGCTCTGCAGGATCACTTTGGAGTGGAAGCAGACATTGTCCAAATCCTGTGTCAGCGGGTTCTGCAACATCCGGTCAGCATTGTCGAAGCCTTTTTGGTGCCGATTCTGGCGGTGGCGAAGCGGGCGATGGCGAACGACAAGGACGAGGTGACAACGGAACCGGACGACAATACCTTCAATTTTGCCTATCGCCGGATCGGCCAATTTGCCGCGATCGCCGCCAAGCTGGGGCTGAATGCGATCGAGACCGAAATCATCTGGCAGGATCAGGATCTGGTGGAGAAATTCCCGGAAAAACTGGCGTTGCCCCCCGGCGTCGATCGCATCGATGCCCTGCTGGAAACCCAGCTCGCCGATGGTAAAGGTGTGATCTACCTGTTTATCGGCAACCAGTATTGGCGGTATGCCTCCGACAACTACCGCCTCCTGCCGCCGGAGGGCAAACCCCTGGAACGGCCCAGCGCCCTACCGCTGACCACCCTGTCGGACCTGTTTGCCGGGATGACTAAAGTCGACGCGGCCTTTACAGATACCACTGGAGGTGTGGTGTTGATCGCCCAGGGGGTGACCTATCGGAGGGCAAAAGGAAGCGATCGCTGGGTGCAAATGGGACTGCCGCAACCGGGAGACGCCGGGGCGCAACCGGTGAAGATCTGGGGCAAAGTAGCCAACAACTTTGACAATCCGCAACGTGTGGATGCCACCTTCCAAGACAAGGATGGCCGCACCTACCTGTTCTCTGGGGATCAATACATTCGCTATTCCAGCGATGACTACAGCACCGTGGACGAAGGCTATCCCTTGGCGATCGAGGGCCATTGGCTGCGGGATGCCTTCAATGCTGACTCTGCGACAATGGTGCCTAAACTGGAGTTGCCACGGGCGTTTCAAACCTCGATTGATGCGTCCTTTCAGGATGTTAACGGCAGAACCTATTTATTCAAAGACCAACACTATCTTTGTCTCGACACATCAGAACCAGAGCAAATGATTAACCAGACCTGGGGCAAAGTCAGAAACAACTTTGAAACCCTAGGCAAAATCGATGCCGCCTACGCCGATGGTGCGCAGGTGTTGATCTTTGCCGATGACCAAGTGGTGGCCTATGCAGACAGTTTAGAAAGTCCCCACGTTACGATTCAGGAGGGCTTTCCCAAACGACTGCGCAATCACTACTCCAACCTGCCTGTGGAGTTTGTCGATGGTGTGGATACTGCGTTTAAGGCGCAGGATGGGTCTGTCTACCTGTTTAAGGGCGGTACCGCCCTGCACTATGCCGCCGACCTGAGTACCTCCACAGATGCGCCCATTCGGGACACCTGGGGCCGCGTGCGCAATGCCTTTCGAGGGGGACTGATGGATGCGGCCTTTGTGGGGCTAGATGGCAAAACCTATCTGTTTAGTGGCGACCAGTATGTGCGCTATTCCGGGGTGGACTACACTCAGGTGGATGATGGCTTTCCGCGCACGATTGACCAAGATTGGGGTGGGATCAGTCGAGTCCGAGATGCCTTCATTTTGGATGGCAAAACCTATCTGTTTGGCACGGAAGAGGGCAAAACAGATATTGTCTATGTCCGCTATTCCACCCGTGACTACACGACGCTGGACACCGGCTATCCCAAGCCGCCTAATGACAATTGGTGGAACCTGCCCTTTAGCTTGGTGGCGGACGGGGCGGACTTTGAAACCATTGATGCGGTGTTCAACGCGCCCGATGACAAAATCTACCTGTTCTCCGGTGACAAATTCATTTACTTTGACCAGCAGCAACGGTGGTGGTCGGAGCCACAAACCCTAGCTCCGGTCTGGAGCCTGCCCTTTAAAACGAAGCGGGTGAGTGCGGCCTTTGCCGGAAAGGATGGCAAGACCTACATGTTTGCCGGGAAGGAGTTTGTGAAATATTCGGGTCACGACTACAGCCGCACGGACGATCGCACCCCCAACAAGACCGATCGCTACTGGGGCCATACGACGAATAACATTGCCAAAACCGGGCGCGTCGATGCCGTGCTAGTGGTAGAATCCCACGAAAAAACGGCGACGGGGCAACTGCAAGCGACGATGCACACGTACCTGTTTTCCGGCAATCAATATTTCCGCTACCAGGGCAACGACTACACCGAAGTGGACGAGGGATATCCTAAAACTATTGCCACTGCACTATCGCAGGAACCCCGGTTCAAAAATCTAGAGGCCAGTGTCCTGGCTGCGATTCAGGATGGCATTGATGCGGCCTTTGCCGATCGCTGTCAGATTTACCTGTTCAAAGGCAATCACTGCTACGTTGTTTCCGAAGCGCTGTATCAGGACTACGGCAACTTGGCCTTGGCGGGGGTGAGTTGTGCCTTTGTGGAGGAGGGCAGCGTCTTTCTGTCCGATGCCGAGGGTTGGCAGCGCCACAGCCACCTAGAGGGCATGGCCACCCGCAAAACGCCGCTGCTGCCGCCCTGCTTACGCCAGGTGCCGAGCGCATTTCAAACGGGGGTACAGGCGGTGTTGCAGGGGCGCGATCGCACCACCTATCTGTTCAAAGGTCCCACATGCTTTAATGCGTCGTTGAATCGTGCCTATCCCCTGGGTGAAGAATGGGGCAGGGTGAACAACACCATCGACATTCATAACAGCGTCGATGCTGCCTTTGTGGGGCGGGATGGCAAGACCTACCTGTTTAGTGGCGATCAGTACGTGGTGTACGCGGCCAAGGCTCCCGCAAGTTCGACCTATGTCTATGGTGAGATTGAGCAGTTGCCGCGATCGATTAAAGACCATTGGGGTGGTCTGACGCGGGTGGCCTTGGCCTTTGTCAAAGGGGAGAAAACCTATCTGTTTGAACCCGCCGATGCCCAGGGCAATGCGCGCTATGTCTGCTATTCCACTGTGGACTACAGCCAGCCGGATGCGGGATTTCCCCAGGTGGGCGATCGCAGCTTTTGGCAAATCCCCACGGATTACCTCGACGAGACGTTTAAAGCGATTGACGCGGTGCTCTTTGAAGGGGAAAATATGTTTCTCATCAGTGGTCAACGCTTTATCCAGTACGATGTCGATCCGGGGCAATGGAGCTATCCCAAACCCTTAGCCAGAATTTGGCGAGACCTTCCCTTTAACAATGACACCTTTAAGCGGGTAAAAACGGCCTTCACGGGGGTGGATGGCAACACCTACTTCTTTGCCGAAGACCATTATGTGGTCTATGACCATCAGCAGTTTCAGCCGCCCGCTCCGATTAACCAGCGCTGGGGCAAGGTGCGGAATAACTTTATGGATCATCCCCAGGGAAACCGGGTGGATGCCGCCTTTGTCTACCAGAACCAAACCACCTATTTGTTCTCTGGCGATCAATACATCCGCTATTCCAGCGGCGATTACCGCTATGTGGATGCGGGCTATCCCAAACCGATTGCCGCGCAGTTACGCACCGAGGTGGGCTTTCAGAACTTGCCGGAGACCTTTGAGGATATCGTAACGGCCCAGACTAGGGCGAGTGAGCGAGTGATATCGGCGGTGGTGGCGAGCGATCGCACGCTCTACCTGTTGGTGGGCGATCGCTGGCATGCCGTGTCCCAGCGCCTCACCGCCACCTATCCCCTCAGCCGCCTGGGTCAGTTGAAGAATAACCTCGTGCAGCACAACCGCGTCGATGCGGCCCTGTTCCAGGAGCGGAGTGGGCGAACCTACCTGTTCTCTGGCGATCAGGGGGTGCGCTACAGCGACGACACCTATGGCTTTGTGGATGATGGCTATCCCCAACCCCTGGCCACTATCCTCACCCAGGAGTTGGGGCTAACCCCGTTGCCTGCGGCCTTCCAGTATGGCATTGATGCCGTGCTGCAGGGCCAGGACGGCCAGCTCTATGTGTTTAAGGACAAAGTGTTTCAGCGATCAGGGCAGGCCGATTCCCAGCCGATTGAAGGCGTCTGGGGTACTATTCACAATAACTTCGGGCCCGCTGACAGCGCTCACCCAGAGCGGATCAGCCTGGATGCCGCCTTGATCTCGCCGAATGGCAGTCTCTATGCCTTTAAGGGCGATCAATACGTGCGCTACAGCAATCCGGAGCAAGCCTGGGTGGATGCCGGTTTTCCCAAACTGATTAAGGACAATTGGGGGAATTTGCCCGTCGAGTTTGAAGCGGCGATTTCCGGTGGATTTGTGTTTGAGGGCAAAACCTATTTGCTCAAGACCGATCCGGAATGAGGTCAAGAGTATGTGCGCTATTCCAACGCGACCTATCCGGCAATCGATGCCATCTATCCCCAACGGGTCACAGCGCGCTGGGGCGACTGGTCCGACTATCTGCTGCGTGATCTGTACATCATCACCCGGTTCAAACAATTGCAGGATAGCCACAGCAATGGGGAACAGTCTCTCCTCGACTTCCTGCATCCGGAGACAGGCCCCATGACCGATCCCTATGCGCTGCTGGCGACCCTATTTGAGTGGGAGATGGAGGACGTCAAATGGTTGAAGCGCAAGAATGCCTTTTTAGCAGATGACACCCTGTTTGAAATCCAATTCAAGCTGGAACTGATCATCCGGTTGTTTGATATCTTTACCCTGGCTCAAAAGATGGGCACGACTCCCATGGAACTCTACAGAACGGTGTGGCTGAAACGGTACTCGACCAATCCCGATGAGGTGAATTTGCAGGACGTGGCGGATGCGCTGTATCGGTTATTGGCGTTGAAGCATAGTTCGTAGTGATTAGTTTTTGGTTTTTAGTTTGACTCGACTCTTTTCATCACCATCGGCCAGGTTGAATTATGTCAAATAATGAGTGGCTCCAAATTTCCCAGCAACTGCACGACGAACTGAATATGATCAAGCGCGATGCGCTGGTGCCCTACGTGATCTCGGAGGAGGCGGAGGTCAACAATGAGCGGGAGTTGTATGAACAACTCTTGATTGATGTGGAGATGGGGAGTTGTGGCAAGGCGTCGAAGGTTGGGGAGGCGATCGCCGCTGCTCAACTCTATTTACACCGCTACTTTGTCAATCTTGAACCCGGCGCGGCTAAAAATCCAGAAGCCGTCAAACACAAATTAAAAACCTACTGGCAATGGATGAAGAACTACCGGGTGTGGGAAGCCAACCGCAAGGTGTTTCTCTATCCAGAAAACTACATCCGCCCGGAACTGCGGGATACCAAAACCCCCGCCTTTAAAGCCCTGGAAGACGATTTACTCCAAGGCGAAATCACCGAGGACGCTGCTCAACGCGCCTATCAAAAATATCTGGACGAATACACGGAAGTGTCGCGGCTAACCATTGCCGGGGGCTATGTATATGACTCAGTGGATGCAAACAATAATGCGGCGAAAAGTCTGGTGTTGTTTGGCCGCACCAAAACCGATCCACGCCGCTACTATTACCGGACGGCGCAGTTTTTAGGTACGGGAAAGGCTACTACCTGGGGTTCGTGGCTCAATGTGAATACCCAGATTGATGCCGATAAAGTCTATCCGGTCTTTGCCTTCAATCGTGTCTTCGTGTTTTGGGTCAAGATCGAAACCATTGCCGACACCCCCAGTTCAACGACCTTGACAACCACCGAAAGCTCATCGGCAAGTGGCGGTAAAACCCAGACCGTAGCCTCCCAGTCTCAGTCCGCCACCTGCATCCTCAGAATCTATTACTCGTTTTATAACCTCAACAAAGAATGGGTGCCTGCGCAAACCTTCAGGCCCAAGGATGCCAAGGCTGAAACGGTCGATATTAAGATTCCCTCCGGCGTCGCCATAAGCGATGTTAAAAACATTGGACTATTGGTTGAGACGTCAGACAAATTAAGTATCCCCGGCAGTATCAGCACTGGGGACCATGAAAACATTATTATTCAATGTACCTATCAAGTGCCGGTAACGGAGTATGACGTGGGTTTAACCCCTGCTTCGCCTAGAACAACCTTGCCAGCCAATGGGGAACGGCTGTTTGCTATTGGTAGAGATGATCAGGAAAAATTGTATTTTCGCATCTTTGATCATCAGGAAAATCAGAAGATTGATATTGAGATAAAACCGTCCGATTTGTCCGCTGATAAGAAGACTCAACTTGTAGAACTGACTGCTAAGCTTCTGCCTTATTGGATCAGCAACCCATTAACCATCCCGTCAGAAAGCAAAAAAAGCATTATCGATACTGTGACCGCCATTACCGGTTACACGCCCTTGCGGCCCAAAGCCGGTGAACCCCAATCCATTGTCTGCCATCGCACCTTTAGCCTGACGCCGGAACTATACACAACCAAACTATTGCGGCAAACCCCCTTTGAAAATACTGGCCAATCCATCTTTAAGTCCATTTTTGATGAGTCGGACATTTCCGTCGACCAGATGGTGATGTTCAATACCATCTGGTCGACTTCGGAGGGCTCTTGGTTTAGTTTCGACTATAAGGGGGGCAGCTTTCTCTGCAAACCGGATGCGGCCATTTTGGCGAGCGACCTATGGCCCAAACTGATTCCAGGGAACGCCGATAGCTTACCCGAGTGGCCCAAGATTGAAGGCACTGGACCTTCGCCCGATCGCAACGCCAAGATCGATGCGGCTGTGCAATTGCCCAGTCGCAAAATCGTGTTCTTTAAAAATGACAAGAATAATTGGGGCAGAGGAGTTCCCCAAACCTATACCACTGCCGACGCATTTCCTGGAAATTTCTCCGCCGAGAGAAACATTCGGGACGATTGGGGGAAAGTAAACAATAATATTGCGAAAACAGGCCTTGTGAATGCGGCCTACGTGGATAGAATTAACCAGAAAACTTATTTGTTTAGTGGTAACCAGTACTTTGTTTACTCCAACGGCCCCGTCCAGAGTTATGTCTGGGTGGACGAGGGCTATCCCCAACCGATCGCCGCCAATCCAAATCTGCCCCAATGGAATCAAGTTGATGCCGTTTTCCAGGGGAAGGATCAGAAAACCTATTTCTTTAACAACACGACAAAAAAATATCGCGTTGCCGGAACAACTGATGAGAAGGATACCAAAACCGATTGGGGCACCGTTAC
>Ga0105046_10018716_pt1 | contig 10534 bp, 11 predicted proteins | sample MAT03_FD_78385 | JGI IMG/M metagenome (GOLD analysis project Ga0105046, IMG submission 78385) | Freshwater microbial communities from Lake Fryxell liftoff mats and glacier meltwater in Antarctica - MAT-03 (megahit assembly) | ecosystem: Environmental > Aquatic > Freshwater > Ice > Liftoff...
AAACATCCAGGCCCTGCGCGCCCTACCGCGCGCCGAGTTGGCGCGCCGCATTGATCCGCAAGTGGTCGCCGCGCTGGATTTGCTCGATGGCGGCGTTGATCCAGGCTGGCTTGCGCTCAAGCAGCCCGAGCAGATCCAAACGCGACTTGATCTGGCCCACCCTGCGCACCAGTTTGATGCGCTCCAATTTGCGCTCAAACGTGCCTGTGAGCAGATCGCGACGGCGCTCAACTCGCGCCAACTGGGAGCACTCGCTTTGGTCTTGCGCCTGCGCCACGAAGGCCAAAAGAGCAGCGACTACCGGCTGAGCTTCAGCACGCCACAGGGCGACAGCGGCCAACTCATGGCGGCGCTTAAGCTCAAGCTGGCTGACAGCGTTCTTCGCGCTGAGGTGCTTGCAATCGCCTTAATCGCTGCACAAACAGGCGCGCTGGCGCCGCAAACGGGTGATCTTTTTGCGCGCGCCGATCACGCAAAATCAGAGCGCGCGCCGGTGCTTGATCGCCTCCGCGCGCGGCTGGGAGATGCGGCAGTTCAACAGCCGGCTTTAAGCGCCGACCACCGCCTGCGCGTAAGCCATCGCCTGCTTGCGGGCGAGCCACCAGCGGGGCCGCGACCGCTTTTGCTCAGCGCCAGACCCGAGCGCATCGCCATCGAAAGCGTGGAGCGTGTGCTTGGACCCGAGCGAATTGAATCAGGCTGGTGGGATGGCTTCGACCAGGCCCGCGACTATTGGGTGGCGAAGCGCGCCGACGGCACGCTGCTTTTAATCTGGCAAGACTTGCGTGCACCAGAGTGCTGGTGGGTCGAGGGCTACTTTGACTAAAAAGCGTGTGTTGCGTGCCGCTCGCGTACACCAAAGATCCGTGGGAGGAGGACTACGGAGAAACTTTTTTTGGCTTCGCGACGCGGCGTGAGTATTGATGGGCCAGATCACGAGGGAGGAGTCAGAGCTGACCCGCTCCGCAACACACGGATGCATGGTGGTCCAAGCGCAAGCGCGCGTGCAAGCGAAAATTGTGCACTGCAAGATGAGAAACATTCATCTATCCGCGGCGAATTCCCCAAGTGCCCACGCGCGAAATGCCTTCACGGCCGGCCGCAGTGCGTCTGATTGCCGATGCACTAGGTAAAACCCGAGCGGCGTTTCGACCTCGTGCTCGCTGGCCCGCACCAAGCGCCCTCTTTCCAGCCAGCTTTGTGCCAAAGGTAGGGGCGCCATAGCCAATCCGAGGCCCTGTTCGGCGGCTCTGAGCGCTGCATAAATAGAGTCAAAACTCAGCGTTCTGTCGGCAATAAAAGCCCCAATATTCGCTTTTTCGGCCCAAAAATCCCACGCGTCCAGTCGCGAAGAGTAGCGAATCAGGGTGGCTGACTGAAACCGGGTCAGTTGATCTTGGCTCAACTGATCATGCAGCGCTTTGGCGCACACGGGCACCAGCTTAAGCGCAACCAAGTGGTCGGCAACCAGCCCCGGCCAAGGGCCCTCGCCCAGCACAATTGATAAGTCTGCGCTGCTTGGGTGCTCATCGAGTCGCGACAGGGCGGTTTCGACTTGGATATCGATATCGCCAAAGCGGTCGCGAAAACCGTGCAGTTTGGGAATCAGCATCTCGCCTAAAAAAAACGGGGTGACGTGCAGGCGCAGCGCAAAGCGACCGTAGTTGGCGTGCAGCTGCGCGGTGCTGCGTTCGATGCGCTCAAAAACATCGTGCAGCGTTTTGGCGTAGTCGGCTCCCGCAGCGGTGAGGCTCAACGAGCGCGCGCCGCGTTCGAACAGGGCGATCTTTAGCTGTCCTTCCAGCGCCTTGATCTGATGACTGACGGCCGAGGGCGTGACGCTCAAATCCAAAGCCGCGCGCTTGAAGCTCAAATGGGTTGCCGCGCGTTCGAACACGCGCAACACGTTCAATGGGGGCAAACGCGGCAGCGACATGGCTGGCTCTTTAAATAACGCCGCGGCCCTGGCGCAGGACCACGGGCTCGTCGCCGAGCAAATCGATCACCGTGGTCGGATCGCTGTCGGCGTGGCCGCCGTCGATGATCAGATCGACCTGCGCATCAAGCAGATCAAATAATTCTTCGTGCTCGAGCGCGGTCAAATCCTCGCCCGGAATCAGCACGCTTGAGGTCATCAGCGGCTCGCCCAGAGCGTCAGTCAGCGCGCGCGCAATGTTGTGGTCGGGAACCCGAATACCGATGGATTTGCGCTTGTCGTTGTGCAGACGGCGCGGGAGCTCTTTGGTCGCCGGCAAGATAAAGGTGTATGGGCCGGGCGTTAGCGAGCGCATAAGGCGGTAGCTTGAATCGCTGACCCGGGCGTAGTGCGCGATGTGGCTTAAGTCCCGACAAATCACGGTGAAATTGTGTTTGGCGTCGAGCCTGCGGATGCGCTCCACCCTTTCTTGCGCCGACTTCTGGCCCGCCGCCCAGCCGAAGGCGTAGCCCGAGTCGGTGGGATAAAGCGCAAGCCCACCGCCTGCCAACAATTCCACCGCGCGCGCAATCAAACGCGCTTGTGGGTCTTTGGGATGAATACTGAGTCGCAGGGCCATGGCGGGCGCATGATAGACCGCATCCGCCGTCGCGCGCTCAAACCACGCGTTTTAGATCTACTGGGTTTGCCGATCGATCTCGTCTGACTGCGCTTTGGCCTGATCGAGAATCTGCTGCTCCGTGGCTGCCGCTTTATCCAGTGCGCGCAACTGATCGTCAATCACGGTCTTGACTGGCGCGGGCGGAGGCGGCGGCGCTTGCGTGCAGGCGCTGAGAAAGAAAACGATGGTCAACAACAGGACGTGGCGCATGACAGGCTCAAATGGCAGGGAGTTCAGCGCTGACTCTACGCTCAAACCACCGCGCCAAAAAGCTTGCCCACGCCTGCGGTGATGGCCATCGCCGCAGCGCCAAAGAAGCCGACCCGGGCGGCGCCCAAGAGCATGCTCGCACCGCCGACTTTCGCTGCAAGCGCACCCAGCAGCGCGAGAAACAAAAGCGAGGTCAACGCCACCGCAACAATCAGCTGGGTGCTAAACAGCCAAGCCACCAGCAGGGGAAGCGCCGCGCCGACCGCAAAGCTGGCGGCGGAGGCCGCTGCCGCTTGCACCGGCTTGGCGCTTTGCAAAGCCGATATGCCGAGCTCATCGCGCGCGTGCGCGCCGAGCGCATCGCGCGCCATCAGCTGCGCGGCTACTTGTTTGGCAAGCTCGCGATCAAGCCCACGGGCCACATAAATCGACGCCAATTCGGCCTGCTCGGCCGCTGGATCTGCGAGCAGTTCAGCGCGCTCGCGGGCCAGATCCGCGCGCTCGGTATCGGCTTGCGAATAGACGCTGACGTATTCACCGGCTGCCATCGACGTCGCACCGGCAACCAGCCCCGCAACGCCGGCAATCATCACGTCCGCAGACGCAGCGCCTGCCGCCGCGACGCCAATCAACAGGCTGGCGGTTGAGACGATGCCATCGTTGGCGCCGAGCACGGCCGCGCGCAGCCAGCCGATGTGAACAGTGCGGTGGCGTTCAACGTGGCGCTTGATCGATCTCATGGAAGCGTGTCTGGATAATCTTGATCCGCCAGATCATGGCCCTGTCGCTGTGCCGCGTAAAGCGGGCAAGCGGCTACACTGCGCGCTTACCCTCTTGCGAGTGACCACCATGCTTTATCTGATCGAAGGATTTGATGCGCGCGATGCCCTTGAGCGCAGGCTGAGCGCGCGCGCTTTGCACCTGGCGCGCTTGGAGGAACTCAAAGCCGCCGGTCGTCTGGTATTGGCCGGCCCCTGCCCTGCGATCGACTCGCCCGACCCTGGACCCGCGGGCTTTTCGGGCTCGCTGATCGTCGCTGAATTCGCCTCGCTGGAAGCCGCGCAGGAGTGGGCGAAAGCCGATCCCTACGTCGAAGCGCAGGTTTACGAGCGCATTCTGGTGCGGCCATTCAAGCGGGTTCTGCCGTGAGCGAGCGCGAATCCAAAATCACCGCGCGGCTGCGCGAATTTTTGCAGCCAACTGAGCTTGAGCTGATCAACGAAAGCCATTTGCATGTGGGCCACGTAGGCGCGCAAACCGGCCTCGGGCACTTTCGCCTGATCATCGCGTCGAAGCACTTCGAAAACCGCTCCATGCTCGAACGCCACCGACTGATCTACGACGCCTTGGGCGATCTCATGCAGACCGATATCCACGCGCTGACCGTGATTGCGCGCACGCCCACCAAACCACTCACCCAACCGGCACCCTAACTTAAGATGAATAGAATGATTCTCACCGGCGCAATCGCGCTTGCTCTCGCCGCCTGCGGCAAGCCCGCAGCGCCCGGTAAAGACGCGGCATCTGCGGGTTCCGGCGCGGCCTCGACCGCGCTGGTGCGGATCAACGACGGGGTTGTCGACCAAGGGATGGTGGATGCGCTCCTGCGCCAACGCGGCATTCCCGAGCCCACGTCCGAGGACAGCGCGCGAGCGGTGCAGGACATTGAAAAAGTCATGCTGATGGCGCAAGAAGGCGAGCGCCGCAAACTTGAGGCGAGCCCCGAGTTTGCGGCGGATATGGCGCTGCTGCGCCTGTCGCGCTTGGCAGATTTTACCGCCGACAAGGTGATCGCCGAGAAACCGGTCACCGAAGCGGAGATCAAAACCGAATACGAGACCAAGGTGGCGACAATCAGCGGCAAAGAATATGAAGTCCGCCAGATGCTGTTCAGCAAAGAGGCAGAAGCACTCGCGGCCATCGGTGAGCTGCTCAATGGCGCCGATTTTGCGGCGACCGGCGAGGCATTGACCAAGGGCCGAGACGACGCGCAGGCGGGTGATCTGGGCTGGATCAATCTGGCCCAAGTACCGCCTGAGTTTGCCGCGGTATTGCCTGGACTGGCGACTGGCGACTTCACCAAGGTGCCGATCAAGACCTCGTTCGGATTCCACGTTTTGAGGGTCAACCAAACCCGCCCTTTGAATGCGCCGAGCTTTGAGGAAGTCAGTGCCGGGGTGAGACAGTCACTTGAGAAAAAGCGCATCGATTCGCTGATCCAAGAACTTAAAAAAGCGGCGAAGATTGAGCCCGTGACCGGCTAACGTGACGAAGCCGAAGGCCAAGGCTTAACCCAGCGCATCGCGAATCTGGTAGCCCCAGTAGCTGAGCTGGGCTGCACAGAGACCAAACGGGCCGCCCGCGTGATTGAGCGGGTAGCGGTTGTACTCCGTCCAGCTGAGGTCGTTGATCGCCAGCGCCGCGGCCAAGACCTCGCCCATTGCAGTGGTCGCAGCAACGCCGTGGCCGCCGAATCCCTGCAGCGCCCACAGCCCCGGCTGAGCCTGGGTGATCTGCACCATTTGGTGGCGCCCATAGCTCATCAGGCCGCTCCAGGCAAAATCGATGCGCACATTTTTGAGGCTTGGAAAGACCCGGATCAGATCCGCCCGCAGCAGCGCGGCGATGCGTTCGGGGTTGCGTTCGGTGATCGAAATGCGCCCGCCCCAAAGCAAGCGGGTATCGTTGAGTTTGCGGTAGTAGTCGAAGGCAAAACGGGTGTCGTAAACGGCGGCATCGCCCGGAATTAGCTGATGAACCTGATCGCCGAGTGGCTCGGTGGTCATCACGTAGGTTGCAATTGGCAGCATCGCGCGGCGTGTAACCGGCAGCACGTTGTTTTGGTAAGCGCCGCCGGCCATGATTACTTCATCGACGTTCAAAACCCCTTGCGCGGTCCGCAGCACAAATTGGCCGCGCTTGCCGGAGAGCTTGCGCAGCTCAGACTGTTCGTGAACCTTGACCCCGAGGGTGCTCGCCGCACGCGCCAAGCCTAACGCATACTTTAACGGGTTGAGGTGCATCGCATTGCGCTCGAGCAGGCCGCCGGAGTAGCGCTCGGAGCGCACGTACTGCTTAAGCGTTTGGCGATCAAGCGGCAGCCATTCCACGCCCAGCTTTTCGCGCAGGAAGCGCGCTTTGCGCTCGAGTACGGCGCTTGAGCGAAACCAGTTTGCCCACACCACGCCTTGGTCGAGGAGATCACAGTCGATTTCGTAGCGCCGGATCCGCTCGCGAATCAGATCCACCGCCGCCGTGGTGCGCGCATACATGCGCTTGCCGCGATCGCCCGGCAGCTCGCTGACCAGCTTTTCCTCGCTGCGCGAATATCCGCCAAACACAAAGCCACCGTTGCGGCCCGACGCGCCGTAACCGATTCGCACGGCTTCCAAAAGAACGATATCCCGATAGCCGCGCTCAGCCAACCCAAGCGCGGTGGCCAAGCCGGCGTAGCCACCACCGATGATGGCCAGACGGGCTTTGTGGTTGCTGACCAACGGCGGGTAAACGTCCCCGCGATCAACGCCGTGTTCGTAGTAGCTCTTTACCAACTCCATTCAGGACGTTCTTTTTTGAGAGTGAGTCCGGCCTGAATCCAGCCGAGATTGATGCCGATGCGGGTGGCGTCGATCTCGGCCCACGAATAGGCGATCGATCTGCCGGTCGCATCGTCCACCAGCGTAAATTTTAAAATGGGCTGCTGGGTGTTTTGGTAGGTCAGCCTAGCTAGCTGAATGGAATAGCCCGCGGGGCTGCCATCGTCTTTCTTGAGCGGGAAAAACTGGCCTTCGCTGTGGATCACAATCCCGCGTGTGCCATACCAATTTTTCGATTCGCGCGGCGCGTCTTTGCCTTCTTTCTTGATCGCGCCCCAACCCTCAAAAAAGCGCACGCGGCGGTTCGCATGCGGCTCAGCGCGGCCATAAACCGCGACCCCGGCTTCGTTGGTCGCCGCCTCGCGGATCAGAATTTGCTCGCGATCGAGCTTCCAGCGGTCTTCAACAAAGACCCGGCCGCCCAAGCGCTCCGAATCGATCCGGCAGGTCTTGCGGTTGACGCTGCCGTCAAAGGCGTCGCTGCCGTTGAAAAACCAGCGCACCTCGCAACCCGGCACTTGGTTGAGTTCAGCGGCGCTAAGCTTTGCGATCAGCTCCGGCTTGCGTTCGCTGTCGCCATATTTTTTTTCGTCCTTGAACGAAAAAATATCCATTCGAATCGAATTGTTGGCCTCGCTGCTGACGCGATACAGGCGCTGCCGATAGAGCTTATTGCCCTTCTCCGGCATGGTTTGCTTGACAAAAAACACGTGTGCACCGATCAGCGGCGCCTCAACCGGCGCAAAGATGTGGTGGGTGTGTTCGTGTGGATCTTTGGGCCGCTCGGCTTGCGGCAATTCGACGGTTTGCAGCCAGAACTGCTCGTAGTTGTCGTACTCGCCGGGGAACCACGCAAGAAAGCGCGCAAACGCATCCCCTTGCGCACTGGCCGACGCAGCAGGCGCAATGGCCTCTTTGGGCGAATCCTTGAACGTCGCGCAGCCGCCCAAAGCAAAGGCGAGTAGCAAGGCAAACCAGCGCGTCATTGTTTTCATTGAGATACCTTTAAAGCCAGATTGGTGACGCTTCGCCCAAGGTGGGCACACTGAGCTTGGGTTGCGCGGGCTCACGCATGAATTTAATCGGCACACCCAAATGAGCGTTGCCTTGCCAATCGCTCAAGCGCATCGCTCGCGCTTGAACTTGATCGCAGCTAAGCGCCTCGTGCAGGCTCAACACCGGCGCCCAGCAGCAGTCAATCGGCGCGAGAAACACCTGCCACTCGGCCAAAGAACGGGTGGCAAAAGTCTGGCTGAAAAATACCTTGAGCGGATCTTGCCCACGACCCGGCGGCAAGCGCATCAGATCAAGCAAATCAGGCCGGCCCAACGCGTCCAAGAGGTTCTGTGCAAACTTGGGCTCGCTGCCGCCTAGAGCAATGTGGCGTGCGTCGCGGGTTTGATAGAGCCGATACATCGCCGAGCCGCCCCAGCTGCGCTCTTGTTTGACCTCTGGCGCGCGGTTTTCGGCAAACACCGGGCCCATCACATTGGGCAACCAGGCGAGCAGCGCATCGTGCATGGACAAGTCCAAGTAGTCGCCCAAACCGCTCGATTCGCGCCGATAAAGCGCCATCATGATGCCCGCAAACGCCATCAGCGACGCCGCCATATCGGCTGCCGGCACGTTCGGATTACAGGGCTCGCCGTCATTGCCCAGATTGATGCTGACCGTCCCCGCGAGCGCCTGGATGGCCAAGTCGTGCGCCGGCTTATCGCGCAGCGGGCCGGTTTGCCCAAACGCCGCGATTGAGCAATAGACAATTCGCGGATTAAGCGCGTGAATCGGCGCATATCCAATCCCGAGGCGATCCACCACACCCGGCCGAAACGCCTCAACGATCACGTCGGCTTGGGTGGCCAGCTCGAGAAACTGAGCGAGGTCCGCTGGCGCTTTCAGATTCAGTTGCAGCGAACGCTTGCCGCGGTGGGTATTGCGAAACCAAACGCTCTCGCCACCCTGGCGCAAGCCCACATGGCGCACCGGTTCACCTTCACCGGGCGGCTCAATTTTGATCACCTGCGCGCCGTGGTCGGCCATCATCATGGTCAGATGCGGCCCGGGCAGAAACAAAGACAAATCGAGCACTTTCAGGCCGGCCAATTTCATGGCGCCAAGAGTACCCGACCGCGCTGCGCTTTTGGCTTAGCCGATGACGGCTTCAGCCAATGACGGTCTCAGCCAATGACCGACAGCGCGGCTGCGACCTCGACCCGATTGCGCCCAGAGCGCTTGGCCCGCATCAGCGCTTCATCGGCGCGATCGAGGATGCGTTCAATGTCGTCGCTGTCGGGGGCCAGTTGCGCCAGCCCCAGACTGATCGTAAACACCGCGCCGTTTTCAAGCGGCGCGCGCTCAACCGCCATGCGCAAACGCTCAGCCACGCGACGCGCCTGCGATAGGTTGCAGCTGGGCAGCAGCACCCCAAATTCCTCGCCACCGAGGCGCCCAAAAAGATCACCCGGGCGCAGCTGCTGGAGACAATTCTGGACCATTTGGACCAGGGCCTCATCGCCGACGTGGTGGCCAAAACGGTCATTGATGGACTTGAAGTGGTCGATGTCTATGTACAGCGCGCAGCTCGGTTTAAGGTCGCGCCGCGAGCGCGAAAGCAGGCGTTGGCCCATATCGATAAAGTGCCGCCGATTGGACAATCCGGTGAGCGGATCGAGCGTGGCCGCGCGGGTCAGCTGCTCTTCCAGAACGAAATTGCGGCGACGCGCGCGCTCAAACAGTTCGTGCAGCAGCCAGCCGGACAAGCAGCTGGTGAACAGAAAAACAAACGCGTTCAGGCGCACGATCCCGGTCAGGTCGGTCAACATGATCGCGAGCATGGGCAGCGCGATGTGGCCGGTCGCAGCAAACAAGGCCATGCGTCGCTGGGTGATAAACAGCAGCCCGGTCAGCGGCAGAATCATGAGGCCTGGCAGCGCCCACAGCATGCCCATCTCAAGCTGCAGCGCCGCCACCGTGATGGTGATTTGCGCGAGCAGCTGGATCAGCAGCACGTAGCGGTTCCACGAGCCACCGCGGCTGGGCAGGCGCGACAGCAGCACCAGCGCAAACAGCACCGACGCGCCAAATACGCGCACCAGCAGCGCACGATGTGCACCTTCCCCGTCAATCATGCGGTCCCAAAATCCGAACAGCAAAATCGCAAAGCCCACGATCAACAGCATTGAGCGGCCGGCCGGGAGCAAGCGCTTGCCCTGCTGATCCTGGTAGCGCTCATCGACGTTTGGGGCCATGGGCGCGGCAAGGATTCGCTGCCACCATGGCAGCCTGACAGATTCGTTCAATGAATCCACTGAGCGCAAGTTCGATTCAAACAAGGGCAAGCCTACAAAAGATTCGACGCCACAACCGCGCCGCGGCGGAGTCAATGCAAGAATCGCGCCGACAACCCCGCTACAATCCGCGCCCGCTGTTCATCGAAGGTCAATCCGTTGCCCGCAACATCTTTCGCCGCACCAAACGGCAGCGCGCTGGCGCTTGCGCTCGCACAGCGCGCACTTTCCTCCAAGCAGCTTTTGGTGGTGGTTGCGCGCGACTCGCACGCCGCACACGTTGTCGAAGGCGATCTCGAAATCTTCCTTGAAGACAAGCTCCGCGTGCTGCATGTGCCGGACTACGAAACCCTCCCCTATGACGCTTTTTCGCCGCATCCGGAGATCATTTCCCAGCGCATCCGCGCGCTGAATGATCTCAGCACGCTAAAGCGCGGCGTGCTGGTGGTGCCGGTGTCCGCGTTGCTGCAGCGTTTGAGCCCTCGGCGCTTTTTAACCGGCAGCACGCTCATGATCAAAACCGGTGATCAGCTCAAGCTCGACGAGTGGCGCACACGCCTTGAGCAGGCCGGCTATCGCGCGGTTGCGCAAGTGGGTGATCCGGGCGAGTTTGCGGTGCGTGGCTCGCTGCTTGATCTGTATCCGATGGGCAGCGCCCTGCCGTATCGGATTGAGCTGCTCGACGACGAAGTCGACACCCTGCGGACCTTTGATCCGGAAACCCAGCGCACCATCGACAAGATCAGCGAGATCGAACTGCTGCCGGCGCGCGAGTTCCCCCTTTCTGACGACGCGGTCAAGGGATTTCGCTCGCGTTTTCGCGCGCGCTTTCCGGTTGATTTGA
>Ga0105046_10018717_pt1 | contig 10533 bp, 8 predicted proteins | sample MAT03_FD_78385 | JGI IMG/M metagenome (GOLD analysis project Ga0105046, IMG submission 78385) | Freshwater microbial communities from Lake Fryxell liftoff mats and glacier meltwater in Antarctica - MAT-03 (megahit assembly) | ecosystem: Environmental > Aquatic > Freshwater > Ice > Liftoff...
CCCTCGCTCAAGCGCAAGGCAATTCTGCTGGCCAAGGTGCAGGACGAAGGCGGCCACGGCCTCTACCTGTATTCGGCCGCCGAGACCCTGGGCGTAGGCCGCGACACACTGCTGGACGCGCTGCACAGCGGCAAGGCCAAGTACAGCTCGATCTTCAACTACCCGACGGTGCTGTGGGCCGATGTCGGCGTGATCGGCTGGCTGGTTGACGGCGCGGCCATCATGAACCAGGTGCCGATCTGCCGCTGCTCTTACGGCCCGTATGCGCGCGCCATGATCCGCATCTGCAAGGAAGAAAGTTTTCACCAGCGCCAGGGTTTTGAAAGCCTGATGGTTCAGATGCAGGGCACACGCGAACAACGCGCCATGGTGCAGGACGCAGTCAACCGCTGGTGGTGGCCGGTGCTTGCCATGTTCGGTCCGCCCGATGCCGACAGCACCAACGGCGCGCAGGGCATGCGCTGGGGCATCAAGCGCATCTCCAACGACGACCTGCGCCAGAAGTTTGTCGATGCCACCGTGCCGCAGGCCGCCATCCTCGGCGTCACCCTGCCCGACCCCGATCTGAAATGGAACGAAGCGCGCCAGCAGCACGACTACGGCGCGATTGACTGGGACGAGTTCTGGGAGGTCGTCAACGGCAACGGCCCCTGCAACACGGAGCGCCTGGCGAATCGCGTGAAGGCACATGAGGACGGCCAATGGGTACGTGATGCCGCACTGGCCCATGCCGCCAAACAGCGCGCACGGGCGCTGAAGGAGGCGGCATGACTACCGACACAGGCAAGCCTGCGCCCTCCCCTGAGCAGGGGAGGGATGGGGAGGTATCGGGCCAGACAGGGCCAACGGCCAGCGCGTCCGCAGGACGCGACTGGCCACTGTGGGAAGTATTTGTGCGCTCCAAACAAGGCCTGGAGCACAAACATTGCGGCAGCCTGCATGCCACTGACGCGCAGCAAGCGCTGCAGATGGGGCGCGATGTTTATACGCGGCGTCAGGAAGGCGTGAGCATCTGGGTGGTGCCGTCCAACACCATCACCGCCAGCGAGCCAGACGACAAACCCGCGTTTTTTGAGCCCATGGCGGACAAGATTTACCGGCACCCGACCTTCTACGAGATTCCCGATGAAGTGGGCCACATGTGATGGCTGCGCTGGCAACACCGGTCACCGCGCCGCTGGACTACCTGCTGCACCTGGCCGACAACGCACTGGTGCTGGGCCAGCGCAATGCCGAGTGGTGTGGCAACGGGCCGGTACTGGAAGAAGACATCGCACTGGCCAACATGAGCCTGGACCTGATCGGTCAGGCGCGCATGTTGTACCAGCACGCGGCGAAAATTTATGCCCCCACGCTTGTCGCTTCGCGTACTGCGCTCCCCCCCGGGGGGGCGCTGCGCCTGCGGCCCGGCGGAGCCGGTTCCGCGGCCCTGGCTGGTGGAGAGGGAACCGGTGACCCCGTCACGGAAGACACGCTGGCCTATTTCCGCGATGCCAACGACTTTCGCAACTACACCCTGCTGGAACTCCCGCATGCGTCTGATGCTTCGGAGCGTGACTACGCAGTGACCATCACCCGCAACTTTTTCTACAGCGCACTCATGCTGCTGCTGTGGGAGGCACTGCAAACATCAACAGACCCGCAACTGGCGGCGATTGCCGGCAAGTCGCTCAAAGAGGTGCGCTACCACTTTCGCCACTCGCGCGACTGGCTGGTGCGGCTGGGTGACGGAACACCCGAATCCCATGGCCGTACGCAAGCAGCTGTGAACCATTTAATGCCCTACACCCAGGAGTACTGGGCGCAAGCAGCTATCAATAACATAGCAGCCTCAGAAACTGCTGTCGGCATGGCAACGCTGCAAACCCGCTGGGACGACCTGATCAACGACGCTCTGGAAGAAGCCGGCCTGCAGCGCCCGCGTGTCATGGCCAAACCGGCACACGGCAAAAACGGCCGGCACAGCGAGCACCTGGCGCCGCTGCTGGCCGAGATGCAAAGCCTGGCGCGCGCCCACCCCCAGGCGCGTTGGTGACAAGGTGATGTGGTGAACAGCCTGCAAGCGATCTGGGACGCGCTGGATGCCGTGCCCGACCCGGAGATTCCGGTAGTGTCCATCCGCGAGCTGGGCATCCTGCGCGATGTACGCCAGACCAGCACCGGTGTGGAAATCATCATCACGCCCACCTACAGCGGCTGCCCGGCCATGGGACAGATTGAGGATGACATCCGCACGGCACTGGCGCAGCAGCAAATCAGTGCGCGCATCAGCATCCAGCTGGCGCCTGCCTGGACCACCGACTGGATCAGCGCGGCAACCAAGGAAAAGCTGCGCAGCTACGGCATTGCGCCACCGCACACCACCGCACCGGGTAGCGACAAGGTGGTCCGCTTTTCGCCCCACAAGGCTGCTGTTGATGCAGTCGCCTGCCCGCAATGCGGCTCGGTCAACACCACCGAAACCTCACACTTCGGCTCCACCGCTTGCAAGGCGCTGTACAAGTGCCTGGACTGCCTGGAACCGTTCGACTACTTCAAGAGTTATTGATGCCCCCACGTTCGCTCACTCCGTGTAGCTCTCTGCCCCCCGAGGGGGCGCTGCGCCTGCGGCCCGGCAAAGCCGGTTCCGCGGCCCCGGCTGGTGGAGAAAGAGCCCCCACGCTTGTCGCTTCGCGTACTTCGCTGCCCCCCGAGGGGGCGCTGCGCCTGCGGACTGGCGAAGCCAGCTCCGCGGCCCCGGCTGGCGAAGAGGAAGTCCCCACGACCGTCGCTTCGCGTACTTCGCTGCCACGCAGCGGTCACTGAGACTCATCCATGTCTGTTCCGCACTTCCATCCCCTGGTCATCCAGCGCGTCACGCCGGAAGTCGCCGGTGCCGTCGCGATCACCTTCGCCATTCCGCCTTCCCTGCGCGGTCTGTACGATTTCACGCCGGGCCAGTTCCTCACACTCAAGGCGCAGATCAACGGCGAACCGGTACGCCGCAGTTATTCCATCTGCAGCAGCACCCAGAACCTGGCAGATACGCATGAGATAGAAGTCGGCATCAAGCCGATCGAAGGCGGTGTGTTTTCCAACTGGGCCACGCGGCTGCAGCCGGGCGACACGCTGGACGTGATGCCGCCGGACGGCCGTTTCACGCCGCGCCTGAGCGGCGCGGTACACCGCGTGGGCTGGGCAGCGGGCTCGGGCATCACACCGCTGCTGTCCATCATTGCCAGCACACTGGCCGGTGAGGCTGACTCCACCTTCACGCTGGTGTATTGCAACCAGCGCAGCAGTTCCATCCTGTTCAACGAAGCACTGCAGGACCTGAAAGACCGCTACCCGGCGCGCCTGAGCCTGATTCACCTGCTGTCGCGGCAGGCACAAGAGGTCGCCCTGTTCAACGGCCGGCTCGACGCCGCAAAGGTCAGCAAGTTGCTCGGCAGCCTGATTCCAGCCGCTAGCATCGACGAGACTTTTATCTGCGGCCCGGAAGCCATGATTGAAGGCTGTGAGCAGGCCCTGCTGGCCGCCGGTGTGCCCAGGGCGCACATCCACGCAGAACGTTTTCTGAGCGGATCGCCTGCCACAACCGCTATTAAATCAGGAGCTGCTTACGCAATTGGGATAAGGGCTGCAGGCCAAAAAGAACCTGTAAATGGCGTGGCGACCGGCCCCATTTCCTTGTCGGTTCAACTGGATGGCAAGGCGCACGCGCTGCGCATGTTTGCGCATGAGCGGGTGCTGGATGTGGCACTGGCCGCCGGGCTGGACCTGCCCTACAGCTGCAAGGGCGGCGTCTGCTGCACCTGCCGCGCCAGGGTGACTGAAGGCCAGGTGGCGATGGAAAAAAACTTCACACTGGAAGACTGGGAAGTCAAAAAAGGCTTTGTGCTGAGCTGCCAGGCCAGGCCGCTCAGTGACAGCGTGTCCATCAGTTACGACGACAGGTAGCGAGGGAAACAGTTTTTAGCAAGCAGGGGCCGCGGAACCGGCTTTGCCGGGCCGCAGGCGCAGCGGCCCCCTCGCGGGGCAGGGAGCTACACGCAGTGAGCAACCGTGGAGGCTAGTATTTCAGCGCCGAACTTTTTCCCCAGAACACGCGGTAGGCAAACACCGTGTAGCCGATGATCATGGGCAGCACCACCGCTGCACCGACCAGAATCACGCCCATGGCAGCGGGTGCCGTGGCGGCCTGCCAGATGGTGATGCGGTCGATCACCAGCCACGGAAACAGGCTGTAAGCCAGTCCGTAAAACGCGAGCAAAAACACACCGACCGTCGCTCCAAACGGCACCCAGGCGCCGTATTCGTTGCCCTGCGCCAGCCGCACCGGCAGGCGCTGCAGGCTGCGGTAAATCACCGCAAACAGCACCGCCGTGGCGGCCGGAATCGGAATCAGCAGGACGATGTTCGGAAACGAAAACCATTTGGCAAAGATGATCGGGCTGACCAGCGGCGTGGCTAGCGAGATGGCCGCGACGCCGGCCATGGTGAACCAGAGGCTGCCGCGCGCCCAGCGCACCGCCTGGAGCTGCAGCTCGCCCTCGGACTTGATGATCAGCCAGCCCGCGCCCAGCAGGCAATAGGCTGCCACCAAGGCGAAGCCGATCACGGCGTTGAACAGCATGACCCAGCCCGTGGATGCAAAGCCGGTAATCAGCGAGCCCAGCATGTAACCCTGGCTCCAGCTGGCCAGCACCGAGCCACTGTAAAACAGGCGGTTCCACAAGGGCTTGTGCGCCGCGCGCGCTTTCACGCGGAAGTCAAAGGCCACACCGCGCAGCGTCAGGCCGATCAGCATGAAAGCCACCGGCAGATACAGCGCCCCCAGGATCACGCCATGCGCCAGCGGAAACACCGTCAGCAAAATCCCGACGCCCAGCACCAGCCAGGTTTCATTGGCGTCCCAGAAGGGGCCGATGCTGGCGATCATGGTGTCCTTGTCGTCTTCGCTGGCGCGGCGCATCAGCACCCCCACGCCGAGGTCATAACCGTCAAGAATGACGTAGGCCAGCATCGCCAGGCCCATGACACCCAGGAAAACAATCGGCATCCAGCCGGCGGCCTGCGTCAGGTCGGGAGCGAGGTCAAGCACGGGCGCCTCCTTCCTTTTCCGGGTAGTTGACAACGTTGAGCTCTTTCTCGGTGTCGCCGGCGGTCGGGTCGTCGCCAAAAGGCTTGTCGGCGTGTTTCTTGTGCCGCGCCAGGTAAAACACCACGGACACATACGAGACGAGCAAGCCCACGTACAGCACCAGATACAGCGCCAGTGTCAGGGCAATGCGCGGCGCCGGCACCGTGGACGCGGCTTCTACCGTCTTCAGTACGCCGGTGACCAGCCAGGGCTGGCGGCCGATCTCGGTCACATACCAGCCGGCGATCAGCGCGATCCAGCCGGAAAAGGTCATGGCCACCAGCATGCGCAGTTGCCAGCGCTTCAGCTCCGGCACAACAAGCTCCGTGGCACTCTCTTCACCAGCCGGGGCCGCGGAACCGGCTTCGCCGGGCCGCAGGCGCAGCGCCCCCTCGGGGGGCAGAGAAGTACGCGAAGCGACGAGCGTGGGGGCTCTTTTCCTCCAGGGCGCGAGTTGCCAGGTGCTGGCCCAGCTCACCAGCAGCATCAGCATGCCCATGCCGACCATGATGCGGAAAGCCCAGAACACCGGCGCCACCGGCGGGTGTTCGCCCTCGAACTGGTCCAGGCCCTTCACTTCTCCGTCGAGTGAATGCGTCAGGTACAGCGAAGCCAGCTTGGGGATGGCGATCTCGTAGCGGTTTTCCTTGGCCTTTTCATCGGGCAGGGCAAACAGGATGGCCGGTGCGCCCTTTTGCGTTTTCCAGATGCCTTCCATCGCCGCCAGCTTGGCCGGCTGGTGCTCCAGCGTGTTCAGGCCGTGCAGGTCGCCCGCGATGATCTGCAGCGGGATCAACATCGCTGCCAGGTAGATACCGGTCTTCAGGCTGGCCATTACTTCGGCGCTGCGGTCGTCGCGCAGCCAGCGGTAGGCCGAAATGCCCGCCACCAGAAACCCCACCGTCAGCCCCGAGGCCAGCATCATGTGTGTGAAGCGGTAGGGAAACGAGGGGTTGAAGATGACCTCCAGCCAGCTGGTCACATGCGCCTGGCCGTTGATCATCTCGAAACCGGCGGGCGTGTGCATCCAGGAGTTGAGCGCCAGAATCCAGAAAGCCGACAGCGTGGTGCCACCCGCCACCAGCAGCGTGGCGATCGTGTGCGTGCGCTCACTGACGCGCTCGCGTCCAAACAGCATCACGCCCAGCATGGTCGCTTCGAGGAAGAAGGCCGTGAGCACCTCATAGGCCAGCAAGGGCCCGGCGATGTTGCCGACTTTTTCCATGTAGCCCGGCCAGTTGGTGCCAAACTGGAAACTCATGGTGATGCCGCTGACCACCCCCAGCGCAAAGGTCAGCGCAAAAATTTTCACCCAGAACTGGTAGGCGTCCATCCAGTGCTGCTGGCCAGTTTTGACAAAACGCAGCTTGAAAAACAGCAGCACCCAGCCCAGCGAGATGGTGATGGTCGGAAAGAGAATGTGAAAAGTAATGTTGGCCGCAAACTGGATGCGCGCCAGCAGGAAAGCGTCGAGTCCATCCATCGTCAGCTCCGGTTGGTTTCTTCAGGAATGTGGGCCGGTGGCGCGGCCAACTTGGGCGCGGCGGCACGGCCTGTCAAGCCAGCCTTGACGCTACCGGCCACTTCCAGCAGCTTCTGGACCTTGGTGCCCATCTTCATGAGCTTGATCAGCGTGGCCGAGTCCATCTTCTGCACATCCGCCAGCCAGCCGGTCATGAGCTCGATCAAATCGTGCATCTGTTTCATGCGCGCCTGCGCGTGGATGTCGTCCTGCGTCGCAGGCTGTTCCATCAGCGCGTCGCGCAGCATCGACAGCGTCGGGTCGATCTCGCGTTTGCGCCGCTCTTCAGCCAGCGTGCGAAAGATGGCCCAGACATCTTCCGGCGCCTGGAAGTATTCGCGCCTGTCATTGGGCAGGTGCTGCAGCCGCACCAGGTTCCACGATTGCAGCTCTTTCAAGCCCATACTCACATTTGAGCGCGAAAAAGCCAGTGCCTCGCCAATGTCGTCGGCATTGAGCGCGCGCGGCGAGACATAAAGCAGCGCGTAAATCTGGCCAACCGTGCGGTTGATGCCCCAGCGGCTACCCATTTCACCGAAATGCAGGACAAAACGCTGGGTCAAGGGGGCAAGGTTCATGGTTTAACTTACTTAGTTTTCAGGAATTACTGAAATTATAGTAAGTTAAAAAAATTCTTGCTGGCGGTCGGAAACAGCCTTTTTTGGGGGGAGCGAAGGCGAAAAATGGACCGCTGCAGTCGATTTGCAGCCGACGACGCGCAAGTCCAACAGGCTCCTGCCAGGCCAAGCTGGCAATGACAGAACTTCAACATTGCTCAGTTTGCAGACTTCACCTTTCAAGCTTTTTCACAGCAAGAGTCAGCGCTTAATCTGCGCATGAATGATGTTGAGCAAATCCGCGTTGGAGGTCACCGATTTGACGAGGGACGCGGCAAACCGCTCGGTTTGCTTGCGCGGCAGCTCACTGGCTGAAAAGACCAGCACGCGCGGCTCCGGGCGCAGCGCCGTAATTATGGGTAACAGCTCCGTGCCGCAGCCGTCCGGAAGCGCCAGGTCAAGGATCACCAAGTCATACCGCTGTGTGCCGAGCAGCTGGCTGGCAGTGCGCAGATCGCCGGCATGGTCGAAATCGCCAATATCGGCAGCAATGGCGCTGACCACGCTCAGAACGTCCGCATCATCGTCAACATGGAGAATGCGCGGCCTGGTTCCCGCCAGGCTCGCACAGCGCTGTATCGCCGCCATCAGCCGCGCATGGTCAATGGGCTTGACCAACCAGTCGGCTACAACAATGCTGCCGAGCTGCACCGCTTGCTGGTCGCGGGCCAGCGCTGATACCACAATGATTGGCAAATCGCGTGCCAGCGGCTCTTCGCGCAGCTCGCTGATCAGCGGCGCGCCGTCGCGCCCCGGCAACTCGAAGTCGAGCGTCAACGCGACGTAGCGCCGCTGCGCCAGCAGCGCCCTGGCCTGCGCGCCATCGTGTGCAATGTCGGCGCCGTAGCCGCCCTGTTCGAGAATCATTCTCAGCAGGTTGGCCACATCGGGGGCGTCCTCGCAGATCAACACCCGGGGCTGTTGCGGCTCATCGAGCGTCGGCGTCTGTGGCAGCTTGAGCTCCTCAATTTGCGGAAAATCGACCCAGAAAATGGTGCCCCGGGGCGAGGTGTCAAAGCCAATGCGACCGCCCATTGACTCGACCAGTGACTTGGTGATGGCCAGCCCCAGACCGGTGCCGGCAAGGCCGCGCGTGTCGGAACCATCGGCCTGTGAAAACTTCTGAAAAATCCTTGCGCGAAATTCGTCCGGTATGCCTGGCCCGTGATCAGTGACACTCAGACGCAGCCCGGCACCGCGTTTTTCCACGGCGACCACCACGTTGTCCTGCGGCGCAGAATACTTGGCAGCGTTCGAAAGCAAGTTGGTGATGACCTGAATCATCCGGTCACTGTCGATGCGCACCAGGCCATCGACATCCCCATCAACCAGCTCAATGCCCACCTGCAACGCAGCCGCATAGGCGCGGTTTGCCTCGATGGCTTGCAGCAGCACCGGGCGCAGCGGCTGCGCCAGCAGGTTGAACTGCATTCGACCCGATTCCATTTTCTCGATATCAAGAATGTCGTTGATCAGGCGCACCAGCCGCTCGCTGTTGCTGTGGGCGATCTCAATCAGCTTGACCGCCGCCGGTGGCAGCGCCCCGGCCATACCGCCCGCGACCAGGCCCAGTGCACCGCGGATCGAGGTCAGCGGCGTGCGCAACTCGTGGCTGACGGTGGACACAAATTCATTCTTCATCCGGTCGACTTTCTGCCGCTCGGAAATATCCTGGGCGATACCGAGAAAGCCGGTGATATTCTGCTCTGCATCGCGCAGCGCTGTGACCGACAGCAGCACCGGGACGCGGCTGCCGTCCTTACGCACATAGGTCCACTCGTGCGCCTCGGCCTGGTGGCGCCGGGCCTTGGCGGCAAAGACCTCGAAGCCAGGCGCAATCACCTCGCCCAGTTCCTCGGACAGCGCTGCAGCGCACTGGGCAACTTCCTGCGGGTCATGGAACGGGGCTGGCGTCAGGCGGCCGATGACCTCGGCACTGCTGTAGCCCAACATCTGTTCAGCGGCGCGATTGAAGATCAGGATCGTGCCATCGACCGTCGTCGAGATGATCGAATAGGTGGCACCGTCGAGCACAGCGCTTTGCAAGGCAGTGGCGGCGTGCAGTTGCTGCTCGACCGCCTTGCGCGCGCTGATGTCGCGCACGATGCCAGTGAAAAATCGGCGTCCGCCCACCACCACCTCACTGACCGCCAGCTCCATCGGAAACGTGCTTGCGTCCTTGCGCCGACCGATAACCTTGCGCTCGATGCCGATCACGCGCGGGCTGCGCGTCTCCAGAAAACGGGCCAAATAGCCGTCATGCTCGCGCTGGTAGGGCTCGGGCATCAGTCGCTTGATGTTGTGCCCGATCACCTCCTCAGGCGGATACCCGAAGATGCGCGCTGCGGCCGGGTTGAAGCTCTCGACCGTGCCGCGCTCGTCGATGGTGATGATGCCTTCGACCGCCGTATTCAAAATGGCGCGCAGGAACGCCTCCTGCTCTTGGCCAACGCTGCGAAAATGCTCCTCGTGGCGCCGACTCACCTCTTCCTGCACCCAGTCGGCCAGGTCGCGCAGGACAAGCCGGTCAGCGTCGGAAAAGGCGCGCGGTTTGTTGTCGATCAGACACAAGGTGCCGATCCGAAAACCACCGGCAGTCGCCAGCGGCGCACCGGCATAGAAGCGGATGTCGGGCGCTGCAGTGACCAGCGGGTTATCGGCAAAGCGCGGATCGGCGAGCGTGTTTTCAATAACAAAAATGTCGTCTGCATGAATGGCATGGCCGCAAAACGAAATATCGCGCGAGGTTTCGCAGGCCGCCAGGCCCTGGTTCGACTTGAACCACTGCCGGTCTTGGTCAATCAGGCTGACCAGCGCGATCGGCACATCAAACAGGCGCTGCGCAATTCGGGTAATGCGGTCAAAGCGCTCCTCGGCAGGGGTGTCAAGCAGTTCCAGCGCGCGCAAGGCCGCCAGGCGACCAGGCTCGTCGGAGGGCAGGGATGGTGCAAGCATGAAAACTCCGTAGCGGCCACCGCAAATGGAGCCCACATTTCAGTATAAGCGTCGGGGGGCTCAGGGCAGTGCGCCGGTGCGCAGCAAAAGTCTCGCAGGTCTTGCGGCCGAGCAGAAAATTGAAAGACGTGGCCATTGCTTCACCCATGACCTGCCCGATCGCGTCGTCTGAATCGTTGACGGGCCTGCCACCCTGGGCAAAACCACCGGTGGGGTCTTCGTCCGAGCCTGCCGGCACCTATCAGCACCTGCCAAAACCGGTCAGCGCGGCCTGGGGGCCAGCGCGGGCCGCACGAGACGTGAGCGCTTGATCAGCG
>Ga0105046_10018718_pt1 | contig 10533 bp, 9 predicted proteins | sample MAT03_FD_78385 | JGI IMG/M metagenome (GOLD analysis project Ga0105046, IMG submission 78385) | Freshwater microbial communities from Lake Fryxell liftoff mats and glacier meltwater in Antarctica - MAT-03 (megahit assembly) | ecosystem: Environmental > Aquatic > Freshwater > Ice > Liftoff...
CCTGCGCCACCGATTTGCGAACGCGGCTGCGGCTGAGACCGCCGCGCTCCGACGGCATCGTTACGGCTGAGTCTCAAACCTCCGTCCACGCGCCCGGCACCGGCACGGGATAGCGGCCTTGCGCGTCGGCCTTCACGGGTGCGGGGCCGTTTTCCGTCAGGGTCGTCACGTCTGGGCAGAACTTGAACTCTGACGCCAGGGCTTGCTCCCAAGTGATGAGTTTGCCGGTATGTACGGCGGCGCGACCCATGATGGCGGCGAGATTGGAATACGCCGCGCGCTTGGCCTCGTTGTGCTTGGTGTTGTGGCGCACCGCACTTAGCAGCGCGTCCCACTCGGCCTGGTAGGGGCTGGCCTTCTCCTGCTCCGGACGCCAGGCGATGTTATCCCGGGTGATCCGCTGGTCCTTGTAAGTCTGCACCGTGGGCGCGTGGATGTTGCCCGAGAACTGGGCGGCGCATTTCGTTCCGTGGAGATAGGTGGCGAAGTCGGACAGACACTTGGGAATGTAACGCCCATTGACCATCGCCTTGGCCCCGTCGGCATAGGTGAATTCAATTGAATAGGTGTGCAGGTTTTGGCTGGCATCCGCCGCCCCGGGCGCACGCCCGCCGATGCCGTGGGCCGACACCGGCCAGCCGTCTTTGATCCAACAACACTCGTCAATCTGGTGAATCATCAACTCGATGAAGATGCCGGCGGACGCCCAAAGGAATTGATAGGGCCGCTGGATCTGCCACAGCACCTCGCTCCCGCCGCCGGAGTAAGGCCCCATGTAATAGCCGTCGTCCATGCGGTAGGCGCGAATGAGATGAATGTCGCCCAGGTCACCATCGCGGATTTTCTGGATCAGTGCCTGCCGGGCCGACGAATGCCGACACATGAGGCCGCAGCCGATCTTGAGGTTCTTGCTCTCCGCCAGTTCACCGAGTTTGAGGATGCGCTGAATGCCAGCGGGATCTGGGGCAAAGGTCTTTTCCATGAAGACATTCAGGCCCTTATCAATGGCGTATTCGACGTGCTGGGCGCGAAACGCGGCGTGCGTGCATTGCAGCACCACATCGCCGGGGCGCAGACTGTCAATTGCCTTGCGATAAGCATCAAAGCCGGTGAAGCGCCGCTCCGGCGGCACGTCCACCTGCTCCGGGAAGGCTTTAGTGAGGTTCTCGTGCGACGAGGCCAGCCGCTGCTCGAAGAGGTCCGCCATCGCCACCAGCTTGGTCGGCCCGGTGGTGGAGCGCAGCGCATCCGCCGCCGCCCCGCTGCCGCGACCGCCGCAGCCGATCAAGGCGAGGCGAATGGTGTTGTCCTCGGCGGCATGGACATACGGGAGGGCGACGCCGGCCAGTGCCGAGACGGCCGCAAACTTGCCGCTGCGCTTGAGGAACTCACGGCGCGACGCGGGGCCGTCGAGGCTCGATGATGGTTGCGTTTCCATGGGGCGAGAGGCGGTGAGTGTGTTCATAGAATTTGTGGCTGGTGGAGTGCGGGCGAGCATGTACTCCGAGGCCGCCCATGCCCAGCAGATTCCTTCCGCCGGCGACGCCTGCCCCAAGGCGCCGCGTGGCCGTGCGGTTGCCGACTGACCCGCCGTTCGCCGGGCAGGCCAGCCACCAGCCTACTGCCGTTGAATTCTGCGATCCGCGGGCGAAGGCAGCGGCGCTGCCTCCCTCTTCTCCCACGGCGGGAGGAGAGGGCTGGGGAGAGGAGGGCCGTTTGTGCCCGGATTTCCCCTCTCCCCACTCGTTCCTCGCGGGGAGAGGGAGAACTCCAGCCTGCGCCGACACGCTTAATTCAACGGCAGTGGCCACCAGCCCACCCTTCGCCACCAACTCAGCAGTGCGGGAGTCGAATTTCGGCCCGCGGATTCCGAGTTTGGGTTCCGTCCGCCCACTCCTCCACGGCTGCCAGGGCCACTGCGTCGCCATCGCGGCGGCCTGATTTCCGGTTTGCATCCTCCGCTGGGCTTGAGTCTCCTTGGCCCATGAAACAATTCGCCCTGTCCGCCACGCTTGCCAGCGGCATCGTCGTCTCGCTCCTCCTCAGCGCCGCCATCCCCCGCGCTGCGGCGGAAGAGGCCAAAGCGCGTTCTGGCCCGTGGATTCAACTCTTCAACGGCACCAACCTGAATGGCTGGACGCCCAAGATCGCCGGCTACCCGCTCGGCTCGAATTACAATAACACCTTCCGCGTCGAGGACGGCCTGCTCAAGGTGAGCTACGACCGCTACACGAATTTCACCGGCCAATTCGGACATCTTTTCTGGAAGGACCAGCTCAGCAATTACGTTCTGCGCGTCGAGTATCGCTTCGTCGGCCAACAGACGCCCGGCGGCCCCGGCTGGGCCTTTCGCAACAGTGGCGTGATGGTCCACGGCGAGGCACCGAAGGACATGGAGTTGAACCAGGATTTCCCGGCGTCCATCGAGGTGCAGTTGCTCGGTGGCCCCGGTCAGGGCAAGCGCACCACCGCCAACCTCTGCTCGCCCGGCACGCACGTCGTCATGGACGGCAAGCTCATCAAGCAGCACTGCGTTGACTCGACCTCCAAGACGTATCACGGCGACCAGTGGGTGATCGTTGAGCTAGAGGCGCACGGCAGCAAGGTCATCAAACACATCGTCGAAGGCGAAACCGTCCTGAGCTACAACTTGCCGCAACTCGACGACAGTGACGGTCACTCGAAGCAGCTCCTCCAAGCCCGCGGCGGCGTGGCGATCCTGGACGGCGGCAGTGTCAGCCTCCAATCAGAGAGTCATCCGGTCGAGTTCCGCAAAGTCGAGTTGATGAAGCTCGACAACTGACCGCCTCTCCACGCGCCACGCGCCCCGACCCCCTCCGCAAGAGAGTGGCGCCGCGCTTCCCGCCGGTGTGAATAGCGCAGCGCCCGCCGACTCTCGCAGGACGCGGCAGCTTCTAAGTCCTTGAAATCGTCCCCTTAGCGATGACATCCGAGACAGGCGCAACACCTGTTCCGCGACTCAGGCCCCGCGCAACACCATCTCCACGCAGAGACCTGAGGGCTGTTGGTTCCGGGCACTGACCCGGCCCTGGCAGGCTTCGATGCACGACTTCACAATCGCCAGGCCCAGGCCCGCCCCGCCACTGTCCCGGCTGCGCGAAGCCTCGCCGCGGAAGAATGGATCGAAGATTTGCCGGAGTGACTCTTCGGTTACCCCCGGACCCCGATCCGCGACCGTGACGACTACCGATTCGTCCTTGGCCAGCGCTGAGACGCGGATGGGACCGGCGTCTCCGGCATAGCGCACGGCGTTGCGAAGGACATTGGCCAGCGCGCGCCGCAGCAGTTCAGGTTCGGCCTGCACGCGGAGAGAGTCGGCGATGGAAAATTCGAGCAGGGAGCCGATGGGGACTTCGCGGGCGATCACCTCCTGCACGAGGGCCGCGAGCGGCACGGCTTCCAAGGGCAACTCCTTCTGCCGCAGCCCGGCTTTGGAAAAAGAGAGCAGCTCGTTGACCAAGCCGGACATTTCCTCGACCTCCTCGCGCACATCCGCCGCGTAAGCCTTCTGCTGCGCGTCGCCGCGTTCCTCCAGGATGCTGAGCGCCACCTGCATCCGGGCCAGGGGTGAACACAGCTCGTGCGCGATGTCACCGAGGAAGCGCTTCTGCCCGGTGACAAAGCCGGCCAGCCGTGCCGCCATGCGGTTGATGGCCTGGCCCAGGCGACCGAGTTCGTCGCGGCGGCGCTCGTTCACGCGGGCTTCGAATTGCCCCTCCGCAAGCTGTTCCGTGGCCCGGGTCATTTGCGATAGCGACCGGGTCAGGTTGCGCACGAGTGGAATCCAAAACAGCACGGAGAACAGCACGGCGGCAAAACCCACGATCACCCACGGCGTCGGGTCGAACAGCAACCCGCCGAAACTGATCGCGTCCGAAGCCATCACGAGCGTCAGCGGCCAGGAACGTCCCTGGCTCGAATCCGTCAGTGGCAGGCAGACACCGACCCAGTAGCGGGCAGGGTCGTCCGTGTGAACGAAGAACTTTGCCAGCGGCGTCGTGCGGTTGCTTTCCAGATCGCGCCGTGGGCCGCGGCCCGGCGGCGGCCCGCGGCCAAAGCCTTCTCCCGTGCCGCGCCGTTCGGCCAGCTTGGCGCGGACTTCTGCGGGCAGGGCGGTGGCCGCGCCCGCCACCTGGGTCCCGTCGGTGCGAAACAGAAGGAAGTCCGCTTGGTAGGCGTTGCCAAAGTTCTTGAGCGATTCACTCCAAGCCCGGGCAGGCTTGTCTTTGAGTTCCGCATTGATGACGGCGCTCAGCGCCGTGATGCGCTCGCCGCTGCGGCCGGCGAGCAGGGAGTCCAGGCCCAGCCGGAACTGCATCCGAAACACCGCGTAAAACACCACCCCCAGCACCACGAGGTTCAGGAAGAACCACAGGAGAATCTTCGCCAGCAAGGGAAAGCGCAGTTTCATTCGTTCAGCCCGTCGGGTCGGCGGGATTGATCAGCATATAACCGGCGGCGCGCACGGTGCGGATGAAACGCGGCTCTTTGGGATCGTCCCCCAGCTTGCGGCGCAGCGCGGAGATGTGGACATCAATTGAGCGGTCAAACACGTCGTAATTGCGCTCGCGGATTTCATCCAGCAATTGCTCGCGGCTCTTCACCCGGCCCCGCGCCCGTGCCAGCGAGGCGAGCAGATCGAACTCGACCGGCGTGAGCGTCAGCGGTTGATCATTCAGCAACGCCGTCCGCGACTCCGGCAACACGCGCAAGGGGCCGACCACGATCTCTTTGGCCGGCGGCGGTTCAGCGGAGACGGCACTCGCAGTGGCGGTGGCCCGACGGGTTACGGCCCGCAGCCGGGCCAGCAGTTCGCGCGTCGAGAAAGTCTTGGGCAGGTAATCGTCCGCGCCGAGTTCCAACCCCACGATGCGATCCGCCTCCTCGCCTCGCGCCGTGAGCATCAGCACCGGCACCGTGGAGGTGCGACGCAGTTGCTTGAGCACCTCGAAGCCATCCATGCCCGGCATCATCACGTCCAGCAGCACCGCATGGAAGCCACCAGCCAGCGCCTTCTCCAAGCCTTCCGGCCCGGTATGCGCGCACTCCACCGCATAGCCCATTGGCGTGAGGTAATCCGCGATGAGCCGGCAGAGCTTGCGGTCATCGTCAATCACCAGCAGCCGGGTCTTGCCGGCGTCCGGGGATTTGTTGGCGCTGGGAATGGACATCGTGATTCAACTCAACGGAACGACGGCAGAGTAATCCGGCAGCCGGTGGGAATCCGCAACATTTACAAGGGCTTTACAACTTTCCCAACGTCGGACGCGAACGGGGGCAGTCGGTCCCGGCTGGCTCCCGCCTGTAATCCGAAACCAGTGCCATCACCCTTGCCAGTTGGCGTGCGATTGGCGCGGGCGAAGCCGGATCGCGCTCCAGCAGCCAACTGGATCAGGCCCCCAAACCCCAGCTTCGCATCCTACCGGCATCACGCATCGCGCCTCTTCCGCCTGGGACGCCTTGCGCTCCCTGCGGCCATGCTCCCGCTCCCGCCCAAGTCTGGCTCGCCAACCGCCTCGTCCTCCGCGAAACCATCGCCGCTTGGGAGTTCCCGAGCTGGCCGGCGCCTGGAACCAGTGCCGGGCGGCCTTGCCCCCCGCCGAACACCAGCGCACGCAAGGCCAAGCCATCGGCAAGCCTCCTCCCCGGCCAGTTGGCCCGCGTCCGTCCCGGTTCGGAGTGGACAAGCTGGCCGCAAGGCATGGGTCTCGGGCCTGCCAGGCCACCGAACCGGCGCATTGCAGGCAGCGAGCACTGCAGCCTGCCGAGCGGTGCGGCTTTGCAATCCGGCAGAGAAGCGGCTCAGAGACGCACCGGAACGCGCAAATCATCCGCAACAAAAGTTGCCCAACTGCGCCGCGTTCCGGCCCCATGAACATCGTCATCTCCCCCACGCTGGACGGTCTGGCCTCCGAACGCCTCCGCGCCTTCGCCACGCAACTGGCCAGTCTGCCCGCCGACGAACCGGCCATCCGCAACCTCACCCGCACCAAGACCGCCTGGGCGCTCCGCACGCCCTTGCTCAACGGCCAGACCCGCGCCTACGAGGCTGCCGTCCGCCTGCTGGCCGATCTGTGCCTGCTGAAATGGAAAGTTCGCGCCGATGCCTGCGGAATTGAACTCGAATCCCCCTCCAACTCCCGCCGGCAGGCCGCCACGCCCGAGGAAATCCGCGCCGCGAAAGACGACATCCGCCGCGAACTCGCGCCCGCGCTGGCCGCGCAGTTTTCCGATCCCCTCGTGCGCGGCTTCATCGCCGACCTTGAGCAACCGCCCCGCGGCTCCCGTCGCCAGAGCATCCGCCACCTCATCGCCGACGGCGCGGAAGTCTTCGCCCGCCTCCAGCCCGCGCTCGCCGCCGCCCACGCCGTCATCGGCATCGCGGCCCTGGGCCACCGCCCGCTCGTCAGCCCGCAACGCGACCAGGCCATCGGCTGGCCAGTGCATCCGCCGGTGGTGGGTGGCGCAGCGGGCGGGCGCCGCCCCGATACGACGCGCCAGCGTTTTGGAGTGCGTCCGGCTGGCCGATGCTTTCCGCACGCCCACCGCACCCGAACGCGGGAGCAAGCTGCCCGCACTCCAAAACGCTGGCGCGCGTTTGGCCCCGCCTCCGGCCATCCAATCCACCAACCACCTGGGGACGCACCGCCGCCCAAGCCAACGCCGCCGCCGAACGACCCCTGTGGTCGCACCCGCACGGGCTGATCCCGGCGACCCGTTCTGGCCGTGGCCTCCAAGCTTGCCCGCCCGCTCGCCCAGGCCCACACTGCCCCAGCGATGCCGACGGAATTGTTCAACCAGCCCAACGCCTACGCGGGGATCAAGGAATCCCTGCGCGAACTCTATTTGGGCGACCCGCGCCCGTGGCTCATCGGCTTCAGCGGCGGGAAGGACAGCACCATGGTGGCCGCACTGGTGTTTGATGCCGCCCTGTCCGTCCCGCGTGAGCAGCGCACGAAAGAAATCCACGTCGTTTGCACCGACACCCGCGTTGAGATTCCAGCCGTCGTGGAAGCCATCGAAACCACGCTGGCCAAAATGCGGAAGTGCGCCGCCGAAAACGACCTCAAGCTCGAAGTTCATCTCCTGCGCCCGCCGGCTGAACAAGTTTTGGAATAGCGCGAAAGCGACCTGCTGTTCAAGAGGGGGCTCGGAGATAATCGGCCTAATCCATGCAAGTTTACAAAGACAGTTTCTTTAGAATCTTCCAGTCCGACATTCGAAGCGGACTGCAGAGATTCTTTGAAAACCGGCTCGTCCGGATCACGCCGGAAATCGCTGCTGATTTAATCGACGCTGCCACGCTCGAAAAGCTGGTTGGATTACAGCTTGTGGAGCTTGACCCTGACGCTGGCGAGTACCGACTCGATGATCGAGTCGAACGCTTTCTGGACGAGATGTTGGCCGCTGGAGAAATTGCTCAAGCTGACTGGCTGATTGGGCTGCTCGAAGAGTTGCGGCGCTTGATTGAAGGCCACCAAAAACTCACCGATGCGACCAAGGGTGATGCGCTTTTCCGTCGTATTTGCCGGCTGATGCGCACTTGCCTTAGCCGAATCCAACGGCACTTGGAGGACGTCAGGACGGCAGTGGATTACGACTACAGGGCTGGCTCCGATTACGAGGTGAAGCTGATGAAGCTGCAATGGCACCTCGAACGAGCACGGAGTTTTGGTAATTCCATCACCGACTTGAACAATTTATTGCGAAACGACGCTTTTTTCCAGGTTCACCAGGAAATCGAACTTTTGTCCCTGCGCAGTCGGTTGATCCGCACGTGTGGCTTGGTTGGCGACGCTTTGATCGATGTTTACCAGGGCATTGAGGAGTATCTGAACCGCGTATTGAGGGAATTTGGCCGGGCACGCAAGCTCATTCGCCTTCGCGGCTTGATCGAACGGCATGAGCATCTTTCTTCCACAAACCTTGCAGAAATGGCGGCCGCGGCTGAAGGCCCATGGTTCCGAGAATTTCGCGTTCGGACTTCGCTCGACCCGACTCTCATCGACAGTCGGCCAGATTTGCTGCAGCGGGCGCTGGCACGCGCCGGCATCGGAGACGCGCACGGCAAGACGCGCCGCGTTCGACTTACAGAGCATCCGCTCATCGATCTTCCGCCAGTTATTGATTGGAGCAACGTTTACGACGTGTTCTCAAAACAGCAGAAGGATCTGTTTACTTTTCTTGTCACGGCCCGGGTTGAAGGCCGCCATTTAACCGAAGAAGAGCGTATCGATGGTTATTGCTCCATCCTTAGCAATGAGGACTGGGCGGGAGATTTGGGCCCCCGTCCGTTTCTAATGGCGGCCAAGGAGGGATGGGAATACGCCATCGTGAAGCCGCCAGATTTGAAAACCCATGAAGATTGAAGCTCCCGCTATCGCCCGTCGCCTCTTCTCCCGATTATGCAAAGGGGACAACCTGGTGCTTTCTCGCAACGGACCTGGTGAAGACGCTGAACTCTTTGCTCAGGTTGAACAAACCGAAGCTGACGGGGAGCCCTGTCGGCATTACTTTGAGGTCCTCGGCTTCCAGCTTCAGCGGGGCGACAACTGCTACTACTTTACCACTCAAGATGAGCCACAAGCCAATCTCGAAACCAAACTGGACCGGATGCTTCGATTGGTGCGGTTGCTGGACTTCTTCTCCTCCCACGTTGAGACCTTCAGCGAGGGGCAGATATTCTCGGCGTCTACGCTGGCGGCTCGCTGCAACGGTGACACGAAGGCGGAACGCTTTCTCCAGGAAATGGGGAAAGGTGAGAACAACCAGGAACGCCTCGAAAATCTGCTCCAAACGCTGGTGAGGCAGGGATACCTCTCAGATTACGACACTAACCGGCAGGAATTTAAGGTGCTTTCGGCAATTAACTACATCTTCGCATTTGCAGATCGCATTGAGATCCCCGGCGAGGGCAACGACACGGAGGAATCAAATGCGAAGGCTTAATCGTATCATCCTAATCAACGCAGCGGGTTTCGATTACGTCGAGTTCCCGGTCGGTGGCCACAGCCAGGTGATTGGCGTCAATGGCCACGGGAAGTCAACGCTGCTGAGAACGGTTTTGTTCTTTTACTTGGGCACGAACGAAAAGGCGCCATACGCGCTCCACGAAACCAAAACCGACTTCGTTAGCCACTATCTCGGCGATCCCCCGTCCTATTTGATTTATGAAGTGGCCCGCGGAAATGGTGAACCTGGTTATCACATCGCGGTTACCCGGCCAGCCGGCCGCATTCAATTCCATTTCATCGACGCCCCCTTTTCCAAAAATTATTACGTGGATGGCAACGTGGTGCAGTCGATCGAAACTGTTTCACAAGGGCTGCGCGACGCGAATTGTGATTTCGACACGGTCACGTCATACGATGAATTTAACCATCGAATCTACGGCCTTGTTCCGTCCCCTTACTCTGTCTTCCGCCCGGCACCACGAAGCTCCAGGCAAGTTGGGATTTTGCCCAGAATAATCAGTGGTATTTTCACGGTCAGCCAACTTGATGCTGATAAGCTCAAATCGGCGTTGACCTGCGGAGTGCGTCAAGATTCCCTCACGACCGAGCTTGATTTGGTATTGCTCAAGAACCAGTTGGAGAATTTCAGGCGCGTAAACCACGCCGTAAAAACATACCTGCGGTATGAGCAAGATGCTTTAGACCTCGTGGCGCTGGCTGAGCAATTCGAGACCGTCGAGTCAGAACGCCAGCATGCGATCGAAGACTTGGTGCGCATGGCCAAGCGATTGCCGGAGGAATGGCGCCTCCTGACGGAACAACAAACCGCACTGGCCAAGGAACGGACCGAAGCCGTTGCGCAGTTCGATTCAGCCAATGAGGAGCTCGGGCAGGCCATCCACAAGTTGGGTGAGGAAATCGCCGTGCTCTACAGCAAAATCGCGAAGGGTGAAGACACAGAGGCGGAATATCGTAAGCATGAGATTGAACGCAAAAGCAAAGAACTGGAAAAGTTGCCAGCCCTCAATGAGGAAAGCCGTTCCGCCCAGGAGGAGTATGATTCTCTGACCGCCAGATATGGAGACGAGCAGCAGCGAAAAGAGCGGATGATGGCCAGTGTCCAGCAGACCTGGACCGAGCTTTCCCGGCAAATCGCCGAAAAGCGAGCAGCGTGCGAGCGTGAGTCGCTCCAACACCTTAAAGGGCTGGAGCAGGAGCGGACGCAGGCGCTAGCGTTGATTGAGGAAGAGCAGAATGGGGCCAAGAACTCTTTGAGGCCCAAGCGGGAATGCGCTCAAATTGACCGGGCCAGCCTGAACCGGGAATTCAAGGATCTGCCGGACATCAAAGAGCCCGCAGAATTGGTGCAGCTCCGGACGACGCTAGCCGAGGCGGACAGTAAAATGCGCGAGGAGGCCAGTCGGCAGGAACGGCTCCGCAGCCAAATCACCTTGGCAAAGGAGAAAAGCGAGCGGGAGAGGGAGCGCATCGATCGCGACGCTGCCGCCGAAAGCACCCAACTGGAAGCAGTAATCAAGCAACTTGAAGCGGCCCGTGA
>Ga0105046_10018719_pt1 | contig 10533 bp, 6 predicted proteins | sample MAT03_FD_78385 | JGI IMG/M metagenome (GOLD analysis project Ga0105046, IMG submission 78385) | Freshwater microbial communities from Lake Fryxell liftoff mats and glacier meltwater in Antarctica - MAT-03 (megahit assembly) | ecosystem: Environmental > Aquatic > Freshwater > Ice > Liftoff...
AATATGGGCTTGATGCACGACCCCGGAAACGGTGGCAATTCCTTATTTGCCTACGGTTTCGGTCATTTTATCAATGCTAGCTATCGCACCGTGATGAGCTATTCAAATAACTGTACGTCCGGATGTACGCGGGTGCCCTATTTTTCAAACCCCAACGTTAACTACAACGGAGTCGCCTCCGGTATCGCCAATCAACGCGACAATGCGCGTGCCAGTAATATCACGGCACCCGATGTCGCTAATTTCCGGGCTGCCAATACAAACTCAATTTTCTCCAACGGCTTTGAGTGAATCAGTGGCTACCTGTTGCTAATCGCGCATCAAGTTAGGCTAAACATAGAAACCGCGCCCATTGCTCGAATGTCAAATCTGTAGCAAAGTGCTGAGGTATATGTGGGCCTCGGCAAACAAATTAAATAGATACGTTGTTTTGCCTAATTAAAACCGCCAATCCAAAATTTTTCAGAACGGAGCAAAGCTCATGCGCATAACCGCTTTAATATTGGTCGTGTTAACCGCCGCCGCTGGATTTTATGCGCCAGCAAACGCCGCCGCGAAAATTTACAAGTGGACCGACGCGAACGGCCAGGTGCATTTCGATTCGTCGCCACCGCCGGGCCAGGTTACAGAAAAAGTACGCATTCAGAAAGGGGTTGATGCGCCACCACCCGCGCCCACGGACGTAGCGACTGCAGCTAACGCTAGTTCGTCAGGTACCGAAAAACCAGCGCTTAGCCCAGAGCAGCGGGCTGAATTGACACGCTATTGCAACGGCATGCGCGAGCGGATTTCGGTATTGAAGCAGGGCGGTCGGGTGATTGAAAAAGCACCTGATGGCTCTAGTCTTGCACTCAATGCCGAGGCGGTTACAGAAAAATTGAAAGCGGATGAAGCAAATGTAAAGAGCTACTGCGCCGCAAATGGCCTTTGACGCGTTTACTGTGACGGCTTAAGAAAACTCGTTAATTAAGTCGTTCAAAAACCGTTGCCCTAGCTCGCTAGCACGCAACATGCCGTGATCGTCTACCAGCAATCCGCGCTTCAATGCGCGGTGATATCCGGGTAATTCACTCAACTCCATGCCGGTGCGCTTGGCAAAGTCGCTGCTGGGAACGCCTTCAAAAAGCCGCAATGCATTGAGCATGTATTCAAGCGGCAGCTCTGCTGAACCAAGCACGCGCCGCTCCACCCAGGAACTGGGTGTGCCCGCGCACTCTTGGTACAAGCGGGGTATTTTTTGCTTCGCGGTACGGGTGATTTGACCGTTTGCTAAATCGGTAATTTTCGCATGTGCACCGGCACCGATGCCCAAGTAGTCGCCGAAGCGCCAATACAGTTGGTTATGCGTACTTCTAAAGCCAGGCTTGGCATAGGCTGAGACTTCGTAATGCTCGAAGTTCGCACCTTTCAGTGTCTGTTCGCAGGCTTCTTGCATCGCCCAGGCGCTATCCTCGTCGGGCAAATCTTGTGGTGGGAATTTGGCGTAAACCGTATCTGGCTCAAGCGTCAAGTGATAGTGGGAAATATGCTCCGGTGCTAGCGCTACGGCTTGGCTAAGATCGGCTAAGGCATCAGCCTCGGTCTGGGCAGGCAGCGCGTACATTAAATCAATATTGATGTTTCGCACGCCCGCTTTGCGCGCCAATTCAAACGCGCGTTGTGCTTCCCCGGCGCTATGAATGCGGCCCAGACGCTTTAGCTTCACATCGTCAAAACTTTGCACGCCAAAAGAAATTCGGTTAACGCCAGCGGCCAGATAGCCTTCGAATCGACCAAACTCAGCGGTGCCGGGATTGGTTTCAAGTGTGATTTCAGCATCCGGCCTAAGCGTTAGACGTGATCGCACGCCAGTTAGGATTGCATCGATACCCTCAGTGGAAAACAAACTTGGCGTGCCGCCGCCAAAAAATATGCTCACCACCGGCCTGCCCCATACGGCGGGCAAATCTTGTTCTAAATCGGCTAAAAGCGCACGTATGTAGTCACTTTCAGGAATGGTTTTGGGCTGCTGATGCGAGTTGAAGTCACAATACGGGCATTTTCGTACGCACCAGGGCAGGTGAATATAAAGCGCCAAGGGCGGTAGAGTCAGGCGGCTGGGGTTAAACGTCATGGCGCAAGTGTACATTGCGATTGCATATTCAAAGGCGCGCTGCAATCGGGTAACGTGTCATTAAGTCACGTTCTAAATGGTTTAGATTTGTCACTATTTGACGTACTCTGTCAAACTGTTTAAATCGACTGTCGCCCAACCGCGCTGGTCTTATTGTTGCCCTGCGGGAATGCTGCGCCCATATGTCTGAATCGATTGCGACCGTAGCCCGCGACCAACTTCGTGCGCTGGCGACACTGCTGAAAATTGGCTGGGTTAGCAAGCACGCGCAGGTTTTGGTCGGGCAATTTAGTGCGCTGTCCGAATTGGCTAGAGAACATGGTTTTACTGAGCTATCGACCTTAGCGCGGGCGCTGAGCGCGTCAGTGTTGCTTTATGTCAAAGATGGCCCGGATGAACAGGGCCACGGGCGTTTTATGGAGCTCGGACGCAAGGTCAATGCGCTGATTGGTAAAGACGGTCTACTGCAGAAGAAAACGGAAAAACCGCGCTTGTTGCCGGATGCTGTCGATGCCAATTTTCGTGCAGTTTTTATGCTGGCAGAACTTGACCCCGCGCAATCGGCGGTGTTGCCGCGCGAACTGCAGCTTAGTCTAAGCAAACGTCAGTTCGCTTTGCATGTGTTCGCCGAAGGTGACGCGCTGACTGAGGCCCTCGTCAATCAAACACCCGCCGCATTAATTTGCGAGGCAGCGCTGATGCCCGCGCTAAGCGAGCTGTTGGACGTGATCGAAAAAGAGCAGCCTGGCCTGTCAATGCGGGTACCTTTGGTTGCGGTCAATAAACAAGCCAGCGCAGCACGACGCTTGACGGCGGCTTTGGGCTGGGCGGATTGCTATTTGGAAGCGCCAAGCGCAGAAGAAATCGCGCTCGCAATCGCGGAAGTGGCAACAATACGCGATGACGCAAAGTTTCAGGTACTGATCGTTGATGACGATCGCCAGCAGGCGATGTTTTGTGCTGGCGTATTGAAGCGTAAGGGTATGGAGGTGGTGTCAGCACTAAGTGCCGAAGAAGCGCTGGTTGCGTTGACCTCAATGCGCCCGGATCTGGTGCTGATGGATTTGTATCTGCCGGGCTTGAACGGCATGGAGTTGACCGCGATTTTGCGGCAGCGCTCGGATTCCTTGCTACTGCCCATTGTGTTTTTGAGTGGCGAGCAAGACGCGCAGAAGCGCTTCGATGCGCTCAATATCGGTGGTGATGACTATTTGACCAAACCAATTCGCCCGCGCCATTTGGCGATTGCTGTTGCGAGTCGAATTAAGCGCGTGCGTGCCCTGCGTGCGCAGTTGAGCGAAGCGCGACAACCGGTGGACACGCACGGCCTGTATCGCCGCCCGGCGTTTTTAGATTTGCTGCAACAGCAGGCCGAACGCGTTAATAGCAATGAATTACTTGCCGGTGGTCAAGCGCTGATTTATCTATTGCTAGATCATGCCGATACTTTAATAGACGAGTTAGGCCTGTTCGCACAAAACAGCCTCGATCAGGCACTCTGTGCGCGCTTTGCGGAAACGATTGACGCTGCCGATGCGCTAACTGCGCTGGGGAATTTCGAGTACGCGCTGCTGGTTCAACGAGCGGATACCGAGCGCTTATTAGCGCTTGCTGATGCGTTAAGACAAAATGTTGCCGCGCGCGCGCTGCCGATCAAAAATGATGAGTTGGCGTTGACGATCAGCGTTGGCGTTATTGAACATAACGATGCGCGCGGTAATGCCGAACGCTGGCTGATGTTGGGGCAAATGGCGGCACAGCGGGCGCAGCGCAAGGGCGGCAATCGCATCGAGCGCGGTCAATTTGAGTCCTTACGCGCTGCACCCGCGCGGCAAAAGGTTATTGAGGATTTACTGAAAGAAGCACCCTCGCGCAATAATACCTTGATCGAATATCAGCCGATCGTACCCTTGCGGGGCGCGCCGATTCCGCAATATACACAGCATTTACGTTTGCGCGGCAACACCGTTTCCACCGCGATGCTGACCCGCAGTGACTATGCTGAGCTTGCCGAGCGGCTAGGTGCAGCAATCAAATTAGATCGCTTCGCCTGCCAACAAGCGATTCAAGCGATCCGCGACGGCGCGCGTTTTGGCAGCCAGGCGCGGCTGTTTGTGCGCTTGAGTGTGGCCTCGTTGCTGGGCGATATTGCGCAAACCTTAAAAGCCGAGCTGTCCATGGGCAGCATTGACGCTAAGCTGCTGTTTTTAGAGTTCGACCTGCAAGACATTGAGCTTGAGCTGGCCGCGTGCAACCGCCGATTTGATGCTTTGCGCGTGTTGGGTGTATCCATTTGCCTCAGCGTCGCGCTCAAGCGGCCGCGTCTGAGTGCAATGTTGCTCAAGCTCAAACCGGATGCGATCAAACTGCACACAAATTTGATTAGCGATTCGGCTGAGTCCATGGAGTTTTTGAAAACCCTAAACGTCGCGCGCGAAAGCAGCCCGCTGATTGCAACTCAAGCAAGCGGGCCGGAAACGTTGGCAACGCTTTGGGCGCATAACATTGATTATTTGCAGGCCGATTTTATTGGTCCGGTGCGTGCACAGCTAGATTTTGTCTTCGTTCCCTTGAAAATCGCGCAGGAAAAGTAGCGATCGATTTGGCTCCTTGCCTAAGAACCGTTCGCACTGAGCTCGTCGAAGTGCAGAGCATCACCCACGCTAACAAAGCCTTGCCCGGCGATTGCGCGCGCCTTTGCCGATACACCCGTAGCCGCTCAGCTTGCATTTGCTACCCTAGACTACGTCAGCATCTGCGTTGTGAGCCTTAAAATCTATGTCACGCCAAATTCTTGTTACTCCAGCACTGCCCTATGCCAATGGCCAGATTCACATGGGCCATCTTTTGGGCTATATCCAAGCCGATATTTGGGTACGCGCGCTGCGTTTAAGCGGGCACACCGTGCATTTTGTCTGCGCCGATGACACGCACGGCACGCCGATCATGTTGGCAGCGGAAAAAGCTGGCGTTACGCCCGAGATGTTTGTCGCCGGTGTGCAAGTCCAGCACGAGCGCGATTTTGCCGATTTTGGCGTGGCTTTTGATCATTTTCATTCGACCCATTCGCGTGAAAATCAGCGCCTGACTGAGCAGATTTATCTGGCACTTCAGGCAGCCGGTGCAATCTCAAAACGCTCAATTCAGCAGCTGTTCGATCCTGAAAAGCAGATGTTTTTGCCGGATCGTTTTGTCAAAGGCGAATGCCCGAAATGTGGCAAGGCGGATCAATATGGGGATAACTGCGAAAACTGCGGCGCAACCTATCAGCCTACCGATCTGAAAAACCCACACTCTGTGCTTTCCGGTGCCGCGCCGGTCTTGCGCGATTCCGAGCACTACTTTTTCGAGCTGGGTCAATTCCAAACATTTTTGGCCGATTGGTTGAGCGGTGATGTTGCACCTTCAAGTGTGAAAGCGAAGCTGCGCGAATGGTTTGATTCGGGTTTGCGGCCCTGGGATATTAGCCGCGATGCGCCGTATTTCGGTTTCGAGATTCCCGGAACCGCCTCTGATGGCGTGCCGGCAAAATACTTTTACGTCTGGTTGGACGCACCAATCGGCTATTTGGCGGCCTTTGATGCCTATTGCCAACGCACCGGCATTGATTTTAATGCGTTTATGGGCGCGGACAGCACCGCTGAGCTGCACCATTTCATCGGCAAAGACATCGTCAATTTTCACGGGCTGTTTTGGCCAGCGGTGCTGAAAGGGTCGGGTATGCGCACGCCGACCAAGCTGCACGTCAATGGCTACGTCATGGTCAATGGCGAAAAAATGTCGAAAGCGCGCGGCACTTTCATTATGGCGCGCACCTATCTAAATCAAGATTTGAATGCCGAATGCTTGCGTTATTACTACGCCAGCAAAAGCAGCGGCGCGGTAGACGATTTAGACCTAAATCTGGAAGACTTCGTGCAGCGCGTGAACGCGGAATTGGTCGGGAAATTGGTCAATATCGCCAGCCGCTGCGCAGGCTTTGTGCACCAGCATTTTGATGGCCGCTTACCCGCACTCAGCGTGGACACCGAGATCAGCTATTTAGCGGCGGCAAAACGGCTCGATTTGGCCTGCCAGCCTGCCTATGAGGCGGTGGACTTTGGCTTGGTGCTGCGCGAAGTCATGGCGGTTGCGGACATCGTCAACGCTAGAATCGCACAAGCCGCACCCTGGACTTTGGCGAAAGCACCCGAGCATAAAGATGAGCTTGCCGCAATCTTGGGCTATTCGCTCAATATGTATCGTTTGCTGATCGGCTGGCTGAAACCAGTGGTGCCGAATTTGGCAGCGGCTTCAGAGGCGTTTCTACGCAGCCCGCTGAGCAACTTTTCCGCACTGATGCAGCCCCTGTCGGGCGGGCATACGATTTCGCCTTTCACCGCGTTGCTTGGCCGCATAGATAAAAAGCAGCTTGATGCGATGGTCGCAGCGTCCATTGAAACCATTGGCACGCCCGAACCAGTGAAGCCAGTGAAAGCCGCTAAATCCGCAATAGCCGTGGTTCCGGCACTGGATGCGGCTGAGGGAAGCTACATCAGTATTGAAGATTTCAGCAAAGTAGAGCTCAAGATTGCACGCATTGTCAGCGCAGAATCAGTGCCGGAAGCCGATAAATTGTTGCGGCTAATGCTAGATATCGGCGAAGAAAAGCCACGGCAAGTGTTTGCAGGCATTAAATCAGCCTATGCGCCCGAAGCGCTAGTTGGCCGGTTAACCGTCATGGTCGCGAATTTGGCACCCCGGAAAATGCGTTTTGGCATGAGCGAAGGCATGGTTTTAGCCGCCAGCGATGCCAGCGGCGGGCCGTTTTTGTTGAGTCCTGATGCGGGTGCGGTTTTGGGAATGCGGGTTAAGTAACTCGTTGGTCAATTTAGCAACTGCCGAGAAACAGCGTGGACATTCTTAAATACAACGGATACGAAGGAACTGCAGAGCTTGATATGGCTCGTGGTGTTTGTCGGGGTAAAATTCTTTTTATTAAAGACTTAGTGACTTATGAATCGGCTAACCCAGCGCATCTGCAGAAGGAATTTGAGGCTGCAATAGACGATTACTTAGAAACCTGCGAATTGTTGAAACGGGAAGCTGCTAAACCATTTCGTGGGCAGTTCAATGTCCGAATTCCTCGCGAACTGCACCGCGCTGCCGCTTTGCGTGCGGTGGAAGATGGCCTTGCATTAAATGATGTGGTTGTGAAGGCGCTTGATGCATTTTGCTTATCTTCGCCACCACCTTCACCCTAGCCGCCCAGAAATCTCCATAAACAACCTCTCATACCCCTGATTCATGCGCTCTCGACTGAACTCAAGCCGCGCTTTTTGCTGCCCGGCGCGGCTTAGTCGCTCAGCATCACTCGGATTGCGTAATAGCCGCTCGAGCGCATCGGCTAAAGCCTGAGCATTTTTGGAGCCGACCAAAATTCCATCAATATCGTTTTGAATGACTTCGCGCACGCCAGGCACATCGCTGCCAATCACCGCGCAGCCTGCGGCCATGCCTTCGATCAGGGCCAACGGCATGCCTTCATGATGGGTGCTGAGCACCGCGATTTGGTTTCGCATCAATAATTCCGGCACATTGCGAATCACGCCTAAAAATTTAACCTGCGTTTCTATATCCAAACTTTGCGCTAGGCGTACCAGTGGTTCTTTATGGTTTTGCTTACCACCGCCGGCTAGATGCAGGAGCGGGCGCAGCCCACGTTCGGCCAATAGCGCGAGCGCGTGCAGCACGGTGGCATGATCTTTTTGCTTGGACAAGCGCGCGACCATCACAATGCCGACTTGGCGCGTGCCGAAATCAATGGCATTGGCACCCTGAAATGGTTCGAGGCGAATGCCATTGGCAATCGCGACCACGCGGTCGGCGGGCAAACCTTGCGCGAGCAACGCCAGCCGAACGCCTTCAGAGCAGCCGACGATGCGATCCGTGCGCTGCGCCAGCCAGCGTGACTGGATCAAACGCCAACGGCTATAGCGTTCGCGGGTATTGTGTTCGACTTGCACTAGATGCGGCACTTTTGCCAACAGCCCTGCGTAGCGGCCCCACAGGTGTTCACTAAAGCCATGTGCGACTAAGACGTCGGGTTTGAAGGCGCGGCAAACGCGCGCCAAATCAAAAATTGTGGCGATATGCGACCAGCCGGCCACCAATGCAAGCGGTACACCATCGCGTTGCAGCTCGGCCAGCCGTTCAGGAGGCGTATGGCGTTTGCGTCTGAGTACCAACAGCGGCGTCATGCTGTTGCCCGCGCGCGCGGCATTAACCAGCGCAATCGCCACTTGCGTTGCGCCGCCGGAAAAGCCGCCGGTTACAAAATGCACGACCCGTAGCGGCTCACTTTGGTTGTTCGTGTGCAAAGGCGTCGTTTGTGCTTGAGTGCTTATTGCCTCGGGTTGATTCATAAACGTTTGGCAATTAGTCCAGCAAATAAGAAATCATAGCGCTTTGTGCGCTAGCGAACGTGCCAAGTGCATCAAAACCCGGCACAATTGAGATTAACGAACGTTTTACATGCAAGCGATGTCAAAACGTGGCCACAGATATTTAATTAAATCGCAACCGGAGTTCTCATGAAGCCCCTAACCCTTGCCATATCGCTCGCCCTGAGTGTTGGATCGTCCGCGGTATTCGCGCAGATGACAGATAACGTGTCCGAGCAAAAGCCGGATAAAATGGTAACCCCAATGGTGCCTTTAACCTATGTCGGCTCAAACGCGCGCGTCGGCGCCACAATTGATACCGACGGGGACTTCAGCGGTGAAGTTCTGGGCATTTTGGGCTTCACCGGCACTTCGGCCGTGTTGGCGGAAGGCTGGCTGGGTAACGGCGGCGCGGGTGGTGTGCAGTTAGGCTACAACTGGCTCTGGGGCGTGAAAGATAAGCAAGCGGCGATTGATGACCCAAACTCAATGGTAGTCGCAAAAGTGTTTGCGGCTTTTGATCGAAACTCAGAAAGCGATCGCAAAGTAACGCTCGGCATTGGTGCTGAGAAAAACGACGTATTTTTCACCGGCTATGTAAGCAAAGGCCTCAGCGACGAGCGGCTGACGCGCACCGCTAATAGCGTGTTCAACGACACCTTAGGTGGCACCCAAAACGGCCGTCCATTCACGCAAATGCGCTCGGTCAACACCATTTTCGAGCAGTTTGAAAAAGGCTACGACCGCGCCTTGGGCCTACGCCTCGGCAAATACTACGATAGCAATTTGCTGCGTTTACGCGGTGGTTTGGATTTTGCCAACGGCGATCAAAGCACTGATCAATTGACCGCAAGCGTGGGTGTCGATAAATATTTCGAAGGCACTGGGCATTCGCTGTCGTTGGATGTATCGCATGCCTCGAAAGGGCTGGCCGATGCACCGACCAACGCTAGTTTTGCCGCGCTACAAAACAATTTTAATAGCGATGATAACGACACTGTGGCCGCGTTGACCTATCGCTATTCCTTTGGCGAAAGCTATCGTCCAGCGGCCTGGGAACATGCTGTATCGAACCCAATTCCTGATAGCCCGCCGACAAAGGCAGCGCCGGAAATTGAACGTGTTGCCATGGAAACCAAGGCAGATTTGGACTCGGATTCGTTTTTCGATTTCGATAAATCAGGTTTGCGCGGCGAAACTCAGGCTGAGCTTGATCGCTTAGTCGGCGTTATTAAGGCCGCAAAATTGGCCAGCCCGGTCACGATTACCGGCCACACCTGCTCAATCGGCACTGACGCTTACAATATTGGCCTGTCAAACCGTCGTGCGAACGCGGTTGCTGATTACTTCAAAGCCGCTGGCATTGAAACGGAGTTAGTTGTCGAAGGTAAAGGCGAAGCAGATCCAACCTATCCGAATGACACCGCCGAAAGCCGTAAAAAGAACCGCCGCGTCGATGTTGCATTTATTACGGTTGAGGAAAAGTTTGATGAGCGCACCTTAGCTGCAACTGATGGCGGCGTTACTTATTCCAGGCAAATCGTTTCTGTTCCGCCGGGCTGGATCGAACGCGCATTGCGCAACCCAGGCGAACATCGCCGTAATGTAGATACCTACACCGTCGTAAAGACGCGTCAAGAAACAACGCTTGGGCCCGTGGTATTTACCAATCGCGCACCGACGGCCGTTAATGATGTTATCCGTCTCAGCAGAAACGCTGGCGCAACGTTGATTCCAGTATTAGTGAACGACAGCGATTTGGACGGCGATACTTTGACCGTGACCAGCGCTACCGCGCCCACCAATGGCACTACCAGCAATTCTGGCAACGGCGTGCTGTATACGCCGCGCACCGGGTTCGTCGGCACCGACACTTTTAGCTACACCGTCAGTGACGGCAAAGGCGGCAGCGCTACCGCCACCGTTACCGTAACCGTGGCGGATCAAGCGCCAGTTGCTGTCGATGACGTTGCCACGGTATTCAGTGGCGCTAGCGTC
>Ga0105046_10018722_pt1 | contig 10531 bp, 10 predicted proteins | sample MAT03_FD_78385 | JGI IMG/M metagenome (GOLD analysis project Ga0105046, IMG submission 78385) | Freshwater microbial communities from Lake Fryxell liftoff mats and glacier meltwater in Antarctica - MAT-03 (megahit assembly) | ecosystem: Environmental > Aquatic > Freshwater > Ice > Liftoff...
ATTTTAGAGTGCAGGATGATTTCGGGGGTACGGTTCATCCTTATTATGCTAGCACACAGGAGAGGGAGTTTGTTGAGCAGGTTATTACACAGTGTCCACATAAACCGGTGTATGCGCGGGTTGATGTGATGTGGGATAATCACAATAACCTGTGTGTGTCTGAGCTTGAGCTTATTGAACCTGAGTTATGGTTGAGAAAAGAAGAGAAAAGCGCTCAATCTTTCGCACAAGCAGTGATTGAGCACATGAAATTATTTGCAAGTTAACTGGCCAACTTTTGTTCTTCCATTGAGCTGATAGAGTTGATTTCTTTGTTTAACGTATAGCTGAGCACGGTACGAATGAGGACTATACTGGCTACTATGCCTACCGAGTAGTAGTCTGGTGCTGTTGTTGTGCCAATTAAATCCGCTGCCACAATAAACTCCAATCCCAATGTCATTACTCGGCCTAAACTTAAACGAATTTGATTAATATCCAATGGTGAGGATGCTCCTTTAACATCAAAGGAATAGATAAAGTAACGATACAGTGCGCTTAAGACGCCAAAGAAAATGACTAAAACACCACAGAAGGCAATACTGTGTTGGATGTATAGTAGTATTTCATGTAAGTTGATGAACTCCACGACATTATGCCTCCTTGGCTTAGCTCATTTAAGTATAGACTGCTCCTGAAATTGCGGATAACATTGACCGCGCTAAACACAACCAACCAAATACAAATAAAATAATGGATTAACCATGAGTTATAAAATATGTCGCATAGGAATTATTGGCGCCGGTAGAATTGGGAGGTTGCATGCAGAACACATTAAATATCATTTGCCCCAATTTCAACTGCTTGCGATAGCTGATCCTTTTCTCGATAAAGTGTGGGCAGAAAAGTTAGCTATTCCCCAGTTAGCCCAAAATGCAGAAACTATTATTGCCAATCCCGATTTAGATGCAGTCATCATCGCATCACCTTCAGAACTCCATTTAGAGCAACTGACTTCGGCCAGTGAGGCCGGGAAAGCCATTTTTTGTGAAAAACCGATTGGTTTTGATGAAGAAACCATTCAACTGGCATTAAAAAGTATAAAAAAAAATAATACCTTGTTACAACTGGGTTTTAATCGCCGTTACGATCCAAGTTTTGCCCATTTACAAAAAAGGGTGGCCGCTGGTGAAATTGGTAGCCCGCACATCGTTAAAATTACTTCGCGCGATCCCGCATGCCCCACTAAAGAATATTGCGCCACCTCTGGTGGTATGTTCATGGATATGACTATTCATGATTTTGATATGGCTCGTTTTCTAGTGCAATCGGAAGTGGTTGAACTTTTTGCGACCGGCTCCATTTTGATTAATCCGGATTTTGAACAATTTAACGACATTGACACGGCCATTATTCAATTACGTTTTGCCAATGGCGCATTAGGTGTCATTGATAATAGCCGACAAGCTGTTTATGGTTATGATCAACGTGTGGAGGTTTTTGGAAATAAAGGCATGCTGGCTGCAGCCAATCAACTGCAACATTCCGTATCACATTATTCGGATACGACAACAATGCAATCTAACCCACAATATTTTTTCACAGAGCGCTATCATCTTGCCTATTTAAGCGAGTTGCGGGCATTTTACGAGGCATGGGCAACGAATCAGCCAAGTCCTGTTTCGGGTGAGGATGGCTTAAAAGCGCTACAAATTGCCAAGGCAGCTAAAGAATCATTAACTACGAAATTACCCGTACGCTTACAGTGAGGGCCTTCATGAGTTCTTCATCATTTCATTTTGATTCTACCCGTCCTTTGGATGTGATTTGCATGGGACGAGTTGCAGTGGACCTCTATGCTGAACAAATTAATTGCAGCTTAAACCAGGCATCAAGCTTTAAAAAATATTTGGGCGGATGTGCGGGAAATATTGCCGTCGGTGCTGCGCGGTTAGGCCTTAAGTCTGCGATATTTTCATGCATTGGCCAAGATGAGATGGGAATATTTCTAAAAAGAGAATTGCAAAAGGAAGGCGTAAATGTTGATTTACTCACTGAAACTGTAAATCATTTGACCGGGCTTGTTCTTCTTGGTATTCAACCTCCAGATCATTTCCCTTTGATGTTTTACCGCAATGACTGTGCTGATATGCAAATACAAATGCATTCCATTCAATCATCAGACTTATTGCAGACAAAATCATTGTTAATTACAGGGACTGGGTTGTCTACACAAGCTATGCGCAATACCACTATGCATGTCGTTAGAATGGCTCGAGAAAATGAAACCATAGTTATCCTTGACTTGGATTATCGTCCTGTGCTTTGGGGATTAACTTCCATAGGCGATGGTGAAAGACGCTATTATCCAAGCCAGGAAGTCAGTGATCACTATCAGCACATCCTTTCATTTTGCGATTTGCTAGTCGGTACAGAAGAAGAAATTTGTATTGCAGGTGGGAATATAGATGTCAGTGCTGCTTTACAACAAATCAGACGGCTTACTGCCGCTCCTATTGTCGTTAAGTTGGGTGAAAAAGGATCTATTGTTTATTTTAGTGATTTAGATAAACCATTTCGTACTCGCTCCTTTCCAGTGGATGTACTCAATATATTAGGGGCTGGTGATGGTTATATGGCCGGTCTTTTGGCGGGACTTCTAAAAGGTAAGTCATGGGAAAAAGCTACTACTTACGCTAATGCCAGCGGGGCATTGGTAGTTACCCGGCATGGTTGCGCACCGGCTATTCCTTACGAAAAAGAGTTAGATTATTTTATCCATCATTATGATGCACAGCCCCGAATTTGGCAAAATGCTGAGCTGGCATTATTGCATCTTTGTGTGCCTGAGCAGCAAACAGTTTTACTTAAAAATCCAAATGGATTTAACGATGGATTTAATCCAATTATCTGCAATTTGGAAATGGGCATGAATTTTAGCAGTATTAAATTAATTAAAGGTCAGTCTTACTCCTTTAATTCGCATTTTGAATTTGCAGCGCTTTTAATGACTGGTCGGGTCATTTTTGTTTATGCAAATCAACAACAACAAGCTGGGAGATATGATTATTTTGCCCAAAATCCAATAGTATTGCATTGTCCTGCTGGAGAAACGTCTCAAGTAATCGCGCTCACTGACTGTGAAATTCTATTAATTGAAACTGAAAATGAACAGTCATTTACTCCTTTAGTATTTGATGAGTCAAATAGTCTGGAACTGGATTACAGAGGGAAAGATATTTTAGACGATACGTCGTATCGCATAGTTCGGACTGTTTTTGATAAGCGTAATCGACCCGAATCCAATTTAGTAGTGGGTGAAATCATTACTTTCCAAGGACGCTGGTCAAGTTATCCTTCACATTATCATGAACAACCAGAAGTGTATCATTACCGGTTTTCCGAACCACAGGGCTATGCTTTTGGTGAAAATGGCAAAGACGTGTTACGAATAGAACACTATGATACCTTTCAAATCATGCAAGGACGGGCGCATGCTCATTGTTCCGCACCAGGATATGCTCTTTATACTCTCTGGTTTATCCGCCATTTGCAGAATAATCCTTACTTGCTGCCAACTTTTAAGAAAGAACACGAATGGACACGATCACCCCAAGCGAACCTGAGAGCGTGGAAAAATTAATATTGAGGAATAGTTCAATGAAAACTAGATTGACCATGGCCCAGGCTTTATTAAAATTTCTAGCCAATCAATATGTTGTCATGGATGGCCATGAGTATCAATTTGTTAATGGAGTTTTTGGTATATTTGGGCATGGGAATGTGACGGGTTTAGGTGAAGCATTAGAATATGGCGAATCGGGTTTAACTTATTATCAAGGGCATAATGAACAGGGAATGGCTCATGCGGCCATAGCTTATGCCAAACAAAAAAACAGATTAGGCATTATTGCCTGCACATCATCCATTGGTCCTGGCGCCACCAATATGATAACGGCTGCAGCCACGGCAACAACGAATCGCATCCCTTTATTATTACTTCCTGGAGATGTCTTTAGTTGCAGACAGCCTGATCCTGTTTTGCAGCAATTAGAAAATACTCATGATTATACCGTCAGTGTTAATGATTGTTTTAAGCCCGTAAGTCGCTATTGGGATAGAATTAATCGACCCGAACAACTTTTTTCTGCCTGTCTTCAGGCGATGCGAGTATTAACTGACCCAATTGATACAGGCACGGTGACCTTGTGTTTGCCGCAAGATGTCCAGTGCGAAGCTTATTTTTATGATGAGGAGTTTTTTTCAAAAAGGCGGTGGTTTATTGATAGAGAATCAGTTAATGAGCGCGTACTGGATGAGGCGATAACTTTATTAAAGGCAGCGAAGCTGCCTTTAATCATTGCTGGCGGAGGAGTTCACTATTCCTTGGCTTGCTCCACTTTAGCTCAATTTGCCACTAAACACGGTGTGCCTGTTGCGGAGACGCAAGCAGGAAAGAGTGCTTTAAATGCAACCCATCCAATGAATGTCGGCGGTATAGGTGTTACAGGGACGGAAGTTGCTAATGATTTGGCTGCGCAGGCGGATCTTGTTTTGGTAATTGGCTCCCGCCTTCAAGATTTTACTACCGCATCCAAATGGGGATTTAAAAATAAAAAATGCAAGATCCTTCATCTCAACGTTTCGCGATTTGATGCACTAAAAATGGATGCTTTAATGTTAAAAGGAGATGCTAAACTGGGTTTGACAGATTTAAGTATGAAATTGGAAAGCTATCAAACTTCATCTGCCTATCAAAAGCTCATTCAAACATCTCAACAGTCCTGGCAGCAGGAACGCTCGCGCATTATCAGCGTGTCATCCACTGATTTATCACAAACCGCAGTGCTCGGAATTTTAAATCAATATGTAACAGATCAAGATATCATCATTGGTGCTGCGGGTAGTTTACCTGGTGATTTACACCGCATATGGGAATCAAAAAAACCAAAAGATTATCATTTGGAATATGCTTATTCCTGTATGGGATACGAAGTAGCTGCGGGTTTAGGCGTTAGACTGGCACAAGAAAACAGCCGTGGCGAAGTCTATGTTTTAGTGGGTGACGGCAGTTTTATCATGATGCATTCCGAACTTCTGACGTGCATCCAGGAAAGAAAAAAAATCACTATTCTGTTATTTGATAATCATGGTTATCAATGCATCAATAATTTACAACAAAGTCATGGGAGTCAAGGTTTTGGTAATGAATTTCGCTATCGAGACATTAAAACAAAAGGTTTGACGGGTGAATACATTCCTATAGATTTTTGTAGTTATGCAGAGGCATTGGGGGCTACTTCATTTTTAGTCGATAAGCATGTGCAGTTGTCGGCTGCTTTAAAAGCAGCCAAAGAGCAACAAAACAGTTGTGTTATTGTATTGCCTGTCGGTCAGCAAACGATGAGTAAAGGATATAAATCCTGGTGGCGGGTTGGCGTCTCTCAAATATCTAATTCGACAGCAGTAGAAGCTGCCCATATTCGAATGCAAGAGCAAATTGCAAGTGCAAAATCGTATTAATCAGGATGGTAAAATATGAATATTAAATTAGGTATAGCGCCCATTAATTGGTGTAATGATGACGATCCCAATTTGGGAAAGGACATCAGTTTTGAACAATGCATTCACGAAATGGCTTTGTCAGGTTATGCAGGGACAGAGCTTGGTAATAAATATCCGCGTGACACGCACGTTTTACAACACGCGCTTAAGCAAAATGGTTTACAATTATCCAGTGCATGGTTTAGCACTTTTTTCACCCAGCCTGATCAATACGAACAAACCTTCTCGCGCTTTTTAGAAAGTTTAAGTTTTATGCGTGCAATGGGTGCTCGTTTCATTAATATCTGTGAGTGCGGCCACGCCATTCAGGGCACAGATAATCCGATATTGAGTCCCTATAAACCTGAGTTTTCGCAAGAGCAATGGGCTATGTTGATAAAGGGAATTCATACCTTAGGCCGAATTGCCTCTGATTATGATATGCGCATAGTCTATCATTATCATGCAGGAACGGGTGTTTTTTATGAACATGAGATTGATTATTTGATGGCACATACCAGTCCTGAGTTAATGTCATTACTACTGGATACGGGACATGCAGTGCTTGCAGGAATTGATCCGCTTCATTTGATTCAAAAATATGGTGAGCGTATTCATTACGTGCATCTTAAAGACATCAGATTAGAAGTATTAAAGCAAGTTAAGCAAGAGCAGTTAAATTTTATGGATGCGGTCAGGGCAGGGGTGTTTACTGTTCCAGGTGATGGGATGATTGATTTTAAATCTATCATTGCCTTATTAAAAACTTTTAATTATGCTGGCTGGATGATTGTTGAAGCTGAGCAAGATCCAGAAAAGGCTCCACCACTAACCTATGCGATGAATGCTTATCATTATTTGCAGCAGCTTATTAATTAATAAACCATTGACATAAGGAGTCATGATGAAACGAAATTTAATACGAATAGTAACTGGGGTATTGGCGATACTTACTGTTACCTCTACAACTTATGCTGGTGCGGAAGCGTTTACCCTTGATAATCAACACAGTTATGTTTTATGGAATATTAAACATATGGGATTTTCTACCCAAACAGGGAAATGGTATGTAAATGGTCAGGTGATTCTTGATAAAGATCATCCGGATAAAAGTAAAGTCAACGTATCGATAAAGATTGCAGATGTCATTACAGGAATTCCGGCATTGGATAAACATCTGAAAGAAGAGACTTTTTTTGATGCTGAAAAATTCCCTTTTGCTACCTTCGTAAGCGATAAAGTTAATGTATTAAGTAAGAATACTGCTAAAGTTGAGGGTACACTCACCTTACGCGGTGTTAGTAAACCCGTTATTTTAAATGTTACTCTAAACAAGTTTGGACTTAATCCAATGAACCATAAAAACGCGGCAGGCTTTACGGCGACCACCACAATAAAACGTTCCGATTTTGGTATGACGACCTATTTGCCAGATTTGGGTGATGAAGTATCTATTCAAATCGGTGCAGAAGCATTTCAAAATAAGAGTAATTAAACTCAATGGATACGCACTTTTGAAAGAAGTACGTATCCATATTGTTTATCTAAGAGAAATACCTGCGGGGTAATCAATATGCAATGCACCAGAGTTTATACAATTATACAGTAAACCTGTGATGGCATTGATGTTGCAAAGCGCTATTGTGCTAGCATTTATGTCCGGAACATAAGCCGAAGTGTTGGTTGTATTTAGCGCTGTATTACCCCAACCTGCAAACAAGCCAATTGCTGTTGATCGGCAAGCATTAATTTCCCCCTCAGCATTAATGCCACATACTTTTACGCTTTTAGTAAAATCATTGCTGGTGACGTAAGCATATGTTGCATCATTATTCAGGCGAATTTTTGAGGGATCACCCAGGCCTTGTGCCGCAGTCAAACAATTTGTCAATCCACCTTCGTGGTTGACTGAGCATTTGGTAATGCTTGAGTTTTGTTTATTAGTGATATAAGCCTTAGTATTCGCGTGATTTAAAGCAATACTTGTAGGGGCTGCAAATTCAAAACCATTGGCGGTGAGAGTGCAATGGGTTAACTCACCGCTGTCATTGTCTATTTGACAACGAGATATTGAGTCAGATCCCTGATTGGTAATGTATGCGAAAGCCCCTGAATTATTAATAGTAATGTCATTGGATTCATTAAAGCCATTACCTGTCGGGTTACAATTTTCTAATAATCCAGATTGGTTGTTTGTATGGCATAGATAAATAAAGTCACCACTCGAACTCTCACTGCTAGTGACATAAGCCCAATTTTTATGAAAAACGATGCTTTCTGGACCCTGAAAACCAGTGCCGCCCGTATCCTGGCAATCATTAAATTGACCTGAATGGGAGTCAATAGAGCAAACCGTAATATTGCTATTAATATGATTAGCAATGTATGCCAGGGAGGCGTCAACACTTATTTGCCCTATTATGGGTTGGGCATTCGTACCTTGAATTGTAAATGCTGTTGATTTAACGGATTGTAAGGGCGTGACTATTAAATTACACGTTGCTAAAGGGGCTAAATTTGTACAGCCAGATGCATCGATTATAACTTTATTTGCCAATTGGGTATTAGCAAGATTCGCTGTGATATTTAATGCTCGATGGACTGTTGAAGTATTTTGAATAGAAATTAGGCCCCGATTACCCTGTGTTATTAAATTTAGAGGTGAACCGGCGGTGATATCGATTGTCGCTGTTTGGTCTTGCGCTTGTTGTGCTAGTAATGGTAGTGGTAGTGGTAGTAGTGCAGCGGCGGTAACCATTGAGTCCTGATTACCCTGCGTGATTAAATTTTGAGGAGAACCGGCGGTGATGTTGATTGTCGCTGTTTGGTCTTGTGCTTCTTGTGCTTCTTGCGCTGGTAATGGTAGTGGTGCAGCAGCGGTAACAATTAAGCCATGTCCTGGATTTGGCTGAGAGCATGAGTACAGATCAGGCATGCCACCTGACGGTATGGTTTTGCATATTTTCGGACCACCTATAATGGCGTTTCGTAGTTGATTGCCATTCACAGTTAAAGATAATACACAAGATTGTTGCGATGCCAAAGTAAACGGATTGCCGCATTTGCCCGACCCTGTATCTTGCGTTACCCCAGCAATTGGCAACATGGTGAAATTGCGTGTGACACGAGCGCTATTGGTTACGGTGTAGGAAATAGTCGCCTGTGAATTAGTTGCCACGGCTAGACGGGTAGGGGTTGTGGGAATAAGGTTAAGAGATGGAAGTATTGCATGGGCACTGCAACAAATACAAAACAAGGCGCTAATACTCAATAATCGCTTTGATAAATTTGACATAGATATCCTTTAGTGGAAAAAGCCACCTGAGTATACAATGATAAATTTTACGTCAAACAGTAAGGAAATAGGCTATTTTGACAGGAAAGTGTAAATTTTGGGCTTTTAAAGGGGAATTATCCTTCTGGTCATCATTACAAGGAGGCTATATGAGCAAAGAAGCACAAATAATTCCTAGATGCCAAACTTTTACTAAACCTGTAAAAGAGCGAACTATGACAGTTGTGAATAAGCTTGGAGGGAGTTGTCTACGTTCGATTGAAGATTATCGCAAGATACCCGAAATCATTCAAAATACACCCTGCGTGTTAATATTATCTGCGACTTATGGCACAACAGACACGTTATTTGAATGTTTATAATTCGCAAGTCAGAATAAAAATTATCTCCCAAAACTTAATGCACTAATTCAGTTGCATGAAAGTCACAATGAAGCCCTTATTCAGGATAAACAAATCAAAGCAACATGCGACAGTACTTCACAAAGGAGTGAACAATGCAAGAGCCAAATTATTGCATGTCTTACAGAATTAATCAGGCCAACCGCCGGTATAAGATTTTAGCCGTTAATTACTGTTATTGGAAAAATATTAAAACAGGAGTCAAGAGTTTTGCACTATTAAGCCAAAAAGAAAAAGAGCACCAATTCAAAATTGCAGTAATCGATGAGGAAATGCAGTTATTAACTAGTATCAATAAATTTTTACTTTTTATAAAACATGCCACTGAAATAAATTCAGATACACCTGAACCAGACACGAATAATCAGGATAGACATCTTTAAACTTTTTGTTTGTAAATTTGATAGGGTAAAGCAACGCCTGTGATCATCGTTCCTGCGAAAGAGATGAATTGTCCGAGGTCAAGGAGGCGAAAATCGCGGTTATTTCTCAGCAGGGATAAATCCGGAAATTGACTCATAATGCTAAAATCCTATGGATCATTCATTGAATTGAAAGAAAAACATGGTGTGACTTATTTCAGTTGAATAGCAAGTGCATAAGAGGCGATAAATTATTTGTTTTATCTTAGGGGCGCTGGCAGGATTTTAAACGCACAGATTATCATTTCATGGAGATTGGGCTCTGGAACCAATTTTTGTTATTCAAGTTACAAATTTGCTACGTCTGCTTTACGATGTATTTTTTCGATAAATGGCGCGCCCGGAAGGATTCGAACCTCCGACCCTCTGGTTCGTAGCCAGATACTCTATCCAACTGAGCTACGGGCGCGTTGATTGGCGGAGAGAGAGGGATTCGAACCCTCGATGGAATTTCTCCCATACTCCCTTAGCAGGGGAGCGCCTTCGACCACTCGGCCATCTCTCCAATCAATGGTTGCGGAGTATACCAGCTATTTAGGCCCCGTCAATAACCTTACCGATTTAAAGTACAATATAAGAAATGCTTGTAATATGAATGACATGATAAACCAAGAAGAATTCCAGTTGCTTAGTAACTCCCCACGTCGTCCCGAGTCCTGCGAGGGGTCTCCCTTTTGCGCCACCATCGTCAACATAACGGTGGATACAAATAAGCCCATTCCAAATTTTTCTGTTTACTGTTAATCTTTATGTTTACACAATTCGAAAAAAATATCTGTAATTTCATGCCTGTATAGGAGGACTAATGAAACAGCAGTCAAATTTAAGTGGTCTGGAAGTCTATGTGGTTGACGGTAACCGCACACCATTTTTGAAAGCAAAAGGAGTTG